>VFSW01009194.1_pt1 | contig 14123 bp, 7 predicted proteins | sample 5358111 | NCBI WGS metagenome assembly VFSW01 (sample SAMN11554181, study PRJNA540505) | mine drainage metagenome | isolation source: sediment from site ElyBrook_90M | place: USA: Ely Copper Mine, Vershire, VT | collected 2017
CGCTCAAGACGCTGCCGCCGGCGACGGGGGACTACCGGGCGGCGACTGCGGGGAAGCCGGGGCGCGGGGCCGTGGAGGTGATTGCCCAGGAACTGCCGAAGGAACTGGCGGGGATCTACTGGGCGAAGAACATGGTGTGGCGGGCGGGCAGGCCGGAGCGGTTTGTGCGGCCCGTGCGGTGGATGATGTGCCTGCTGGGCGAGGCGGTGGTGCCGGTGGAGTTCGGCGGGAAGACGGCGGGGAACTCGACGCGCGGACATCGCGTGCTGGCGGGCGATGAGGCGATCCCCATCGGCTTCCCAGACGAGTATGAGCGGGTGCTGCTGGATGTCCATGTGATAGCGGATGCGGAGAAGCGGCGGCAGACGATCCGCAAGGCGCTGGACAAGGCTACGCGGGCTGCGGGTGCGGGGCTGCGCTGGCGCGAGGACGCGGCGCTGGTGGATACGGTGACGCATCTGACGGAGTGGCCTTCTGTGGTTCTGGGCAGCTTCGAGCCGGAGTATCTCGCGCTGCCCGAAGAGGTCCTGGTCACTGTCATGCGCGACCATCAAAAATATTTTGCGGTGGAAGACTCTTCTGGGAAACTGGCGGCGCACTTTCTTGCCGTACTGAATACGGAGGCGGATGCGAAGGGCGAGGCGGTGATCCGCCACGGCAACGAGCGCGTGCTGCGGGCGCGCTTCAATGACGCGAAATTCTTCTGGGAGTTCGACCAGCGAGTGCCGCTGGCGGAGCGCGTGGCGCAGCTGGAGAAGGTGACGTTCCAGAAGGACCTCGGCAGCTATGCGGCGAAGACGGAGCGTGTGCTGGCGGTGGCAGAGCGGTTGGCGACACAGCTTGCGACGCGCGGAAGCGTGCTGGACGGAGCGGCGCTGGTGCAGGCGGCGCGGCTGGCGAAGACCGATCTGACGACGGATCTGGTGAAGGAGTTTACTGAGCTACAAGGGCAGGTGGGCGGACTGTACGCACGGGCGCAGGGTTTCTCGGCGGCGGTGAGCGATGCGATCTACGACCAGTACCTGCCGAAGTCGATGGAGGACGCAGTGCCGCGAACGGTGGAGGGCGCCGTGCTGGCACTGGCCGACAAGGCGGACACGATTGTGGGGATGTTCGGACTGGGGCTGGAGCCGACGGGATCGAAGGACCCATTTGCGCTGCGGCGCGCGGCGAATGGAATCGTCAAGATACTGGCGGAGGCGAAGCCGGCGCTGCCGTTGACGCTGGGCGATGTGGTGGACGCGGCCTCGGCGAGCGAAGCGGTGCGGGTGAAGGTGGAGGTGTTCTTTGCGGAGCGGTTGGAGTTCTATCTGCGCGAGGCCAAGGGGCAGGCATACGACGTGGTGAAGGCGGTGCTTGCGGCAGGCGCGAACGACGTGCGCGATGCGGTGGCGCGGGCCGAGGCCGTGACTGCGGTGCGCGGCTCGGACGACTTCGCGGCGGTGAGCGCGGCGTTCAAGCGGATGAAGAACATTCTGGCGCAGGCAGAGGAAACCGATAAGAATTTTGTCGAAAAGGTTGACGCTTCAGCCGTTCCAATGCCTTTGGCAATTCTGGGGGACGCGGCTTACAAGGTTAAAGCGGACGTGTTGGAGTTGCAGCAACGCGGGGAGTACGTCGCCGCATTCGTGCGAATTGCCACGTTGCGCCCGTTGATCGATGAGGTCTTCGAGAAAGTTATGATCCTCGATAAGGATTCCCGGACGAGACGTTTCAACTTGGCATTGCTTTCAGACATTGTAGTAAACATACGAGTGATCGCTGACCTTTCGGAGATTGTGACGGCGGGGTAAGGATTTGCCCTTCGGCTGTGAGCGATGAGCTAAAACCCACATCTCAGAATTGAGACGTTCATCCCAGCGAGCAAATGATCCGCGAGCAAATGATCCGTCGCGGACCCTGGATGCAAGGCACCCGGTGCGACGGCGGTGCAGCGGCGGGTCGGTCAGTGGCCGTTGAGGGCGGCGGAGGTTGTCCCATGGGCGGTCAGTTCGGCGAGGATTTTTATGCTGGCGGAGGCACCGATGCGGGATGCGCCGGCGTGGAGCATGGCGGTGGCGGCGGCGAGCGTGCGGAGGCCGCCCGAGGCTTTCACTCCGGCGCGGGTGCCGACGACCGAGCGCATGAGGGCGATGTCGTCTACGGTGGCCCCGCCAGTGGAGAAGCCGGTGGAGGTCTTGATGAAGTCGGCACCGGCGGCGAGGGCGAGTTCGGAGGCGCGCAGTTTTTCCTCGAAGGTGAGGAGGCAGGTCTCGAGGATGACCTTGACGATGGCCCCGGCGGCGTGGGCGAGTTCGACTACAGCGTGGATCTCCTGCTTGATGGCGTTGTAGTCCTGCTTAGAGGCGGACTTGAGCAGGCCGATGTTGAGCACCATGTCGAGGTCGTGCGCGCCGAGCTTGAGGACGCGGGCGGCCTCGTCGCGTTTGGAGGCGGCGAGCGATGCGCCGAGGGGGAAGCCGAGGACGACGCCGACGGGGATGCCGGTTCCGGCGAGGGTTTCGACGGCGCAGGCGGTCCATGCGGGGTTGACCATGACGCAGGCGAAGCGGTGCTCGGCGGCCTCGTGGCAGAGGCGGACGACCTGGGCGCGGGTGGCCTCCGGCTTGAGCAGGGTGTGATCCAGGACGGCGGCCAGCGCGGCGGCGGAGGAGAGAGAGCGCGCGGCAAAGGTGACGGCGGCGTAGGGCGCGGGGGCGGCGATCTTGAGGCTGGGTTCGCTGGTGGTGACGCTGCTCATGGATCTCCTCGAAGGCGGCCTGGTCTTCGCCTGTTCCGTTTTATCATAGGCCGGTTGCGATTGGCCCAATGCGACACGGTGCGCGGGCAGCGTACAAACGCAGAGTCTGGCGAACAGTGTGCAGATCGTGAAAGTGACAGCAAAACGTGTTTAACGGGTGGGGTCGGTGGGGAAGAGGCGGATGTCTGGGACGTTGCGGTAGATCTCGGCGTAATCCATGCCGTAGCCGATGACGAACTTGTTAGGGACCTGGAATCCGACGTAGTCGGCCTCGATGGGGACGAGGCGGCGGCTGGGCTTGTCGAGGCAGGTGGCGATCTTGAGCGAGGCGGGCTTGTGTTGCAGCATCAGCCCTCGCAGATAGCTGAGGGTGAGTCCGGTGTCGAGGATGTCCTCGACCAGAATGACGTGGCGGCCCTCGATGGGAGCGTCGATGTCCTTGATGAGCTTGACGGCACCGGAGGAGACGCGGGCGCGACCGTAGCTGGAGACGGCGACGAAGTCGAATGTGTTGTCGATGGAGATGGCGCGGGCGAGGTCGGCGAGGAAGATGGCCGCGCCCTTAAGTACGCCGATGAGAACGATAGGCAGGCCGGAGGAGAGACCCTGGTAGTCGGCTGTGATCTGGCGGCCCATCTCGGCGACGCGGTCGGCGATCTGGGTGGCGGTGTAGAGGACGCCCATCTCGGAGACGGGCGGCAAGACGAGGGGGGCTTTAATGGGCATGGTGACAGGGTAGCGTATGCGCGCGAGGAGGTCGAGCGCGCGAGTCCATGGACGGCGGTATGTCTGCGCAATCGACCGATTGCGATCGGCCGGACGCGCTTTGCCGGATATACTTTGAAGGGAAGCGAGGTTTATGTACCCCTATCTGCCTGCGATTGGACCGTTCCACATCTTTCAACTGACTCTTGGACCTTTCAGCCTGGGCACCTTTGGGCTGCTGCTGTGGCTGGCCGCCGTGGTGGCGACGATTGTGCTGTACCGGAACTTTGCGCGCAAGGGCGTGGACGCGGACGCGATCAACGTGGTGGCGACGGTGGTGGTGGCGGGCGTGATCGGCGCGAAGGCGTGGCACGAGTTGCAGAACGTGCGCGAGCTGCATTTTGCGCTGCGCCTGATTGCTGCGCCGGGGTGGCACCATCCGTGGGAGGTGGTGGCGAGCTTTCTGGGCTGGTTCCGCGACGGGTTTGCGTGGTTTGGCGGAATGGTGGCGTCGATTGCGGTGCTGATGGGGCTGGGGCACGGGACGCGCTTCCGCGGGCCTGGATGGAGGTCCATCGTGGACCCAGGGCCGGTGCCGGGGGCACGCCTGGGTGCGGTGCGGATGCTCGATTTGGCGGCCCCGGCGGCGGCGATAGGCTACGGCGTGGGGCGCATCGGTTGCCTGCTGGCGGGCGATGGCGACTATGGCATCGACACGACGCTGCCGTGGGGAGTCCACATGGCGAAGAACGCGCTTGTGCCGCCGACGCCGCCGACCGCGCTGGTGCAGCCGACGCCAATCTACGAGCTGCTGTTCTCGCTGGCGGTCTTCTGGCTGCTGTGGAAGTTGGGCGAGCGGACGAGGCCAGTGGGCTGGCTCACGGGACTGTATCTGTCGTTGAGCGGGATTGGGCGGTTCCTGGTGGAGTATGTGCGCATCAACCCGAAGCTGTACTTCCACCACACAATGAGCAACGCGCAGGTGGCCGCGGTGGCGAGCGCGCTGGTGGGGCTGATTGCGATGGCGGCGGCGCAGTCGAAGCAGGTACGGTGGATGCCGGAGCCGGGCGCGGTGCCGAAGAGGTGATGGCCTGGAAGCCAACCCGAGCCTGCGACCGCAACGATCAGGGCGGAGGCACGGGGACGCTCATCCAGAGCCTGATGTTTGTTTTCTGCGTGCTGTTCGGGCTGGCGATGATCGCCAACACGCAGGTCGCGGGCGACGGCGGGTGGTACTGGTACGCCACTCTCCTTCTCAGCGGAAAACACCTGTACCACGACCTGCATCTGGCACTGCAGCCGCTCTTCGTATTGGAGACGGCATGGTTTCTGGCACTGCTGGGAAAGGGGTGGCTGGTCTCGAAGGTGGCGGCAGCGTTGCATGTGGTGACCTATTGCATTGGCTTGCTGCTGTTGGCGCGGCAATCGAAACTGTCGGACGCAGGGAAAGCGGTTGTACTGGGATGCGCCTTCTTTGTCTCCATCGATTTCGTGGCCTATCGGTTCGACGACTATCACGTTCTGTCCGACTGCTTCCTGGTGTACTCGCTCACAGTCCTGTTGGTCCTGGAAAAGACGCCGGAAGGAGTGCGCAGAGAGTGTCTGGCGGCTGGGCTTGGAATCCTGTCCGGCCTTTGCATCGCGAACCGTTTGAATGACGGTGCTGCGTTATTCGTCGGGGTGGGCATTGCCATCGTGTTCATGCTCCGCTCCAGACGGCTGCAATCGCTCACTCCGTTCTGCCTTGCGGCAGCCCTGACGGTTGTTCTGGTGGTGCATCTGACCGGGGACTCCTTGCACGACTGGGCTGCGGATTCGATCTTCAAAGCGGCTGCAAGCAAGGGCGGCACGGGCAGTGTGCTTGTCTACCCGGTGGAGCTGCCGTACAACACACTGTCATTCCTGAAGGACCGGCAGAACTCCGAGTTCACGCTATACCTCCTGGGTGCTGCCGGGATCTGGGGTGTACTGGTCATTCCATTCATGCGGACAAGACGGCGGGCGGATTTGTGGAAGCTGGCGGCAGGCGTGGCGCTCATCCTGATTCCGTTGCATCATTTTTATCGCCGCGGTGGCTTTGAAGACCAACACCTTATCGTCGACCTTTCCGCGGTGGGTGTGTTTGTCCTGTATGGGTTAGGGGTTGCGGTCTTTGTGCGGGCCGTCTTATCGAAGTTCTCCTCCCGATGGATGCAGGAGTGGAACCAGCGAGAGATCCTCTTGCTCATCCCTCTGGGACTGTTGGCATCGGGATCGATGTCCTCAGCCGGCACCCATCTCGGTCTGTACTGTCCGCTGGCTATCATGATCCTGCTTCTGCCGATCGCATTCCCTGTCTGGTTCGACCGGGAGTGGAGCAGGGGGTTTATCCTCGCGACCGCGTTTATCCTGGCGCTGCACTGCGCGGTCTTCAAATACAGGACCCCATACCTGTGGCATACATACCGGTCTCGCACCATGTTCGTCGACCGCCAGTGGTACAGACACCCCGACTATGGACCGATGGTGATCGAACCCCAACTGCTGCATTTCATCCAGCCCATCTGCGCGGCAGCGAAGAGCGGCGCAGGGCACAACGAGCTGCTCTCTCTGCCCTATCCCTACGCGAACTACTTCTGCTCCATCGCGCCATGGCACGGTTATGTGCAGACATTCTTCGACACATCGAGCAGCGCAACGATCTTCGCGCTGATGGACGAACTCGATACGTCGCCGCCGAAGTGGATTGTGTATCAGCGGCAGCTCCAGGTTCTTAGAATGCATGAGCTGGTCTATAACCAGGGCAAGCCGCTACCGCAGCGGTATCTGGATGAGCTGATCGAGCGGAAGCTGGCCTCTGGTGCGTGGCGATGCGTGTACACGAGCACCTACGGAACATACCCTGGGCTATCCGACGAGTGGATACTGATACAAACGCGGCCATAGCACAGGTCCTCATCCCGCAATCTGGCGGTTATTCTCGCCGAAGAGGGTGCTGGGGAGGGGAATGGCGAGACTGGCCACGAGCATCAGAAGAAGCGCGATGCACTTGAAGACGCCATGCAGAATCACCAGCGGTTCGGTGGCCATGAGCCAGGCGCAGGGCATCAGGAAGCAGAGCATCTTGCTCAACGACATGGGCGGGGTGTCTTGAGCGACATCCTGTAGCAGGAAGATGAGGAAGAAGCCCATGGGGACCAGAAGCAGGATCAGTGTGTAGTCCCCTGCCACCAGGGGTAGAAGCAGCGTGACACAGGAGAGTGCGAAGACCTGGTTCAAGAGGGGCTTGTTCCAGACCCGCCAGAGCGCGACCAGGCCGATGAGGATGGCGAGCGGGAGGTATATTTTATAGAGCGTCCAGGCGACGGGGTTGTTCGACTGTACGGTGGATTCGATGGGAGGAAAGTTGAACCCATGGTTGCGCACGACACGGGCGACGGTCTTCATGGACTGGAAGAGGGAGTGGTCTCCGGTCATCTCGCCGATCGGACGGAGGGCCACGATGTAGTCCTGGAAGAAGGTGCTGTTGCCGGTGATGTGGTGCCAGGCGCGCAGGGGGTTGCGGTTGACTGTGAGCAGCGACGCCAGGGTGACGGCGGCGGCGGAGACGAGCCCCAGAGCAACCTCGCGATATCTTCGGTGGCGCGCCATGAGGGCGAGCCAGAGGACGGGATACGCCTTGACGCAAGCGGCGATGCCAAACGCCACTGCCGCGCCGCGATAGCGCCGTTGCGCGTAGAGGGACGCTCCGAGACAGACCGCGATCCAGATCAGTCCTTCGATGTTTCCACGCATGACAACCTGCAGTGTGCCCCAGCCGAAGAGGCCGGTGGCGAAGATTGCCGCGCCCATGTACCCGCGATAGCTCTCGAATCGGCGTACCCTTCGCCAGAGCAGCGTGCAGGCCACGAGTACAGCGCCGAGTACCGAGACCAGTAGCACCGGCAGGGCGTAGGGAGCGCACACCTGAAGAAGAAAGAGATAGACCACCACACCGAAGGGGGGATAGTTCCTGGGAAACAAGGTCCCGGCGAGATTATTGGGGTTTCCCATCATGGGATCCTTGCCAAACTGGAATTTACCGGAAAAATAGAGCAGGTCGCTGAAACGAAAATGGCGTCCGCCGAGGGGGAATTGATGACCGGGGGTATGCCGGTGCAGCGCGAACCAAGTCCAAACAGCTAGATTCATGCCAACGCAGAACAGCAGATAGAGCAGAATCGCTGCCTGTACGCGTCCGCGGGCGGATTTCAAGTTCAAGGTTGGAACCTCATCGATCTAGTTCAGGAATATCACGAGCAAACAGGGAACACTTCTCAGCTCTGTTGCAGCAAACCGTCCTACGGGGCGGTGATCCCTTTGCTGACCCATACAAAGGACTGGGGCACGGGCGAGGCATAGGAGCTGGGAATATAGTGGGCGTTGAGGTAGTCGCATAACGGCTTGCCTGCGTCGAGTGTGTGCCGCGGTGGTGGAAGGTAGGGCGCGAGGAGGAATTTGCGCAGCGAGTTTCTCTCTTCGTTCGGATCGAAGACACAGACTTGGGGCCTGCGCGAAGGCAGCAGGAGCGGCCAGTCTGGATGGGCCTCAAGTTCGGCGATCTTCTCCTCAATTGGGGCGATGCGGGTCATGGGAAATACCCAGGGATCACGTCCCGTGACAATCTGGATGCCGTCCGGCGCAGGCGTGAGCCTGCGCTGAACGCCCAGCGGCGCCAGCAGATGTGCCTGCGATGGGAGGTGCGACGCGCTCGGGTCGGCGTTCTTGGCCAAGGACGTTCGAAGCTGGTCGAGCCGAAACTGAGCATTTCGGTGAGTCAGTTTGTAGATCGCGGTGTAGACCTTGTCCACCTCCGGCGAGTAGTACTGCGTGCCAAAGACCGCCTCATGGATTTGAATTTGAAGAGTTCCTTTGTACAAGGTGAACTTTCCGTATGTGGCCAGGAGAATGACGAGTGCGAAGGCCGGCCATGTCCAGTGCCAGACCGTGCGGTATTGGCTGAGGATCACCAGGACTGCGATCAATGCGCCCAGCGTGTTGATGATAATGTGTCCGATGTCGGCACGCGAGAAGGCGGCGGGCGCGGAGACGAGCGAGAGGCAGATGAGATAAAAAAGCGGCCCCTGCGACGTATGCGCGCGGAACCCGGCGATGAACGCACATCCGGCGACCAGAAGAAGCAGCAGCAGAACAAGCGATTGAAAGCTGAACAGGAGAGGGAAGTCGAGTGCCCCGCCGCTGACAGTTGCGACATTGCCCAGCACTCCAAACCTGTGCGCCACCCAGAAGATGATCGAGATGGCGATGACGAAGGAAGCAAGACCTGCGAGCAGGCCGGGGCGAGCGGGTCGAACGCAGAGGACAAAGAAGAGGATGGTTCCGAGGGTGAAAACGATGCCCTGTTCGGGCGAGTAAACGAGCAACGCGGTAGCGCCGAACGAGGCCAGGCCGAAGGTTGCGAAGTTGGAAGCGCCGCGCGCGAAGAGAGAGTGAACTTCCAGCGCAAACAAGAGCGTTGCACAAAAACGCAGCGGCGTATAGTTTGTACCACTGTCGGGCAGGCCGGTCAGAAAGAAAGCCCAGAGAAGCAGGAATATGAGGCGTCCGTGGCTGGTGCCCCTCGCTGCTACCTCAACGACCTTCCATAATATCCAAGTACCTAACGCCCACTGAACGGTCCAAGCCAGAAAATAGCCATTGCCGAATGAGATATGGCAGAGGTGCGCGATCCAGACGGAGGGATAGAACATGAGCGGGCCGTAATCGAATTCAAAGTCGCGGTAGAGCCGTCCTCCCATGCCAAACATCGCATAGCGGTCAAGGAAATACTGCGATTCCATCAGGGGAGCGAGTATCCGCGCAAGCACCCAGCACAGAACGCATCCAAAGGCGGAGGAAACAATCGCGAAGATGCCGGTACGCTGGAAGCGGTCGCCTGCTGCTTCCGCTGGATCGGGCAGGCGGAGCGCAAGGCCGCGGGTCCAAAGAGCGAATCCGAAGATGAAGGCGAGCAGAAGGACACTTGCAGTCCGGTTACTGAAACCAAAGAGATAGGAATCCGACAGTCCGTCATGCACTGGAACTAGGTAGGGAACAAAATAGACCGCAGAGAGGCCGAGAGCAAGAACGACAAGCATGGAAGACAGACTTCGGTTATGGACGGATGCGTTCAATGGAGTGTCTCCGCAGGATGCCTCAGTCTACATCGGGTAGTGTCGCGTAGGATAGTCGAAAGGCTGGAGATGGGAGGGGCGGCGGTGCCTGAAGGGCTGAGCGGGAACTGGCAGGACGGGAAGGCGATGATGCGGGCGGTGCGCGCGGTGGCGGTGGCGACGCTGGTTGGGGCCTTCGTCTACATGGTCGCACACACGCTTCGCTGGCCGCTGATGCAGGACGCGCAGGTACTGCACTACGTCAATTTCCTGACCGACCACGGCTTTGCGCCGTACCGCCAGATCGGCGACATGAACATGCCGGGCGCCTACTGGATGGAGCGCTTCGGGATGGTGGCGTTCGGCGCGGGCGACCTGGGGTTCCGTCTCTACGATATTTTTCTGATGCTGGCGATGACCGGCGCGATGATTGCCATTGCATTGCCGTACGACTGGCTGGCCGGTCTGTTCGCGGGCGTGCTGTTCGCCATGATCCATGCGGCAGACGGGCCCAAGGGCGCGGGGCAGCGCGATGCGGTGATGGCGGTGCTGATGCTGCTTGGCCTCGCCTTCCTGCTGCACTCCGTGCGCAAAAGGACGGCGGCGTGGATGGCGCTGGGCGGGTTCTTCTTCGGTATGGCGACGGCGGTGAAGCCAACCATTGCTCCGCTTGGTCTGGTGCTGCTGCCGATGGCCGCGCTGCGGTTGCGCAGGCGTGGCGTGCGCGCTACGCCGTTCGTGCTCTGCGGTGTGTTGGCCGCGATGGTGCCGGCCGCTCTCTTTGTGGGCTACCTGCTGCACTACCGCGCGCTGGATGCGTTCGTCATCATGAACCGCGAGGTCACGGCGTACTACGCCCATCTCTACCGGGTAGGATCTATCAGCCTGTTGCGCGAGTGCATGCCCAGGCCGATGCGGCTGCTCGTGCCGTTCGGCCTCGCCGCCGTGGCCATGAACCTCCACTGCGAGAACGGGAACCGCACGATCTGGGAGCGCTGGGCGCTGGCGCTCGCAGTAGCGTTCGGCGCCTTCAGCTACTTTGTGCAGGGCAAGGGATACTACTACCAGCGCTATCCGTTGATCGCCATGACGCTGCTGTGGTTCGCCATTGAGATGAGCATTGCGGCGCGGCGCAAGGGTGTGGCGCGCGCAATCGGGACCGTGGGCCTGGCGATCGGAATCTTTGCACTGACGCCTCTGTTTGCCGCGCGCGCGCGGACGGTCTTCTACTCCAACATATTCACCGAGACGCTGGAGGCAGACCTGAGGCAGATTGGCGTGCAGCGGCTACAGGGCGATGTGCAGTGCCTGGACATGGTGGATGGCTGCATGAATGCGCTATACCACCTGAAGATCGTGCAGCAGACGGGGCTGACGGGCGACAATCTGCTGTTTGCGCCGGATGCGTCGTTTGCCGTGGTACGGCAGGCCCGGCAGGAGTTCTGGGACGGTCTGGTTGCGCATCCGCCGGACGTCTTCGTCATCAGCGACGAGCAGTTCATGGACCCCGCCTCGTTCAACAAGCTGAACCGCTGGCCGCCTTTCGCGCAGTATCTTGCGCAGCACTACGACCTGCGTAGCGCACACAGCTTTCCCTTCACCGTCGCGTACCGCATCTATGTGCGCAAAGGCAGCTTTGCGGACTCGCTGGGACTATAGAATGACAAACCCATTGCTGCACGCGACAGGTACGCAGCGAACGAAGAGATGCCGTTGAATATGAGTCTCGCGTTCTCTGGGCATTTGTCGGCGATGAGCTGTGGCAAAGCTCGACGCCGGTCTTCTGCGTTCTGTTTGGGGTGGCGATGATTGCCAGCACGCAGACCGCAGAAGATGGAGGGCGGTACTGCCATGCTATGAGCTACTCTACGGCGGCAGGCCGCTGTACAGCCTTCGATTGCGCCGGAATACATCCTGCGCGCTGCCGCGGCGTTACGTCGGCATGGTGCCGCGCGCGGCATGAAGCTCCTGCAGCGCGAAGACGCTCAGCGTTCCCCGTTGCAGCGCAGCGATGCCCTCGGCTGCGGCGCGCGCGGCCGCCAGCGTGGTGATGGTGGGAATCCGAGCCAGCACCGCGGCGCGCCGGATGGCCTTCTCGTCGAAGAAGGTCTCCTGCCCGCGCGGCGTATTGACGACCAACTGGATGCGGTCGCCCTTGATGAGATCGACCACGTTGGGACGTCCCTCCTTGACCTTGTAGACGCGCTCCGGCTGCAGCCCCGCGGCCTCCAGCACCTGCGCCGTGCCATGCGTCGCCACCAGATGAAAGCCCATCTCGACGAAGGTGCGCGCCAACTCGACGACGCCGTCCTTGTCGCGGTCGTTCACGCTGAGGAAGATGGTCCCCTGCACAGGAAGCACCTGACCGGCTGCGATCTGCGCCTTGGCAAATGCCTCGCCGAAGTTGTCGGCCACGCCCATCACCTCGCCGGTGGACTTCATCTCCGGACCCAGCACCGTGTCCACGCCGGGGAACTTGCCCCAGGGGAAGACCGGCGACTTGACGTAGAAATGCGAGCCAGTGCCAAGGTCTCTGCCGCTGGCCACCGCATCGGGCAGCAGATCCTTCAGCGTGCAGCCCACCATCAGGCGCGACGCGATCTTGGCCAGCGGTATGCCGGTCGCCTTCGAGACATACGGCACCGTGCGCGACGCGCGGGGATTGACCTCAATCACGAAGACCTTGCCGCGCTGGATGGCGAACTGGATGTTGACCAGCCCAATCACATTCAGCGCCATCGCCAGCTTGCGCGTGTGCGCGCGGATGGTGCGCAACACATCTTCGCTGAGATCGACCGCGGGCAGCACGCAGGACGAGTCGCCGGAGTGGATGCCCGCCTCCTCGATGTGCTGCATGATGCCTGCGATCACCACGTCGGTGCCGTCGCACAGCGCGTCCACATCGCACTCGGTCGCGTCTTCGAGGAAATGGTCGATCAGCACGGGCCGCTCCTGCGAGTACTCAATGGCTGTGCTCATGTAACGCAGCACCTCCTCGTCGTCGTAGGCAATCACCATGGCGCGTCCGCCGAGCACATAGCTGGGGCGAAGCAGCACGGGGTAGCCCACGCGGTCCGCGCCCGCCAACGCCTCCTCCACCGAAGTCACCATCGCGCCCTCGGGCTGGGGAATCTTCAGCTCTGTGATGAGCTTGCCAAATCGCTTGCGGTCTTCGGCCAGGTCGATCGACTCCGGAGATGTACCGATGATGGGCACGCCCGCGCGCTTCAAGGGAAGGGACAGGTTCAGCGGAGTCTGCCCACCGAACTGAACGATCATGCCGATCTCCGCGCCGCCGGAGGCCTCGTGCTCATAGACCGCGAGCACGTCCTCCAGCGTCAGCGGCTCGAAGTAGAGCCGGTCGCTCGTGTCGTAGTCGGTGGAGACGGTCTCCGGGTTGCAGTTCACCATGATCGTCTCGTATCCGTCCTCGCGCAGCGCAAAAGCCGCGTGGCAGCAGCAGTAGTCGAACTCGATGCCCTGACCGATGCGGTTGGGTCCGCTGCCCAGGATGACGATCTTGCGACGCGCGGTCGGCCCGGCCTCGTCCTCCTCGTCGTAGCAGCTATATAGATACGGCGTGTAGCTCTCGAACTCCGCCGCGCAGGTGTCCACCAGCTTGAAGACCGGCTTCACGCCCAGCTTTGCGCGCAGCCCGCGAACCCTGTCCGCGCTCTCCAGCTTCCACTCCGTGGCCAGCCGCTCGTCCGATACGCCCATCCGCTTGGCCGCGCGCACGTCGTCCACCGTCGCCGCGTCGAAGCCGACCGCTGCAACTGTCGCAATCTCGTCGGTGATCTGTTTCATCTGGTTCAGGAACCACGGGTCCATCGCGGTCAGCCGAGCCACTTCGCGCACGCTCATCCCGCGCTCGAAGGCGTAGCGGATGTAGGCCAGCCGCTCCGGGTGCGGCGTCACCAGGCGCTGCGTCAACCGTCGCGGCTCGATATCCGCCGCCGTGGCCTTCTTGCCCGTCTCCAGCGAGCGCACCGCCTTCATCAGCGATTCCTTGAAGGTGCGCCCAATTGCCATCACCTCGCCCACGGATTTCATCTGCGGCCCCAGCCCCTCGTCCGCTCCGGGGAACTTCTCGAACTGCCACTTGGGAATCTTCACTACCACATAATCGATCGTCGGCTCGAAACACGCGGGCGTCGCCTTGGTAATATCGTTCTGGATCTCGTCCAGCGTGTAGCCCACGGCCAGCCGTGCCGCAATCTTCGCAATCGGGAATCCGGTCGCCTTACTCGCAAGAGCGGAAGACCGGCTCACGCGCGGGTTCATCTCGATCACCGTCATGCGCCCATCGTGCGGGTTCACCGCGAACTGCACATTGCTGCCGCCGGTCTCTACGCCGATCTCGCGGATGCAGGCAATCGCCGCGTCGCGCATTCGCTGGTACTCGCGGTCGGTCAGCGTCTGCGCCGGCGCCACCGTGATGGAGTCGCCGGTATGCACGCCCATCGGGTCGAAGTTCTCGATCGAGCAGATAATGATGACGTTGTCCTTCAGGTCGCGCACCACCTCCAGCTCGTACTCCTTCCAGC
>VFSW01009195.1_pt1 | contig 14123 bp, 19 predicted proteins | sample 5358111 | NCBI WGS metagenome assembly VFSW01 (sample SAMN11554181, study PRJNA540505) | mine drainage metagenome | isolation source: sediment from site ElyBrook_90M | place: USA: Ely Copper Mine, Vershire, VT | collected 2017
GCGCAAGAAGCTGGTCGGCAACTTTATAGATTTGATCCAAGGACATACAGGGAGGATGGCAAATCTAACTTGTGCCGTCAAGGTTCAACCCACAACTTAACTGTGCTGGGGCCATCCTGTCACGCCACAAGTAACTATGACGAAGAACTAACGAAGTGTCAACATCCTACCAACCCCCTTATCCATCGAGGAGGCGACCACGATGAAGCGAACGGTGGGAGGCCCCTACCCTGATCAGCGCCCCGCTAGTAATTTCGAGGGATGAACAACGGCGAATTGACGGCGGCGGAGACCGAACTTACCGCGATCGGGGGATGGCATTACGAGGCCCTGCGGCTGCACCTGATGGGATTCACGCCGGGGCAGATTGTCGAGACGCTGGGGTGCCCGGCGAACGCGCTGCGGACGCTGCTGAACTCGAAGCTGGCGCAGGCGGCGCTCGATGCGATCCACGCGAAGAATCTGGAGACGCTGACCGAGGCGCAAACCACCTTGCAGGCGCTCCTGCCGCTCGCGATCGACGAGCTGCGCAATGAGTTGACCAGTCCCAACGAGGAAGTGCGGCACAAGGCGGCGCGGTGGCTGGCGGAGGCCGCGGGCTGCACGCCGGTGCGGCGCGTCGAGGTGCGGAAGGGACCGTTGCCCGAGGACCCCTACGACGATTTGAGCATCGAGGAGTTGCGGGCGCGGGCGCTGGAGAAAATTCGGCAGGGGGCGAGTATCGAGACCACGGCGCGGCCCATGCCCGAGCCTGATCCTGCGACGCCGGTGCAGTAGATGTCAGCTATCGCTTCGCTTAAAACGACCGGCCTGTTCGCTTCCGCAATGGCCGATCCCCGCGTTTATGCGGGGATCATCTCGGTGGCGTGGAGCGATATTCAGCCGACTGATCCGAATAGCTACAACTGGGCGATTTTTGATAACCAGATCACCCAGGTCCCGCCCGGCAAGGGCTTCTGGCTCGACGTTTATCCCGGCGTGTTCAGTCCACCGTGGCTCTACAACGTCGGCGCGCAGGGCTTCTCGTCCGTGATCTATACTGACTTCGGTGGATTGAAGTTGGGCGGTTCGTCAATCGGCGGATCGACGGCAGCCTTTCCACCCTTCGGGCAAGTGCGGAGCATTCCGGTGCCGTGGGACCTGACCTATCGGTTTTACTGGAAGGCGCTGATCGCGGCGATGGGCAAGCGCTATTTCGGCCATCCGCAGCTCGTCGGCCTCCATATCACGCCGTTTTCATCGATCTCGAATGAAATGTTCCTGCCGAACTTCGTGGCTGCGACACCGCTTGGGAAAGGCGCGGTTAGTTTCAACGATAACCAGAACTGGGCGAATATCGGTTACTCTCAGTTCCTCATCGACCAGGCTTTCAACGATGTAAACGCGCAGTATGTCGCGTCTTTTCCCGGCGTCCCGATGTCGATCCAGTTGGTCGCGTCGGGGTTTCCAGCGGACCCTCTGCAACTGACCGCCTTCGGTCTCAAGAGCCTCGGCGCAGTCGAGACTCACATGAATATCCAGGGTTATGCGAATGTGCCGACCTACGAGACCCAGAACAGCGGTATGACGCTGACCCAGCATGTCGGCGGAGTACAGTCCTATCAGGGCGTGGGGGTCTTCGGTAATACGCTGCTGACCGTGATTTCGACCCATTTCGGGCTTTTGGCGGTGGGCTATCCGGGCGCGCATCAGTACATTCCGAAGCGCATCGAATTGACCGATGTGGATATTGCCAATAGCAAGAATAGCGCTGCGCTGGATTTCATTGCGAACAGTGCGCCATCGAATAACCTGCCCAAAGGGATCAGCAATCCGTCTGACGGCACGCTTATTTTGTGAAGTCGCTGCGAATCTGTAAAGTCTGTTTGGTCGAAAAACCCCTTACGGCCTTCGCGATCTATCGGATTGGAGAAAGATCGGGGCGCGTCCGCCGCTGCCGCGATTGTCATAATGCTTGGGCGCGCGCTAATGAGCGTCGAAAATATGATGAAAACCAAAATCCCTCAGCCATGCGTTCAATGTGGCGCGAAAGCGCATGCGCATCACGAAGATTACGCCAAGCCTCTTGAAATTATCTGGTTGTGTCCATTTCATCACGGTGAACACCATCGGCTAAATAATCGCGCGAGTGCTTAATGAAGTCTTTTTTGGATACGATGCCCTCGACTCTGGCGCCCGATTTCATTCCGCGGATAGCGGCGAGCCTGCTGCCCGATCCTGCGACGCTGACGACGCGCGCCCAACTGGTGGCGTATCACAAGGAGTACGATGAACTCGCGCAAATCATTCGCGATAACCCACTCCGTTTTTTTTCTCCCAATGAGGGCGGCCAGCGGGAATTTCTGGAGTGCGAGGACCCGCGGCTTTCCGGCATGTACCTTTTTGCCGCCAACAAAACCGGCAAGACCACTTCGGCGCTCATCAAATGTATCGAGCGCGCCGCCGGTCGCGCCCTCTGGGGACTACCCCGCCGAAGTAGCCTGAAATGGAAACCGCCGACGATGGGGGCGCTCGTTTGTGAAGACTTCGACACTCACCGAACAGACCTCTTACCTCGCTTCTTCACTTGGTGTCCCCGATCTGAGCTGGCTGGCGACCCGATCGAGGCTGCTAACGGTGAACCGGCGCGAATTCTGTTCAAAAACGGTAGTGTCATATATCTGCGGACCTACCAACAGGGTTATGAGAAGCATGAAGGCAAAGACTACGACTGGGTGCTCTGCAACGAGCCGGTAAATCGCGACATCTATCAAGCGATCCGGCGCGGCTTCGTCGCCACCAAGGGCATCATGTTCATCGCCGCGACCCTGCTCTCGCAGGTCTGGCTCTACGATGAAATGCGCCATCCGTTTATCCAGACATTCTCAGCCGAGATGCGCGAAAACTCGTGGCTGGATAGCCAGTACGTCAAAGATTTTGAGGCGAGCCTGACCGACGAGGAACGCGAAGTCCGTATCTATGGCCGCCCCTCGAACCTGAGCGGCATCGTCCATCGCACCTTCAAGAACGGCTTCCCGCACGTCGTCAGGCCCTTCGATCCGGTGCCGTGGGACGTGGTGAAGGAACGCCCGTGGCCGATTATCATGGGGGTCGATCCGCACGAGCGGAAGCCAATCAACGTAGCGTGGGCCTATGTCTCGCCGCTGAATGAAGTGATCTGGTTCGACTGGCTCCTGGTGCAGAGCAAGGGCATCGGGGGCATCTTCAAGGAAATCGACGCCAAAGAGCGATCGCACCATCACGCGAGCGCGTTGGTCATCATGGACCCCAACCGCGGCAAGGCGATTCAACTCGGCGGCTCCTCATGGATGGAATAATTCGCGGCGCACGACTACCCCGGGGAACGGGGGATCGACGAAACGAAGATCGGACGCGCGCACCTCGACGATATGCGGGGGGGCGCGACACCCAAGATGCGCTGGACTTCCAACTGCCGGGGCAAAGACGGCCCGATCTGGCAGATGGAGCGCTTCGTTTGGGAAGACTGGTCGCGCAACACCCGCATGGAACGCGACCAGAAAGAACGGCCCAAAGACCTCAACAAGGACTTCCCGGATATTCACAGGTACGTCGCAATGGCGCGACTGGACTACCACTTGCTCCTCGGAGAAAACCACGGGATGCTTAAATTGAATGGCTTCGATGCCCAGCACAACCCCTATGGTGAACGGCGCGGCTCCCGCTCCGTCGCCAACGCCTCCCGCTACACCCGCAACTGATAATTTCGTTTCCGTCTCCGACGAAGCGCTCTACAAGGCGCTGATCGCCCGCACCGGCAAAAAAGCCCCCGGCGCGATCGAACTGACTGACGCCGAACGCGAGACCCTGGTCGATTACGTCATTCAGGAATTCGAGAACGACGATATGTCGAATCGTCAGTTCAAGGAAAACATGACGCGCATGGTCGAGAACTGGCGCGGCGTGGCGGACGAAAAGGATTTTCCCTTCGAGGGCGCATCGAATCTGCGTGTGCCGCTCAGTTCAGTGTACGTCGAGCAGATGAAGGCGCGGCTCCTGAAGGCCATTTTCGGCGGTGAACTCTGGTCGAAGCTGGCATATATCGAGAAGCAGGTCGAAGCGTCGGCGCTCAAGGAAGCCAATCAGTGGTGGGACTTCGAGCTGCGCAAGATCGTCAAACTCAAACAGGCGATTCGCGACGTGATTCACGATGTGCTGGTCGTCGGCACCTCGATCGCGATTCCCTCGTACCATCACGAAACCTCGTTCCTGCACAGCTTCAAGGAGTGGCACTTCGACGCCGAGCAGCCGCTTCAGGTCCTGATCCAGCAGGGTATCGAGGAGATTCTGAGCGAGCGATCCGAGTGGGGCGCCGACAGCAAAATTGAAGTCGGCAAGCAGACCAAGCCCGGCGAATTCGACCTGATCGACCGCGATCCGACGCACAAGGCCGACAAGGGCCGCATCGTCTTTTCCCTCGACGTGGATCGGATGCGGCTGCGTGCGGATATTTGGAAGCGCGAAGTGACCTTTGACGGCGCGCGCATCAACTACGTGTCGATGGAAGACCTGGTGGTGTCTAACACAGATCCCGACATCGAGAAGATTCCGGGTTTCGGCGTGCGGCTCTTTTTCTCGGTCAATGATTATCGCCGGAAATTAGAGGACGGGTACTTTATCGACTATGGCGAAGAAGAAAACGAGCGGATCATCGCGGGTGCGGACATCAAGCGGGGTGATTTCGTCGGACGCCAAATCAGCGACCTCCAAGACGCTGAAACTGGTACCGACTCCACCGACAGCGCAGCCGATGCGCCGACCCGTAAATTCATCGAGTGCTACCGCCGCGAATTCTGGTGGGCGTGGGACAAGTCCGGCGGCGAGTACGGCATCGACAAACTGCTGCAACCGGCTACGCAGATTTGTGCGTGGGTTGAGCCGAAGTCTAAGGCGCTGCTTAAAATTGCCCGGCTCGAAGACCTGAACAAGGACGGCAAGCGAAGCGGGGTAAAGTTCGGGTTCATCCACGAGCCGGGCCGTTTTTTCGATATGGGCCTCTGCGAATGGGTCCGGCACATGCAGACGCTGATCGACGCGATCGATAATCTGCGGGTGGATGGCGGTCTGTTGACGATGATGCCTGGCGGTCTTTATAAACCGACCGCCGGAATAAAGGGCGTAATTCGGCGTGAACCCGGTGTCTATTATCCGAGTTAAGACCCATCAGCCCTTCACGAATTTCCGACCACTTTCAATCCGTCGTTCGGCTATCAGGAAGAACTGCTCCAGCGTCGCTACGCCGACATGCAGGCCGGTCTCTCCGATAGCTCGATGGGCCACGCGCCGTCGAAGCGCCAATCAGCGACCGAGGTGGTATCGACAGCCTCGGCGCTCGACCTGCGCACCGAGGATATTCTCGAACGGATGCTCGAATCTCTGACGGAATTGCTGACGCGGGTGTTCGGCCTCTATCAGCAGTTCGGCCCCGAGGAGCGCATCTTCCGCGCGGGCGGCGAAGGCGGCGTCCAACTGACCAAGCGTTTCGAGCGTGATCGGATGCAGGGTCAGATCGAAGTAAGTTGCTGCGGCAATTTGAACCTGATCAACGAGCAGACGCAGCGCGAAGTCGCGATGGACATGCTTCAGCTTTTGTTGAATCAGATTCTTATGCAGAGCGGAATTGTCGGCCCCGATACGATCCACGCGGCAATCAAGCTGATCGCGAAGCTCTATCACTACAACGAAGTGCCGCTGCATGAGCCGCAGATGCCGCCCCAGTCGGATACTCCGCAAGTCGAGGAGCGGCAGATGTTCGCGGGCCAGAAGCCGACCGGCCCGACGATGAGCGAGAATACTCACGAGCATTTACAGCATCACGCGATGCTGACGGCCGATCTCAAAGTGATGGAAGGCTGGACCCCGGCAGCGCGGACCCTGTTGGCGGAGCACGTCAAGGCTACTATGCAAATGAGCGACGCCATCGCCATTATGAATAAGCAGCGCGCGGCGCTGGGTACGCAGATGGCGATGAGTATGCAGAAACAGGGACTGACGCCGAACAAGGCGAACGCCGCGCAGACCGGGCCGGGGACCGAGCAAGAAGGCGTTGAAGGCGCGGGCGCGAGTCCGACTGCGCCGAGTCCCGCGCAACAGTAGGAGGAACTGTAAAATTGATTCATCGTTACGAAGAAGGCATGGAATTGCGGCCCGGCCTCAACTGGCGGTGGGATGGCCGCTGGTTCGATCTTCGCTTCTTTCTACGGATAGGAGATCGCTGTTTCAAAGCTGGATTCGATATTCGCCTTGGCACTCCGTCCTACGCCAATCAGGGACGCTTTCTCTATAAGGCCATGACGTGGCGCGAGAGCGAAATGCGGCGGCTTTATCGAGGTGAGGCATGAGCCGCGCATTTTTTCTCTCACTGCCCGACTGGGCGAAGCTGACTGAGGAAATCAAGGATCAGATTCGCTGCCAGACGGAAGGCGCACTATCGCCGCCGCCAATCAATGCGGACTCAGGAATCGCGCTGGCGACCAAGGAATACTACCGGGGCTGGGTGGACGCGCTGAAACACGTCCTCGATCTGCCAAATCAAATTCTCAAGGATGGTGACCATGAAGGCGAAGAAAAAGCCAGTCAACAAGAAGAAGAAGTAGTCGAAGGCGTGCGCAGCGTCCCCGCCCGCCAGCCACCGCGCCGCATTACCGGCATTCATTAGGAGGAAGCTCGATGTCGATGCCTGACGAAGCAACTGATTTCACGTCGCGCATGGCGGAAGACGAGAATCCGCTTAGCCGCGACACCCCAGATCCGGCGGCCGCCCCAGCGGACGAAGGTGATGGAGAGGGGGCGGCGGACGGGACTCCTCCTCCCTCCGTCGCTCCTAATCCTGATCCCGCGCTACTCTCTCGCCTCGACAAACTCGAAGCGGACCTTATCCAGTCGCGGATGGAGACGCAGTACCTGCGTGGACAGTCTGCACGGGAGACTCGTACAGCACCTGCCGAGGAAGCGCCAAAGCTCTATGAGCCGAACCTTGAGGAATTCGGTAAGCAGTTAGAAGCTAATCCGGGAACTGCGATTCCTGATCTGATCCGCAAGATCACCGAGTCTGCCGTGAAGGTCGCGCGCCACGAAATGGGGCGCGAGGTGGACGGAAAGCTCGGTCAGACTCAGCAGCAAGCTCAACTTCGCCAGAGCCTCGAACGCGAAGGGCAAGAAGTTGCCCGCGAATATTCCGACCTCATCGGCACGCGCGACGGCAAGCCCATCAACGAAGCCTTCGACCGCGAGTGCTACGACTACGCACAGGACCTCGCTGCGCGTGCGGGGAACCCGGTTATTCAGTCGGGGCCGCTCGCCGGTAGCCGCGCGCTTTCGCCGGGGCACATGCGCGCCGCTGCCGATGCGGTATATGGGAAATGGGCGCGCGCCAACAAGCTCCCCACGAAAACCGAAACACCGGCCAACGGCAATCAGCCGCGCTCGCTGCGTCAGATTATCGATCAGGTGCCGGCCTCGGATCATCTGGGGACCAACGGCGCGCGCAACGGCAAGAGCAGCAACGGCGGCATCCCGAAGACGATTGAGGACCTGGCGGCGACCGGCTTTTACGATCGGGTCTCCGGCGACCGCACGAAAGCGATCGCGGCCGCGCGCAACGTCTGCAAGATGAACGGCTGGAACGAGGCGCGCTACGTCGCGAACATGGTGGAGGCCGAGCGGAATGGAGAACTCTCAAACTGAAATAAACGGCGCGGGCGTAACGCTTACCGCGCCACCGCCCGCGGATGCGGCGGAGTCCCGCAAGGCCCGGCTGCGCGCTAATCTGGAGAAGGGGCGCAAGACGCGCGCCGCGAATAGCGCCGCCCGCAAAGCGACTGCGGCTATCGCCCCGGCACCACTCGTCATTGAGATTCCGGTGGCCGAACCGCCGGGCGTACTCGCCAAATCCGTGCAGGTACGCGGCGCGCTCATCGAGATCACCGATGGCACCGGGCGCACCTGGTCTGTACCGGCCAACGACGATGAAGATTTCACCGTCTTTCGCTCCGACTACGATCTATCACACTATCCCGGCTATGATCCTAACTTCATCTATCAGTTCGAGCATCCACCGGGGACCATAGCGGCGGAGCAGGCCGGCGACGTAACTCAGATGCTGGCCGACGACTGGGCGGTCGTGACGCGCGAGGAACTAGGTATCCCGACGATTAAGGGCGTGCCGGTGCTGCCGGGCCAATCGCCGACTACAGCGTTTATGGTCAAAGGGCAGGTCTGTATCAAGACGCCGAAGATTCGCGTCGATCGCAAGAACGCAGCGTTCAAACGCTACGCCGACGCAGTAGTCAAACAGATTCGTCCCGCCAAGGACTCTGCCATGACCAAACTGGAGAACGAACCGGGCGGGATTGTCGTGGATTCAATCAAGAGCTCGACCACTTTTCGCGAACCGTAACGAGGGTACTTGCGCGATCAGCGCCCTGTAGTAACATTGACTTTCAATAGCAGAAGCCCTGATGCTGGGGAGGAGACGGCGGATGGAATGGAGCATCAATGGCTTACGCAAATGTTTTCAAGCCCAATGGCGGCATCCCTTTCGATGAAGCTCAGGGATCTGCCAGCAAGCAATCCCGCCCCGTCCCGAATATCCGCAGTGCGGGCTTGAGTTCGGGGACCAATCTAGCCAACGCCTCAACTGACCTCGCGATCGGTGACTTCTACGCGATTGATGCGAACGGCAACGCCTATCGGGCGGGGCCGGGCGACGCCATCAAGGGCCTCTGCACGGGCTTCGATATGCAGGGTAACCCGGCGGTTTACAACGGCCAGGGGGCACCTTCGGTCAACTACATCAGCGGCGCTCCGCTGACCGGCGCATGGCCGAATCTGATCGGCGTCGAAGACGACAAGTGCTCCTTTGAGATTCAGGCCGATAGCTGCACGCTGGCGCAGGTCGGCTCGATCTTCAATCTCAAGGATGCCGCGCCCGATCCGAAGTATCACATCTCACAGCAAAGCCTCACGACCGCCTTCGCCGGGACGCAGTTCAAAATCGTCAAGATCAAGAACTCGCCCGCCGATAACGCCGCAGGAACCAATGCTCGTGTCATCGTCCAGTGTCTGACGATGGCTGCGTAGGAGATACCTCATGCCTTCAGGAATGGTCCGGACTGAATTTGAACGATATGCCTGGGGCGGAGTGCGCGAGAATATCGGCCTCGGCTATCGGCGCAAGCCGACCCAGTTCACCGAGATTTTCAACGTCCTGAATTCCGATTCGGCTTTCGAGGAAGACCACAACATGGTCGGCCACGGACTGCCCCAGCTCACCCCGGAAGGGCAGTCGATTCCCGCCGATCGGATGTACGACGGACTGTCGAGCCGCTACGACCACAAGGACTACACGATGCGCTCGGGTTTTTCGCACGAGTTCATCCGCGACATGAAAAAGAACCTGTGGAACGAGCGGGCCGGCGATTTCGGCTTCTCGTTCAATCAGGCCGTCGAGGTGCTGACCGCCGATGTTTTCAACAACGGCGCGACCACGCTCGGCTACGACGGCCAGCCGCTTTTCTCGCTGGTGCATCCGCTGGGCGCGCGTACCGGCGGATCGGCGGGCCAGACCCAATCGAACATGCTCTCCACCCCGGCGACGCTGAGCGTCGGCGCGGCGCGCGACATGATGACGCAATCGCGGCTCTTTTTCGATCCGACCGGCGTGCGCCGCATCATGGTCACCGAGGCGATTCTGCTGGTGCCGCCGCAGCTGGAGTTTCTGGCAAAGGAAATCTTCAAGTCGGCGGGCCGCATGGATACCGCGAACCGCGTCGATAACGTGACGCGCGACGCCGTGCGCATCGTGGTCTGGGACTACCTGCTGAATCCGAAGGCATGGTTCATGCTGCCCGAAAAGTCCCAGCACAAAATCAAGTTCTACTGGCGCGAGAAGTTCTCGACCAAGCCGTTCTTCGACGACATCACGGATACCAACTGGATGAAGGGGCGGCAGTCGCATAGCCAGGGCTGGAGTGACTATATCGGCCCGATCGCATCGTACCCGACGTAAGCTATGGGCTGGAACATGCTGACCAACGCGGGGCCGGGAGTAACCTCCCCGTGGGTGCGAATTGAACCTTCGCACAGTCTCGATCTGCCGCTGAGCTTTTTCTTCATCAATGGCAATGGGGCGCCGTGGTCGGCGGGCAATGTGAACGTGGAGATTCTGGTGAATGGACTGCCCGGGGGTGGCAATACCCCATATAAGCCCCAGACGGATACCGGAACCGTGCAGTTGCTGGCGGCCGTACCGCCGCCCGCCGGTGCGAACATTCTCGACGTGACCTCGCCGGTCGAATGGATACGCTGTCGGACAGACCCCGGATTGGTTGGCACGGTCAGTGTCAATCTGGCGGAGAGTTAAGGAGTAGAGCATGGCGCTCGCAGCAAAAGGACAGACTACCAAGTACACGTTGACGGCTACCCCGCAGCAGATCGCCGCGGCGAAATCGCCCAACGAGGACCGCAAGAGCATCGTGATCATAAATCGCGACCCGACGAACACGATCGAGTTCGCGTTCAAGGTCGGCACGCTCTCCGCGAACTTCCCGACCGGCGCGGGTATTCCGATTCCGGCGGGCGGCTCGTATATCGAGGGTGACTACGATCAGCAGCGCGTGAACAACGGCGACGTGTGGGCGGCAGTAGTCGCGCCCGGCGTGTCGGCCGTCATCAGCTACACGGAGAATTAACCATGTCAGTAACGCTTTCTCCACTTCCGGCGGCGCAGGCGACTGAGACGCAGACCGATGTGCTCAGTGCGATTCTGCTGGCGATCAATATGCTGAATCGCGGCGGCAACACGATAGCGGAGACCGACACCCTTTTGGCAATGGACCTCATCAAGGCTGGTGAGGAACTGGATAGCGCTCTAACTCCGTAACCCCTTTCGCTTAGGAAACGAAAGGACGCTTGGGAGGAGCGGGCACCCATAGGTAAATCCTCATGGCTCAGCTACAGGGAATCAGCAACTCGGTCGCGCGTCCGACGAAAAACGCGGAAGGCGCGGGCACCCCGGTCACTCTGCGGACTGACGGGTACAACGCACTTGCGGTTGCCAACTACAACGCCGACCAGTACCCGGTCGCGCTGGAGGGATCGTACTTCGTCGCGTCCAACCCGACGCCGAATACCGCGATCGCGGCAACCACGTCGCTCACCAACTTCGCGAGCGGTTCGACCAAGCCGTACCTGGTCATCTCGAACAACAACTCGGTGGCCAGCGGCATCAATATTGAGCTCGACTATCTGAAGCTCATCGTGCTTGGCTTGCCGACTACGGCGACCAACCAGCAGATCGCGATCTCGCTCGACACGGCGGCCAACAAGGTGCCGACCACGGCGGGGACCACGATCACCCCGGTGAACGTGAACCCGGCCAGCTCGAACAAGTCGAATGCGGCGATTCAGGCGGGCGCGATCACCACGGCGGCGGACAGCCCCTCGGCGGTCCTCGTCTTTCAGGATTTCACCGAACCCGGCACGGCGGCGACGCCTTGCGCGGTTCTCGGCGATACCTACGTGGTGAAGTTCGGCTCTATCGAACACGCTTCGGGTTCCGGTCAGTTGCAGCCGGTTGCGGCGGGCACCCCGCTGGCTTCCAAGATCATCACCGGCGGCGGACCCCCGATCGTAGTTCCTCCGGGCTGGGCCGCAGTAGTGAAACTGTTCGGGATCGGCACCGCGGCGGCTCCCAGCTTCATGTTCGAGTTGGGCTATCGCGAACGGTAAAGAGTGAGTCTCGACCCAGCGTACAATGGCAATTCTGCGGCGAACGGGAGGGTAACACCTCCCGCGCCGCAGGTTGTTTTGGCGTGGGTCCACAATGGCGACGTGAGGGGTGACTGGGCGGAGTGTTATGCAGAACTTCGCCTGGTTGACTCCCACCATCGACGGCTGATCAATCCTTCCGAGCGTCCGATTATCGAGAAGGGTCTCTACGTCCATCGCAACCGCAATCAGGCGGTCTGGCGCTTCCTGAAGGAGCGCAGCGAGCCGTGGCTGATGTTCCTCGACACCGACATGCTGTTCGCGCCGATTCAGTTTTACGCGCTCTACGACGAAGCGGTGGCGACCGGCCCCGGCGTTCACGCGGGTATCTACTACGGCATTTTCGCGTCTGAGGGTATCGGTAACGGCCAGAACAAAGCCGGCACGAATCACGGCCAGATCATGATCAGCTCGACGTGGCTGATCAAAAAGGATGGCGTGATTCATACGGTGGGCGAGCGCCGATTGGAAGTCCGCGACGATCTCGACGCTTGCGGGATGGGCTTTACGCTGATCCATCGAGACGTACTGACGGCGCTGGCGAACGCGATGCCGAATCATGCGAATGCGTGGTTCGGACATGACGAAGAAGCCGATCAGGACGGCGTGATCGACGGCATCGGCGAGGATACGACTTTCTGTACGCGGGCGAAAAAGCTCGGCTTCAAGATTTACGGCCACGACACGATCGCGCTCGGCCACGACAAGCGGACGATCATCACGTGGGAACACCATGATTGGGAGCAGCGCCGTCAGTTTGGAGACCAGAAACGTGGAGCTTAAGGCGGCGGTCAAGGAGAGCCTGCGGATTGCGGACGAAGCTACCGATTTCACCGATGGCTTCTACGGCATTCCGGGGATGTCCGGCCAGCGCTATCGGCGCTTCATCAATCATCTGATCGGCGCCCTCGAGCATCCGTCTTATCTTGAAGTGGGCCTGTGGGCAGGCTCGACGCTCTGCTCGGCGATTGCGCGCAACCATGTGCGCGCGGTCGGCGTCGATAACTGGCAGGGTGTGCTGACGGCGGGCGGGCAGTTCAAACCAGCGCCGAAAGTGCAGTTCTATCAGAATCTCAACTGGACGCTGGAAGTCTCGCCTGACGCGGCGGTGACGATTGTCCACGAGGATTATCACGAAGTCGATTACGCAGACCTCGGCAAGTTCGACGTTTTCCTGTTCGACGGGCCGCACAGCGCCGCCGAGCAGCAGGACGGTATCCGGCTTGCGCTATCGGCGCTGGCCGAAGAATTCGTGCTTATCGTCGATGACTGGAACTGGCCGGAAGTGCGCGAGGGCACGCGGGCGGCGATTCGCGACTGCGACTTGAGTCTCGGGTTCGCCAAGGAAATCCGCACGAACTGGGATGGCAACTATAGCCAGAATCAGGTTCTCGACCCGTGGCATAACGGCGTCTTTATCGGAGTGATGCGCCAATGAGTGACTACTCGCGCAACATGAAGGATTCGGTGGCGCACGAGCATCGGCATCTGGCGCAGGCGCGCAAGCAGCGCTGGCCGCACAAGAACGAGGTGCGCGTGAAGGGCAAGAACAAGTGGACCGCGAGCCACAAGGTAAAGTAGTGTGCCTTTCAACGACACGACCAGCATCACAGGCGGTGCCAATCAGTCGATTCTCGACTGGTATCTGGGCGATGACCGCATCTTTTCCGGCACCGTAACCGGACTCCCCGCGTCGGACGCGACTCTCACCGACGCCTATTTCACGCTCAAGCTAAATCCGAACGACAGCGACGCCAACGCGATCGTGCAGAAGCACGTCACGTCGGCGATCGCGAATAACGACGGCTCGATCGCTCAGCCGAGCACGATCACGATCCATGTCCATTCCGCCGATTATCAGGCGGCAGTCTCGGCGGGGCCGTCCTACTGGTGGGACTTTCGGGTCATCACGGCCAGCGCGAGCAAGAGCGCCGTTACGATCGCGACCGGCCAAGTCGTCTTTCAGCAGAACGTCACGCAGACCAACGCGGCGGGGACTCCGGCGGCGGCGCCGAACAACGGCAATCCGCGGATCCGGGGCTTTGCGACGGCGAATCCACAGACCAATGCGGCGACCGGCTTCAGTAACGTCGGTGATGTTTTCTACAGCAGCATCGCGAGCGGCGATGCGTCGTGGCGCTGTATCGCACAGGGCAGTCCCGGCAGTTGGGTCGCACAGACAGCGGGGACTGTAGGACCGGCCGGACCGCCGGGTCCGCAGGGACCGACAGGGCCGCCTGGATCGTCAGGTTCCGGCAGCGGCAGCGGACTCGCCAATCTAATTCCGAAGGTCACGGTATTCATCGCCAGCGGAACTTATGTCCCATCGTCAAATC
>VFSW01009196.1_pt1 | contig 14121 bp, 17 predicted proteins | sample 5358111 | NCBI WGS metagenome assembly VFSW01 (sample SAMN11554181, study PRJNA540505) | mine drainage metagenome | isolation source: sediment from site ElyBrook_90M | place: USA: Ely Copper Mine, Vershire, VT | collected 2017
TTGTTAAACATAGCATTAGTAAGGTCTGGCATAGCCTCTAACTGACCAGGAAGTGCTTTAGGAAGTCCTAGATCTATTGCAGCTCTCGAAGCATATTCCCGTTGAGCGGTCATGTTGGCAAATTTTCTAGGAATAAAATGCTTCATTCTATACTGTATTCTTTCAAGAATTGTCTTCATTGTAGCAATCGGACTTTTTTGATACTCTTTCATCAAGTCGCCGTAATTAAATCCAAGACCTGTATATAAGTGAGTTACAAGGTCACGATCAAGCGTACCAGCATAACCAGGGTCCGTACTCAACTTGGCTAAAGTACCAAAACCACCCATGAGAGCATTAGGATCGCCCATTATCTTTCCGCCCAAGGTTTGCATCCTATACGTTTGAATAGCACTTAATCCAACAGCAGCTCCCGAAAGGGTAGAGTTTGTTACATCGTTAGCACCTTTGCCAATCTGATTGATAATTCCGATAGCCGCACCGATGGCAGCAATGAACTTGAGAAGCGATCTTGTTGCCTGATGAACACTATTTGTCTGTCTCTTCTGTGCGCCAGTCGGGTTCTGTTCGTCGTTTTCACTAACAGAACTACCCTCTTCCGTATTGATGGAACCCGAAGAGTACCGCTTGCCCCCACGAAAGGCGTTAATATGCGCCTGCCTAGAGCTTAGTGCCGGGGAAGAGGTATTGTGAAAGTGTTGGACATAGTTATTTATTACACTTCTGGAAGCCCCAACACCAGAGACGCCTTCTATCTTTATCCCTTTGGCAACCTTAGAGACTTCCTCTAGTTTGCTTTTAATAGCAGTAAGTTTCTCAGTAACAGCCTCAAAGCCCTTTGGAGAAAGTTCTATAGGAACAAAGAATCCTGAAACATCAGACATTCATAGACCCCATACTTCTGTTTACAACCAAGATTGAAGCATACCCAGAAAGCAAATCGTCAAGGGTTTCAGCTTCACAGTGATAGGCTATTCTGTAATGATTGAAAACTAACATCCAGAACCCCCCTATAACATCATGAATCAAAACATCCTTCTTTTTGCCGAAGTATTTTATTTTGCCGTCGTCTTTTTCAATCTGATCGCTTCCTCGCCAGTCGGCAACCGCTAGTGAGAAAGCTTTAGTTTTTTTAGCATTTGTTCCGCAACAACAGAATAAAGTGCTAAAAGGATGATTGGATGATCCGAAATAACTGGCCATGCGTCCCAGTTGTCGCCGATAGTCGCCATTCCGAAGTTTCCGACAAGATCATCTCCATAGTATACTTTAACACTAAGCCCAAGGCAGGATTCCCTCGTACAAAGGTCAAGAACGTCCTGGTCTTCTGGATTGGATAAGAACTTGACTGCCGTTCTAGCTGAGGGCGACTTCATTGGAACATCTGCCCCGCCAGCTCCAGTAAATGAGAACCTGATCTTGGTTATATCCATGTCAGAGTCGTTTGTCTGACCAGAAATACTATAGTCCATCTAAAACCACCTTATTAGTTCATCGAAAAGTCATCGTATGAGAATTGGATCGAATACTTGTAAACATCATTACCCATTAAGCCAACAGGAGGAGCTTTAATCAATGTAATGTTATAGAAGGTCCAAGTTTGAGTAACAACCGTTCCAGAAGTACCAGCAACGGCAAAAGAGAAAATGAAATCAACAGGTGGAAGTCCGGGAGTTTTTTGCAAAAGTAATGCAAAGATTCCAAGGTCAATCGTGCCGGTTGTAATATCAGAATTCGCAGTTCTAGCAACCCTGGAAGTAAGCTCGCCAAAAGTCGATCCATTTACTAGTGCAATTGTGCTTCCATCAATAAGAGGAACACGCTTTGAGGTTGCGATTCCAGGTGCGGTTTCTAAAAAAGTTTCTTCAAGCAAGATGCCAGGAGTAATGTTGTAGGTTTGTAAAAATCCACCGACAACTGGCATAGTATGAAACTGTGCCGTTGCTTGAAAATTATTGACCTGTACGATGCTTGAATTGGTGTGTGTGCTTTGTCCTACTGGCATTTATTTATTCCCCCATTATATATTATACAGAATACCGTTCACCGTTACGTTCCCGATCCTAGAAGCAAAATCAGCACTCCACGCATTAGGAATGGTAATCGAACCAATAGGGGCTGTTGGCAATCCAGCAAACGTTGAAGCTGTAACCGTGAAGTTGGACAACATTCCAGCGTTCTGGAACTTAGAGGCCATGTTGTTCAAAATTGAAAGCAACGCCTGATAGGTCTGATTGTTCTTGTAGGTATTCCCCGGAGTCGTCAGATACTGAGCCGCAAGTTGCTTACACATATAATTATAGTAAGCAACAAACCAGTTAGCAGAAACAACCTTTCCGGCGACAGTATAAAGCCCATTCATAGCCACCGAACCATCCAAAAGACCACGAGTCTCAATGAAGGCAACGTTCAGAGTTTGAAGTTCAGCAATCTGTGTCTGCGTCAAGTTGACAGCAGCCGTTCCAGTAGAAGGCAGAACGCCGAGCATGGCGTTAAAGTCAGTCTTGTTTCCAACCGGGGTTCCTGTCGGGTTCAGGAAGGAAAGCGAAGCACCAAGTGCGCTTAACATGGAATTATACGTGGTCGTTGCGCTATAGCACAGATATGCGTCGGTTCCAGCGGTAATAAGTGCAGCCGCCAAGTTACCAGCAGCTCCAGCGAGGAGCTTGGTGTCAACAGACCATGCGAAGACCTGAGAGTCAATCGTGTCGCCGGTTCCAAGTAATGCTAATGCCGTGAAGTCAGAAAGATACTGAGTAGTCTCAGTTCCAGCGTAGAACATCGTTTTCCAATAGGCATAAGAATTGAGCGCAGTGTATCCTGCCGAGACGTTATGAGCAGTTCCATCGTAGTTCACAAGATAAACAAGTGTATTCGGTGAGATGGAAAAGAAGTTAGCCAGCCAAGAGGCAAGCAAACTGCCAGCGACAACCACGCCGGTATAAGAGCTTTGAGACACTAAATATGGTGTATCTAAGACTTGATACCCCGCCTGCATTTCCGTAGGCATATAAGCAACGCTATCAATAAGTATGCCTACAGCATAATACTGTTGTCCAGAAACGGTGGAGTTCACCTGCTGGACGCTGTAATTCATGAATAATTGCGCTATTGATCCCTGATAATCAGAAACGGCCATTTATTACCTCCGTCAGTTTGTTATTTGTATGTAATCGGGGAATATACTGACAACCCCGCTAGGCAATGTCGCAGAAGTAAGAACCGAATCAAGTGTGACTAGTTCGTTAGCCCATTGTATACGGAAAGTGCTATTATAGGCAAGTACATTATTCTCTCCGTCTTGCATAAAATCACTTACATGATATTTCCCAAGGTCTGCCGGTATCAAAGCCCATGAGTTTGTCGCCATAAAAGCACCAATGGACGTTCTGTCAAGCCAAAAAGCCATTGATTGAACGGCCTGTTCTGCATAAAGCCCAATAAGTTGAACCTCGATTGTAGCCATTGAAAGAACAACCTTAGTATTAGAACCGGGGTTCGCATAAGAATCATCAAAGGGCAAAGTGTAAGACTTGTTATTCACAACCCTGTAAGCACACCAGGTATCAGGCTTTGATCCGTCCGCCGCAAGAGCTTGAGGGTTGTACCAGTTAGCTTGCTTAACAACCACGAAAGATGGGTTTATGCCGTATGCCGTTGATAGAAACGTTTGAAGAAGGCTTTGCGTTAGTGCCATAGAATTACCCTAAACCACGTCCGATGAGCCATTATTGAATCCTGACGCAATGGGAACGCTTCCATCTGACCCGACAATAAGCTCAAGTCCATAATGATTGAAACCAAGGTACTGAGTCCAATTTTCAGAAGGAACGATTCTATATCTTGATCCATTCGCTTCTATAAAGTACCCAAGTTGCAGGGTTTCAGAAACATATAAATGCCAATTATCGGTATTTACAAGATTGCCATTAGAGTTTTTAGTCTTCCCTCCAGAGTTGATAAGAAATCCTTGATAGGTGGCAATCTTAACAAAGGCGTCTTGCCCGGTTGTCCCATTAGTGTAGTTATCATTGACAAGCGGAATCATTGACCCATATACAACAGGCTGAAAGAGTTCTGGGAAACATTCTAATCCAAGCCCGTAAATACCAGCGAAGTCACTCATGGTTTTCTCACCACGTAAGTAGCCATGCCTGCCAGTTCGCCAGTATCTACCAAGGGATGATCCTTCTTCTTTTTCCTAATTGTCGAAGGGGCATTAGATAGTGAGCTTCCACCATAAGGATTACCAAGCATGAAAAGTTTAAGTTCTTTGACAAGTGACTCGCCAACAGAATCAAGATATTGCTTTTTGCCTGATGGATTCTTGGATATGTCTTCAATATAAGAAGATAGCAAGTCGTAAAGAACCCCAGAATCTTTTATTTGTTCTGGGAAATGGATGCTTAAAAACGGCCTCTCTGGAATGAAATTGCTATCACCATAATTCAGCAATTTTGCCAATTCAGCCGCAGTCATCCCACTATAATGTGCGTCATCACCAAAACCAACCTTAACGCATCCAGTATAATCAGTTCGTTTTTTCAGAGCAAATAAAGTGCTTTTCAGTTGTTCATTCAGCGACTTCGCCATGGTTATCCTAGAATCATCCATCGTTCAGGTACTGAATTAAGCATAAGTAATGCCTTCTCACCAAAGGTATTAGTGGTCAGATTCATCAATTCAGATGAAACTCCCGATCCCTTTGAATCATTATACTTAATCTCGATCCCCTCTCTTCCGCCAACCTTCTTTGAGGCGATAACCTGTCCACCTGAACCAGTTGCGCCAACAACAGACCTTGGATTAAGGTCCATAAGATACCAAGCAACAAGAAGATTCTCCAAGGCCGTGTACTTAGCTTGCTGTGTAACCTGGGGGAGTTTAGCCCATAGTGAGAATATACCGCTAAACGTTGTCTCTATATAGTCAATTCCAGCTTGAACAACCGTCGAGCTTAATGTTGGGAAATTACTAGAGTAAACAAATGTTGTCGGCGTTATATTGCTCATCTATGAACCTTTTAAGACAATCCAGCGTTAATCAGTTTCCGCTTCAATTCTTCAATCTCTGCTTGCTTCTTTGTTAGTTCTGCCTCGGTATCTTGAAGCTGTTTCTTAGCCTCTAAAGCCTGAGACTTGGCCATAGCCACTTGCTCGATAGCCCCAAAATATCCATCAGGGACCTTTGGCAAGATTGATAACATCCCGACCTCAATTCCGTTCTTAACGAAGAAATTTTCCTTCATTTCTTCCCAAGTTTCTTTAGGAATAATGGTAATGTTTTTGCCCCTATGTTGCTTTCCAGAAAGGACAACTGTTCCATTCGGAACAAAAACACCATCTGGAGCAATGTTTAAACCCGCAGACTTAACCTTGATCGAGTGGTCATGATCGTAGTCTGACCGTACAATTACACTATTTTCAGCCTTTAGATTAGCCAATGTAAAACTCCTTGATTGAATCTATATAAAAATAATGGCCCACTACCAACCTAAAGTCAATAGTGGGCCATTATACAGGATCATTTATTAGGTCGTAGCACTCTTAATGCCGAATCCAGAGTAGACAGCTACCGCAGGTGAATAGGGCGCAATAACGCCGCCAAAACGGGTAAGCATCTTAATCTGGGTCATGTAAGCACCAGGCACGGCAGGATAAACATACTTGTCCAAGGGGCGAACACCAAGAACCAAATCTTGATCATCGTCAGCCGTTCCGCCAGCAATTTCAGGGGCTACAATGGCAAGATAATCATAGGTGTTCGTATTCCAAGCATTATTAAGCCCAAGAGCAGAAATGGTTGGATTAAACAAAGGCTCCTGGATGAACTCGATCCGGGGAGTCATACCTTTCCGATTTGCCCCTCCCATCATATTATTAACCAAAATCTCCACTGCTCCAGCGGCATCGTATGAAGAGAATGGATAGGAGGTAAGGTTGTTATAGGCAACCGTCGACGTGAAAATCTTGATGATATTCAGCTTGTTGATACTTTGATTCATGAAATTGACAACCAAAGTAGCAAGTTGCTGATACATTTCTTGACCTGGGTTACTAACGTTATTGATAGCAATATAGTTAGTAGAGCTACCAGCATAAGCCGTAATCGGATTGACGTTGAGAATGCCGACAAGCCCAGTGGGAGCGTGACCAAACCAGGTGAGAACATCCCGGTACATATCGCTGGCCCAAGCAGCGTACCGCTGTTTCTCGGAAAGTGCCAAACCGCCATACTGCCAAGAAGTACCCTGTTGCATCCTTGAGGTTTCTTCAACCGTGAGGCTGTAAGAGCTGACGATATTCAGTACAACGTTGGATAAAGCACCAGTCGTGGTCTGAACGTCAAACGTCATATTGTTTCCAGTAGCACCACCCGCTTCCAAAGTAGCAAAGCCGCCGCCGTAGCCAATGGTCCCAAGGTTGAAAGCAGTCGCCCAAGGATTGTCACCAGTTTCAATCTTGATAGCCTGTTCGGCATTGGAGTAAGCCAATACTTCACGGAACGGCCTTTGAGCAAAACCAAAACTTGAGGGTGAAAGGGCTTGAGAGGTAACCAGGTTGAAAGCGGCATCGTTAAACCCATCGGTGAAACCTTTGGCATGATAAACAATGTCATATTTATTCGTTTGTTTGTTCAACTGAAAGTTGAAACGAACATCCTTGGCTCTTCCAGTCTTAAACAGAGGTTTTACCTTGTCGAGATTGACTGATTCGCCAATGTTGGCAGGTTCAACGTGCAGAGGAAAGTGTGGTGCGTGTCCGTCTACGGCAAACGCCGGAGAGCTGGACGGACCAACGGAAAGGCTAATTCCATCAAGGAACCGGGTCTTACCTCTCAGTGTTTTGTCGATCCACCCCATGAATTGATCTGAGGTGTTACTAAGCGTTGCATCGCTTTTAATATCAAGCATTTATTCATTCCTCCTTTTAAGCAATGTTGACCGCAAGAGTAACACCAACACCGCCAACGTTACCCATGTTTGCATCAATATCCACGATAGTAAGAGCAGTATCTCCGTCAACACTTTTGGGGAAAAACCATCCTGTAGGTGCTGTTACAGTACCGGCAGCGACAAATTGGATTTCTCCAGTGGTGGTATCAACGATAACAAGTGACCCAAGGACTGGATCAATAGCCCCAACGGCGGTCTTGTTGTAACTTGAAATCCTAAACCATCCCCTAGCAATAAGCGTAGCGTCCGTACCAATGATGTACCCAGTGGGCAGAAAAGGCTGATTGTAAGCAATGCTTTCATCAAACTTTGCAACACCACGAAGGATATATGTAGCAGGTTGACCAACAACAAACTGGCTAGGTGTCGCAGGAAGTGCAGATACAACGTATCCAAAGGTCAGTGATTGAACTGCAGCGTTGTTCGTGTCGTTAGGATCAAGAAACCCACCGATAGTATTGTAACTATCTTTAGGGCCAACGGGCATACCGTTGATTGGAAATTGCCCTCTATACGCAACGGAAGTTTGAGGGATTCCGCTAATGCTATTCTGAATTGCCATGTTTTATTTCCTCCAATTCCTTAATGTTTGGACAAGGTACTGTTACGAATTAATGCGTCGTAATCAATATCTTGTCCGTCTTTGAAAGCGGCAGGCCCAACAGTGATATGTTTACCGCTGTCATGGAAAGTTGGTTTAGAACCCTCTTCACCATCGCCTTCTGGCTTTTTACCACCCTCGTCCTCTTCTTCTTTTGCCGGTTCTTTTTCTCCGGCAACAGCCCCTTCACCGTCTTTTCCGTCCTCGGTTTCAGGTTCCTTCTTATCAGGTTCCTTCTTTCCATCCTTTCCGTCAACAACTGGGACGGGGTCGTCAGCACCAGCCTCGCCATCAGGGGATTCACCATCCTTCAAGTCTTTCCCATCCTTACCGTCACCCGCCTCCTTTGATTCGGTGCGACCTTTCCCAAACCCTTCCGGCCTGTACTCGTGAATCTTTCCCTTTGAAGCGTGTTGCAGAAGTTTATGAAGCTCCTTTAACATATATTCCTTGTCTTCATCGGAATAATCGCCCTCTTCCATACCGTCAAGATATTTCGCTTTAACGCCAAAAATCTTGCCAACGGCCTGAACAATGTCAGCCATTCTTAATTTTTCCACTTTATCTCCTCCGTCTAAGATTCTAACCTTCTTACCACCCCTGGCCATACCCACAATGGCAAGATGATTCGGATTTACAAACTCTTTAAGAAGTATCTGATAAGGCTCACCACTAGGGTCAACGCCATCTTCCCAAACTGAAACACCGTCATACCCTGGTGAAACTTCTCTGATACCGTCATTATATGACTGCATACCAGACTTGTCAATAATAGTTAAAGAAGTACCTAAAGTGGCTACTCCGTCGTTAAAATTGTAAGTTGTTTCATCTCCAGTAAGCCCGACGGCATGATCCTTGAAGTTTTCCGGCGTAACATCTTCTCCAGGATGACCAACAGTAAGAGGCATCCTTGTAAAAATACCCTTGTCATGAGCATCTTTTACGGCTTCCGGCGGCCTATAAACGCTGAAAATCGTCCGATTTTTATGTTTTTCTGGGATTTCGCCGAGACTTTCTGGAAGCTCGTTTCTAGCATACTTATATATGCCGCTTTTAAGGATGACGGCGTGTTTTACCAATTTTGTCGGTAAAGACTCATCAATGAAGAATTTTGACATCAATTTCCTCCATTTTTGCCAGTAATAGCCTTCTTTCTCTCGGCGTAAGCAATGGCAACCGCCTGTTTTACCGGCTTTCCAGCGTTCACCTCTGTTTTAATGTTCTTTTTGAACGCTTTTCTACTTCCAGATTCTTCTAACATTATTTAGCCCCCTTTCCAGTCATAAGTCTCGCCACCTTTCTTGTCCATTTATCCGATCCAGGCTCAGAATTCATCTTTGCTCTAGGATCAATTCCGGCACCTTGTGTGTAATCCGGCCCGATAGCCGTTGGAGTTCCGCCCTCCGATCCGTTAGAACCGGCAGTGATGTTACCCCCCTCACCGGAGCCAAGGGTAGTATTCTGCGCCAATTCCTTATCATCATTAAGTTTCTGGACCTTGGCCAAGTATTGGATTGTCTCTTCGTCAATCTCAACGCTCTGGATGAACTTTGAAGCAATCCTTGCTGAAATGTCCATCGGTATGCCAGCGGCAGTTCCAGAGGCCATCATTTGAAAGAAATTGTTTCCAGCCTTAGTCTTTTCATCGTTAGTCATAATAACAGGAGAACCAAAGGCAATCCTAAGACCTGACATATTTTTAGCTTGTTTTGACCTTGTTCCAAAGTAAGACAGAGCTAAGACCTCAGCACTACGCTTCATCTGGGGGGCCAGTTTATTCCCAAGTTCTCGCAAATACTGCGATTGCTTCATGGTTACATCTTCGATGTTGTCATTGAATCCGCTAGACTGACTATGAAATATGCCAGATTCAGTTAGTCCGGTTTTGGCCCCAAGATCATCACGCACAAGTTGAACAATATCTTTGAAACCTGAAAAATTACGATCAATGACCTTGATTTCGCCATACTGAGTAAACATCTTCGGATTAGTAATGCTCCATCCAGCCATTGCCGATTGATTCTCTTGTGCATAGGATTGAAGGGCATCAGGACCATTCATTACCATGTTTGCATCCATCGGGAAGGACGTATACATCAGGCTTAATTGCTGGCTCATCATGCTAGTAGTACGCATCATCATTTCATAAGCAAGGGCAGAACGAATCCACCCTTCAAAATCTGGGGTTGCCCAACCAATCTGCTGAATGGTTCCCCAGAAGGGGAGTTCGTTTACCCTTAATATGCAAGCACGTTGAGTATTGACCGTAACCCCAGAAATGGGGCAAGCCATGTATTCGGGATAAAGATAGTCTCTGGAGGACGGGTTGAAGTTGGGGACCATGACAAGATTCCAGCGGTCAGCTTCCCACCAGTATTCAATGAAGTCCCTGTCATATTCTTTAGTTATTTCGCCAATACTCATGAGGTAGTTGGAAACGTCATCACCCTTGAACCAAGGGACCATGAGCGATCCGCCGTATATCAAAGAGTCCCTGAGCGATTTCTTAAAACATTCTTCATAATTAAGCGACTTAGAATATCTCAGTAATCCTTCAAGGTCAGATTCAGACCACTCTTCATTGATGAAATAAATACCGTTTGACATAATTCCATTGACTTTTTTATCAATGATCTGTTGAGGGATTCCACCGGAAGAGTAGTAGGCCGTAGCGTCGTTAGGGGAAAGAATTAAGGGAATGTCGGCAGTGTTCCACCATTGAGCGTCAGACTGAGTGTTTATTCCAGTAACAGGATTATAGAAGGAGTCCATGAAAGACTTCTCAAACCTTTTTTTGAAACCACTAATAGTCTCAAAATGGCCAACAGAAGCTCGCCTAGAAAGAACTTCGGAATACTGCAAGTCAGCAACATCGGAAAGAGAAACCTCGTCAAATTGAAAACCGTCGCTAAAGGATTTGTTAGCAAGAGTCCCATACAGCTTTTTAAGGTCATTTGAAAGAGATTTACTCTCTGAGGCCGAGTAAAGTCTGTCAATTATTGTCTGATGTGTTTCCATTTTGAGTAAAGTGTATAACTATATATCTAGATTGTAAAGAGTATATATTTAATAACATATAGATTATAGACGGTGCGTATTTAATAACATATAGATTATGCAATCTCATTGCTGATGTCTTCGGATTCTGATTGTCTGATAATTGACTTGTTTTTATGAACCTGATTCAGAAGATTCCAAATGTCTCTTAATTCTGGAAGCATGGCCACCAGCCTAAAAACGCAGTATTCCAGAGAATCGCAATTAGACACAAGGATTCCATTAGCAAAGTATTCGTGTTCATCTTCGACCGTTAGATTGTAGACTTGTTTTTTTCGGAAGGTTTTAGTTACGCATACTCTAGATTTTTTATCTTTAGAATTCAGTGTTTCTAAAATTTCAGAACACCGCAACTCATCAGCCCTAACAAAATCATTTCTATTAACGCTCCAAAATGGATGATTGGGCGTACATTCAACACTAAAGCCTCCATATTGAACGATGACAGTTTCGCTTATTCCTGTTGGCATTGATGCCGTAACCTTTTTATATCCTTTTCGAGTAAGTACAAGGTCTCCTTCTTGTACATCCTCGATGTTTACATTTCCATTGATAGTAGTAACTTTTGTCCCGGCGACAAAGCAAAGATGGTCTGGTGCAAGTTCACCTCTACCCTTCTCAGGCTTACCATCTTCACCATAAGCCCTTACTTTCAACGCCACGGCTAGGTCATCCGTTGCTTTTCCTGGGACCATAACCATTCTGGACAATCTAAATAGCTTGTTGACTAGAAAAACCCTCTCAAGGATGGGTGGGTTGTAGTTTATGACTCTTCTATCAATATCATATTGAATCATTTCAGAAATATATCCTCGCATTATTTCCTTGCTGGAGGCATCAGGGAACCATACGATTTTATTCAAGGGGAAGGCTGCCCTGAGTAACGACGGAGCCTGTCCGATCTGTTTGAAGCTGAAAGTCTTAACGACTATAAGTTGTTCACCTCGAACAATGACAGCAACAGCCTTGGAGAATCCCATGTTTAAGTCTTGCCCGATATAAACAGTATCGGAAGGTAGAACCTCGACAAGCTCACGAAGTCTATTCTTAGATTCATCAAACTCAGGATAAACCCTGCCTTGAGAAAGATTCACAAACCTACCCTCAAGAAACGCCATGCGCTCATTTTCGTTGTATAATTTCTCAAGCCTTGCCACGTAGTCCCTGTTAAGCGACTTATTGTCTCTAGTTTCCCCCCTGATATGAACGTATTTCTCTCCCATTTTATCTAATGTGGTCATGATCTGGTATAGTCCAGAATATCCTTGTGCCGTTGAAACACAAACAGTAAAAGGTCTGTGTCCCCTTCTTTCGTTAATCTCCTCCCTAACGGTGTAACTTATGGCAGGATCGTCCGTAATTTTCTCATAGATTGATTCGTAGTATTTTTCCTCAGCAGTCAAAGCCGGAAACCTTACTCGAACACGCTCCTGAATATCTTTGAAAATCTGAGGAGACTTGTGGGACGGAAGTTCGTCTAATTCGTCAATCAAAGCGAAATTGAGATTGAAGCCAAAAATATCCACCATCGGCAATATGTTGAATTGCACTGTGCCGATTCTCAGAATGTTGTCATTTTGATTATAGGAATATCCAGTGCTTCCAGATAGTACAAGGTATTTTATTAAGTCTGGCCAAAGGGTCTTTCTGAAAAAGGTAATAGTAGGCTCAAAGATGCCTCCGACAACGGGAAGCCCCTGGTATCTTTTAGCAATGTCTAGGATCATAAAAACTAACGCATGAGTCTTTCCAGAAGAGAACCCGGCGATGTCAAAGAAATACTGAACATCGGGAAAGGTCCACGGCGCATTGATAATCTGTTTCTGATGACGCCATAGCTGGATATTATTAGTTCCCAAAATCAAGCCTCACTTATTGCTAGACTGCAATACTATACCACTAGCTTCAATTCTGGCAATAATATCAGAGACGAACCATCCTGCTGTTTCCGGTTGGATAATGTCCCCTGAGATCATTCTAATGGTCAGCTTTTTCCCTTCCGCTTTCAATATCTGAGCCAAGTCACTAACAGAAGGAATAAGTGCAACCAGTAACGCCTCTTCTGTTAGGTTTCCGTCCGGCATGGGTAGGTCTTTCGGCCATAAGAGAGAAACTATTCGGTCCTCAAATCTAGAATCAGAAATAACGCCATCTTCACCTATTCGGACAAATCTCTTCCTCGGCGACAGGCTTTTAGGAGTAGACACAGAAGGCCGAAAAGCAAGTAAAGCGGCCATCGCGTTATCATTATTTTTTTCACCCCCATACATAGGTCCATCACTCACGAATCTATCCGATCCCCCCGGTATCTATACCGTGTCAGCATCCTCTACATTTCCCTTAGAAATAATCACATTGTCCTCAGCATACAACGCCTCAACGTCCCTTTCCTTCCCGATATTGATATTCAAGCTCATTCCGCTTCCGTTGCCGTTAGCATTTTCCAATATCCCGAAAGCCTTATACAGCAATTCCAAAGCCTTAAACTGCGTCGATCCATCCTCACCCTCAACAACCGTTCCGTCCTTCTTAATCCCAGAAACCCGCTTAATCCTCAACAATCTCTGAACCTCACCAAGCAACCTCATTGAATCAAAACCAAGAAGCGAGGCTAATGCATGCATCCCGCCCACTTTCTTTTCAATCGAGGCCCAAACCTTCCAAGACTCAATCCTGCACTTCGCCTTCATCTTGTCATCTAGCTCAGAATATCTCTTGCCAAACCATACCACGGAAAAAGCATCTGACCTATCATGCACCGTTGGAACCTTGTTCTCCCCTAAAACAGAAAGGTAAGTCAAAAGAAATCCCCTCTCCCACAACGTCAAGGATTCAATAGGCGAAGCAATCTCATCGTCAATCCGTGAAGGATGTGACTCGCTATTACCATATCGCTCCAAAACTGAATCCAGCTCCCGCCTAAAGTCAACAGTCTCTAAAGAGGATTCTTTCAATTCATTGTCTCTATCCATTGTGTCCATACCGTTATTATGTAATGAAATACCTATTGTGTCAACGTTATTGAGAATTGATAAAACAGAAGGGGTGTGATATAATACTAGATATTACCGTTAAGGAGTTCAGAATCATGATGAAGTATGTTGCATTCACAAGAGATGACCCTATTATAGAATATGATGATGTTGAGAGTACACCAGAAGGAGGATTTTCAGTATTGCTTAATGGAGGATCAACACAGATTATTTATCCGGCATCAGAATATGTCCAGGCCTTTAATACCTTTAACGAGGCTAAGTTATTCATCATAAAATACTGTAACGACAAGCTGAATGAAGCAGCGGAAGAAATGGAATACAGGCTGAAACAATCGGAAATGGCGATTGATCTAGTTGAGCAAGGTGTATGAAAAATGGTCTGATGTATATAAAATATAGTCTGATGTATGTAAAATATAGTCTGATGAGCTGGCAGCACTAAACCCCACCCACTTAACATCCGTATAGTTCAACCCCCGCCGATATAGTCCTATATTTATCCATTGTGTCAA
>VFSW01009197.1_pt1 | contig 14121 bp, 16 predicted proteins | sample 5358111 | NCBI WGS metagenome assembly VFSW01 (sample SAMN11554181, study PRJNA540505) | mine drainage metagenome | isolation source: sediment from site ElyBrook_90M | place: USA: Ely Copper Mine, Vershire, VT | collected 2017
GATTTATTGTAATTTATGCTGGAAAATTTCGATAACTCATCCGCCTTACCGCCTAATGCATCAGACTTCAACGTCTGCGCAATATTATTTTTAACAGCCCCCATTGTTTCGGGTGATGTTTTGATCAGTTGAACAAGTTTATTGACGTTATCCACGGAGGCATTATCGTTATTCCCCACGATAAATTTCTTTACAAATTGGTCAGGTTCAGCGCCATCACGAATAGCCTGTAAAGCAGGTGTGCTATCAACAATTTGCGCCCAATTCTTGAAATTAGAACGGGCTATATTGGCGGCTTGAGCAGCCTTTTCTCCTGAACTATTGATAAAAGGAGTATTTTCCAGGGCGCGATTAATAAATCCAAGTGCAAATTTAGTATTACCTGATGCAGTCCGTGTATCATTACCCACCAATGTCCTAAGCGTATTCCAATCCGTAACGGTCATGGGTTCGCCTTCGGAAAGGCTCTGTATTCTTCCCGATAACCAACTCGGAACAACATCATTCCAGTTGCGACCGTATTGGCTTTTCAATTCTGATGTCACATAGTTTGAGAATGACTTACCATCCATCAACGCACCACGGCCTGCGGTATCTTCTGCATTTTGATAGAGTGCATTGGTAGCGGATTTTGATAAGGCGTCTTTCTCAGCGAGGAAATTAGTGACTGTACGCCCAGCGGATAATGCATCACCCGGCGCAGAAGCGCCTAGATTATTGAGGTTATCAACCAATTTAGCGGCGTTGGCATTTTTAATCTGTGAAAGGGCCTGTAAGTTTGGATCTTGGCTAGAGGCACCTAACGCAGATAAGTTGTTTTGTCGCGTGACAATACCGGGGTCAAGGGTGAGTGGACCTTGTGTTGGGATTAACCCAGTGGTTCTATAATCCGCAAGGCGGCGCACTACATCGGGGGTCAATGTTCCATTCTGTTGTGCCTGTTGAATGTCACTACGTAAACTATTGCGCACAGAATCTGATAAATCCCCTACCGTAAGCCCATTAGAGCTTACCGCAGAGTTGATCAAATTATCGATATTCTGTATCTGCGGTGATTGACCCATAAAACGGGCTGGCAGGGACTTGCCTGCATTAATGGCCGCTTGTCCAGCGGATACCCCAAGAGGTGCGGCGAGACCGCCTGCCATAGACGCCAAGAATTGAACCCCAGCCGGAGCACCCTTTTCGCGCGCTATACCACCAGAACCAGCCGCTCCCACCGCAGAGGCAAGTTGTAGGTCTGGTCTAGCCGATAATGCTTTCATAACCCCCTGAGTAACTCCAGAGGTCATATCAGCGGCCTTAGCGGCTAATCCTATGGGGACAGCAGATCCAGAAACTAGGCTTTCTATGTCTCCAAAAACGCGTTCTGAGGGTGTTTGTGGTGATGGGAGTCCCAAACCATTGGCAATGATTCCCCCTGTATTTCCAGGGACATTAGCGCCCAATGCATTGACGGCATAACGAGCCGGAGAAGTCAGCAGATCGACGGTATTACCAACTCCTTGAATGACGGCACGTCCTGCTAAACCGGCTTGCCGTGGGATGTCTTTCACATTCGCCATTAAGGCGCTGCCAAGAGGCTCGTTACCTGTACCCCCTAGCAGGAATTTCTGTGTTTGCACGCCAAAAGGCACGTTAGCTTGTTGCGGCTGCTGGTTTGGTTGATCATCCCAAACAACACCATTACCGGCTTGGTTCTGATCGTCCCAGATAACGGGCATTATTGCGCCCTCTGTCCAGTATCGGCATAAAATATGGTAGTGCCATTATCCGGAGAAAATACTTTTCGGCCATTTAACATACCTGTTCTGGCATTGCTAGGAATCATCATATTTTTAGGACGTGTATCTAGTGCTGAAATACCCGCCGTCTGTTGTGCAGCCTGAGCCTCCGCAGTCGGATTAGGAACCGGTTTTCCATTGTTATCGAGGGTAGGTGCAGCAACACCATTCAGGGGATAATTCTGGTTGAACCAGGGATTGAAATTCTGGATCGGCATGCCTTTGCCGGTTTGTGTATAAAAAGTAGACTGTTTTGTTAAATCTCTATTATTGGCAAGATTGTCAAAATAAAGCATGGCACGGTTAGCTTTTTCAGTCAGATTTGTGCCTGGCATAGAACTGATGGTCATTTCTACTTCTTTCGTAGAAATACGACCCCCGAAAGCAGTTTTAGCGACTTGAATAGCGCCTTTGTAGGCATATTTTTGATATTCCTGCGTATTGGTGGGATCTGCTCCTAAATCATTTCGACCTGTAATTTGACCATATAGATTTTTAGTGAAGGTTACTTGTTTAGCGAGTGGACCTAAACTGATCTCGCCCGTGTCGAGTAGTTGCTGCATCCTATTATTCTGTGACATTTTCTGCATGGCATTGGCGGCATCTGCATCGATTTGGCTACGAATATCAACATTCGTTTTACCTGTGGTGCTTCCTTGTTCTTTGGCTTGCGCAATCGCACCTAGCGCACCTGCCGCACCGGGGATCATCTGAGAACCCACCACTTGCCCACCTGAAATAACAGGCATGACACCCTGTTCAATATTCGGTGCTGAACCGCTCAATACAGTACGACCTGAGGCATCTTGATAGCCTGTATACGATCCAGGACGCATTTCAATGGGCTTGCTACGGTCAATAATAGACTGTCCTAATTTCTCAAGACCGGGATCACCACTTGCCCCGAGTGCCATTCCACGCCAATCCATGCCATACGGTCCCTGCATTGACGGTTGATAAGGGAGTTGATTCGTCGGCATAACGGGCTGCTGTGAAGTAGCCTGAGGTGCGCCCTGATTCTGTGCAGGAGAATAAGCCATTCCAGGAGCGGCGTTATTTTGTCCCATTAACGGTGGAGGGCTTTGACTATCCCCCGAATATCCGCCAGCACTAACGGAAGATTGTGTGGTCTGCTGGCCAGGAGGTGCAAATAGATTAGCAAGATAGTTAGTTCGACCTTGCAGCATCCCCATTGCTTTGTTGATATCTAATTGGTTACCCATCGCTGTGCCGCCGACGGTATTACCGTAACCGGATTTTACAAAGTCTGCTATTGCACCTTGCGTATTGATAGATCCGTCGGGGAGTACATTACCCTGAATCGCACTATTTAGCGCATTACGTTGCTGTACTCCATAATCAAAATTCTGTTGCTCTCTCGCATTTTGAGCTTGCGCGATCGCGTTCTGCTTGTTGAACATTGATAATTGGTCAACGCGGTCAGCCCAGGTAGCCATTATTTAATACCCACCAAAGGAATTAGAATATGAGCTAAATTGTCCACTATTTCCTCCTGCATAATTTTGATTACCAGCGTAATTTCCACTGCTAGAGCTGGATGGACCAGAATAACTTTGAGTACTGGCATCAGTACCGCTAGGTTGCGTATTATTTCCTGGCTTTCCGCCTCCCGCTGACGCGGGAACCCATGATTGTATAATATTGTTTAGATTCGTTTCCCCACTCTGCAAATGGCTATCCGCAGTCATGGTATTATTGAACCAATTTGATCCCATTGCAGTATAAGCGTTGTTCAGTGCATTACCCTTACCGACAGCTAGATTGGACATGTTGGTAGAGGCATTTTGACCAATGCCGAGTTGTTGCATCCATCGGCCAAATTGATTCGCATATTCTTGACTAGCCGCATTCTGTCCGTAATCAGTAAGGGCTTTACCTGTATTTCCAGAGAGCAACCCACCGCGAGCGGCAGCGGAATTCTCCAGTGCGTTCTGACCCTGATTAAAGCGGAATTGATAACTTGGGTCACTCGATACCGCATTTGGATCGGTAGACCATGCCTGGAATCCTTTTAGGGCATTTTGTCCTTGATCTTGCCAAGGCTGTTGATAAGCTAGTGCTGCATCATAGTTGCTATTGATTGCTCCCAATCCTTGCTCATAATTGGTTTGGGCAATTCCCCTGGCTTTTTTATAGCCAGCACCTGCATAAGAATTGAATATGCCAGGACCACCGCCTAAATTTGCCATGCAAACTCCTTATTCATACCGTGGTTCCAGCGGAATCCTTCCAAACGACAGAAGGCGTTACCGCATTAACCCAGATAGGTTTATTTAGTGTTGTGTCGTAGAAAGGACGCCCAATCCACAAATTAACAGTGGGTCGTTGTGCAGTCGTGCCGGATTCGGTCACGGCATTGGCCGCAAGACGCAATAATGTCATCAATACCGTGGACGCTGGCGTTAAGGTTCCCGATTCATCGATAAACGAAGAATTTAGAGGAATATTAGGGATCATGGTTGATTAAGAAAAATTCCAGTGATAATCCGTTTTACAGGATCAGTAATCGCAATTCTTATCACCCAATCTCTGGAGCTTCCTATACGACGAACACGTGCTCGGTGCATGTAGTCGCCAATCTTACCCATGGGAACAAATATCTCACTTCCAAAGGTATGACCACCATCAACAGAGAAAGAAAGCATAATCTGTGGATCAGAACCTTGCCCTGAAACTAAACCTTCTCCCATATCACCGTCTATCTGTAAAGATGTGATGGGATTACGCTTGCCTTCGTTGAATATATGGCGAGACGTGATTTCCATGCGTATGGGATCACCATTCTCTGTATAAACATTGGGGTCAAGCTTGTATATTTTACCGTTTGAATAATCTGAGATTAGAAGGTTATTCTGATACGATACGGCGATTTCTCCACGATCACGATTTAATCCATTTGATTTCAATTCTGACCATAGCTTTGTAGATCCATCATAAAGCCACGTTGTCCCTGCCGATGGGAAATTAAGCTGGTACATAGGATGACCGCCTAACGTATAAGATAGTCCCGTGGCATCTGCTACCGAGCTATAGTTATTGATGACGAATTCCATCTCAGTGGTGGATATTCGTTGAACTAGATATCCATTCAGAACACCGACAATAACTTCACCAATACGGACCTGCGACAAGAAAACCACCGTACCCATGAATTTGGTTAGACTCCATGTGGCAGCCAGTCCAAAATCTGTTCCAGTTCCATATATCTTTATGTATGGAAATCCTGGAAGTCCTGCATTAGTCCAAAACTCTATAGATCGTGTGCCAAACAATACGACTTGCCCTGATACAGTATAGACACGCTGTAAATAATCGGGCTGGCTTTCAGCAGTGGCGAAATCAGTTCCTAGATAATTGCTGGCTGCATATGCTTGTGATCCATAAAACCGACCGGAATTCAGGAAACTGTTTAATATCCTGCCACCCTCGAAACAATTAGTAATCGGATTAGCTGGAAAGTCTACGTCAGTAATCTGTGTAAAGGCTAACGTATTGGTGTTGTATACCCATCCATACGTTCCATCTACAATCTGAATCTCTGTACCATTGTCATCAATGGATACTTTCCCCGTCGTTGTCGTTAATGACCCGCGATTTGTCATCACGCCAGCATTATCAATCTGCCAGAAGGTTCCACGATGTACCACGTAAAGGTAATTACCCGCTTGTGGAACATGCATTCCACGGGCAGGAGTATCACCAAAATCGATAAACAGGCTCTTACCAGGGAATCCGATGATGGACACCCTTGTTTTATCGCCATCGGGTGAATATTCGTAAAAGCAATTAATACGACGTTGTGCAGTAATGCTAGGGCTTTTGCCCTGCTGTCCTGTACCGAAGAGTGTATCCATTATCGATCTGCGTAGATGTTGTAACGCAATCCCTTACCCATCCCTAGATTGCTAATAAGTGTGGGCGTATTGAGTGTTTTGACAGCGGCCAGCGATTCGATTGCTTTCTGTGATACCGAAGCCGGTAACTGAAGGTCTGGATATTCAACCTGCAATTCTACCGCAAGGTTGTATTCGATAGCACGTTGATAGCCAGGAGGTAGCGTCAATGTATCTGTTAGCGATGTAAAACTCTGTAGTTGCTTCCATGATTTTATATGGACATCTAGTGACCCGCTTGGTACTGGATAAGCATACAGAACACCTATTGTAACCACAGGATCATAAAACATGACATTAGGATAGGTGGATTGTGTCGTCTTAACCGCTATCGAATCATACTCACGTTTGTCTATCATGCGCGTGACATAATCAACATTATTAACGCGGGAAAATACACCATCAATGCGATTAGGACGAACCGTGTTGAAGTTTCCAGCTGGTCCAATTGTTACAGAGGTTTGAGCAGCAGGCCATGTAAAATTTTCCTCGATGATACGGTAGACGGTTAATCTATCAATAGACCATGAATCAATCATGGCATTGAGCACATTAAGCGCATCAGACGCTTCTGCTGCTGTCGGCGCATTCCCTTGACCAATCGCGGAGAACATACGCATTGACCGCTTTATCATGTCAAGGGCAGTTGCCATTATTCCTCTACTCCGATTAAGTCTTTTTCGCTCAGTAGGAGATAATCCTTGTCATCATGGTTAAACGGAAGTCCACCATTATGTGTGAATCTGACAATATCCCCTACTTTTGCACCATTTTCATGATCGCAATTCGGTCCTAATGCGATCACTTTACCGCGTGTCTTTGTTTTACTTTCAACACCGGACGACTTGGTGTTGTATTTGTCGAAGATCACCACCTGAATGCGCCCGGAGTGCGTTTCCTCGTCGATAGGTTCGACCAATATGCGTTTATCGCGTGGCCTAATCATCGGTCTTATCCAGAGTAGCTTGGATTTTGGCCATGGAAAGCCGTCCATCCGGCATCTTTCCGAACTTGTCCATATACTGCTGAATCAGCATTTCGCGCTCGCTATTCTCTTTTTCCTCAGAGGGTGATGCTTTATTCACTGTAAAAAATTCTTGCTTGGATACCTGTACCCAACCATATGTTTTGTCTTGTTCAGCTTCTTTGAAATCGTAAGCTATCTTTTTACCATGCTGATCATTTACTAAATAAATTTCCATAAATCCTCATTATTCGGCAGCAGTGCTGCCATTGCGCGAGCCAGGAATAGCGGACTCGCTACCGCTATAAAAAACCCGGCTGAATAACCAGCCGGGATAATTATTACGATGTTGTAAACGGAGTGGCAAGGCTACCAGAACCCGAAACAATACCAGTAATAGCCCATTGTGTAGACGATATAGCAATCAATTTGTAATGGTCACCTTGAACGCCACCAGTAGTGGTTCCATTGCTAGTAATAGCCACATGAGTTGTGCCATTACCTAATGCCGCAAGGGTAGTTGCTGAAGTATTAATAACAATATTAACGGTACCCAGAAGAAACTGGGTAGCCGCTGCGGTAATAACCTTTGCATTATTTGAGGTAATAGTTACCGTAGTCTGGAATTCAAATTCCATTCCAAGAACAGGAGTGGGTAGGGTATATATAATACCAGCAGCACGGTCAAACAGAACCAAAGAACCAGATTCAGAAGCAAGTAGGGTGCGAGTAGAACCCTGACCTGAGATAACATTTATCCGCTTACCACGGTAAGTAGAACCGCCGGAACTGCCAGCATCCATATAATTTAGGTCTGAAGCGCGGGGAAGAGCCATTTTAAATCCTCCAAAAGAAGACCCTCCGTAGAGGGTCTGTTAGTAAATTAACCCGTGATGCGAACAGCCCATTCAGGGCGAATTGCTTCGTACCCATGCAGGATATCCAAACGAGCCGGAATGTTGTCGTTGTTGATGTCGTATTGACGCACCAGACGAATAGACAAACCGTCCATCTGCTCACGCGCCGCAAAATGTACACCGTTGGGTAGTTCCAGATCAGCCGTTACGAAAGCAAACGCCTCTTTGTAATAGGCCAAATGCTGGTCATAACTGGTGGAAGCCGCGCCAACAAACGTGACAACCTGTGCATTAAAGGCTGTGGTCGCCAACTGAGCACTGGCAGAACTGCATACGTTCTGGTTAGCACCCGTCAGATAAATAGTCGGGGAAACCAGTGTATTGTTGCTGCTGCTGCCAATAATGGTGAACTGCTGCAAATAACCTAGCGAGTTCTTGGTCTCAGGGTGGCAAGCATATACACCGGCTACCGTAAACACTTCGCCATTGGTCTGAGCCGCTATTGCTACTAACGTATGCATATCAATAGTATTACCGCCATCCGTTACTGCCGCTGACGCATCAGTGCTACCCGTCACATCCGAACCATTCACCATCTGGTAAATACGCTGATTCTCGTAGTAGTCCAGACCACCATTACGAGTGATATAACCTTCTTTGTACTGCTCAGAAATAGCCGGTACAGGAGAGAACAACACCGAATAGGCATTCGTCATCGCCGCCATTGCGGTGGAGTTCATCTGGACACAACGGTCTTTCTGGGGAGCCAGCATCTGATTCAAGCGTCCACGTGCCTGACCAATGGTCAGCATGGAAGCCGGAGTCGTTCCAGCCGTTCCCACCAAGTTATAAACCAGCGGGGTGACATAGCCCAAATAGGCGCTTTCAATGTTGGAGACGAGAACAGAGGTTGCAGGCATGACAATGCGCTTACTGAAGTCGTCCAGCTCCATCGTCAACTCAGCGGAACTGAAGTTCATGTCCACGCCTTTCTGTGTCGCCAGCGTCAGCGTGACAGACGTTTCCGACGTATCCTGGACAGCCAGAGCCTTACCAGTCCGAACAGTATACTTGTTAGGCTGGCGGATCTTGAGGGAAGAACCGATTTTAGCACCCGTTTTAGCATACGAGTCGTCATAAGACTGATCAGTGGTTTTGATAAATACAGCTTCTTCATGGGCAACGCGGAGAATTTCCCGCGTGACCATCGTTGGGGTAAGTAGTGATTGAGCCATGATAGTTAATCCTTAAAAATAGGTTATTTTCGACCAACCTGCTTATTCCTCATTTTCATCCATGTCTTGACGTCCATTTTGTCAGAAAGGGATGAAGAAACTTCACCCTTAGGACGGACTGGTTTGATGGGAGGTGGCGTGTTGGATGTCGTTGGTTCGTCGGCATCGTCTAGCTTGGCTTCAATCTTTCCGATTTCGCGTGCTGCGGCTGTTGGATCAAGCCTATATAACTTGCGCGCTATGTCTGGATTCTTTGCGAGGTATACCGTGATTTCAGGACCATTGTCTGAGGTTAGAATGGATTCCGCCATATTCTCAGAAATAATGGCACTGTCAAAAAGGTCATCATAGTCAGGGTATTTGTCCCTAGCTTTTTCGGCCTTTTCATTGAAAGATTCCAGTGCGGCAGATAAACGCTGCTGTCTGTTACTCTGCTGCGACTGTTCACGATCTGCCTTGATACGCGCTTCGATCTTACGATCAGCGGTCCATTCGGCCAGTGCTTCGGTATATTCCTCGTAATTCTTCCATTTCGGATCATTGACGTCCGGTCGGCCAGAATTAGCGGGCTTAGGCGGTTCGGCTTGTTGAACCGGACGTTGTGCCTGTGACCGCCAATAATCGGCTTCCCGTTTGGCTTCTTCACGTTGCCAGACGAGCTTATTAATTCGTTTGCGCGCGCCATCTTCGTCCGAACCCTGCGCGGTAGGTTTCGGCTTATCGGTTGACGATTCCGCTTCCGTCTCAGCCTCAGTTTCCTGAGTGTCTTGTGTTTCGGGCAAATCTTTCTCTTCAACGCCTTCGGCGTTGTTATTGTCTTCGGTACTCATAACACCTCACTTAAGCCGGACTAACCGTCCGTAGGTTTACTGTGGGACATCTTGTTGCGGTTGTGGCGATGCCTGCCTGATTTGTTGCACTTCTTGTATGAGGCTGGATACAGCGGCAGTGAGTGCATCCAGTTTTGATAGTTCCATCTGTTCTATAGTCTGATCGTTGGAGTCTTGAACCTGACCCACAGCATCATCCATCATGCCTTGATGTTGGTTGATTCCCTCATCGACGACGGAACGTAATTTATGATCAGACAGACGGGCTTCCAGGGCCAAAACTTGTTTCTTCGCATCCAGGACTTGCTTGCTGGCGTCAACCTGGGTCTTGAGCACAATCAAATCGTTTTTGAGCTTCTCCAGGTCTTGGCGTTCTTCTGCTGATGCTTGGCCTGCCTGCTGAATCTGTTCTTGTAGCTGGCTTAACTGTTGTTCTTTCTGGAATAGGGCATGGGCTTTCTGTTCTAACACCCCAGACGCTTGCTGCAATTGCTGTTGCTTGGCTTGCATATCGTTCTGATTGTTCTTCTCTTCTGATTGCTGGATCTGAGGCGGTAGCATGAGTTTAAGGCGATCAGCAATTTGATCTGCGCCCGGCCAGTCCATGTTCCTAATGACAATATCGCCGATAATGGGCATTAACTGCGGAGCAGCTTGGACCAGCTGTGTCATGCTTTCAGCGGCTTCCTGACGTTTCGTCGAATAACTCGGACCTGTCGAGACCACAACGTCATACTTTCCGATAGTGGGGTTGTAAATATCCAGTACCGATCCATCAGGACGTTGTGCTTGATGGTAGGGCTTCTCAAGTTTGGGATCGAATTGAACAGAATCCGGTGTCCCGTCCTCGCCCAGAATCCGTATAATGCGCTTGCTGTCGTAAACCCGTGGAATCATGTCCACGATGATACGGCCCGTATGCCGCACAGATCGCGCATGGTTGTCGTGGTAGTGATAGTTGGACATGTCTCCGCTACGTTCACGGACCATGATCGCCTTGCCGGACTGTTCATTGCTGGGTGCACCTACCGATGCGTTATACATGCCCATAGAAGCTTGTATCCACATGCGTGAGGTTTGCATAATATCGGTCCAGCCTGAAGAAATACCGGGCGGGATTTGCCTCATAGGAGGAGGGACGGATACGCCATCCTGGCTAATGGGATGATAAGGCAATGCAGCAATATTGCGCCGATTAGCATCTTCCCATTGCTTTTCAAACCCATCAATCTGGCCAGCGGCATACAGCCATGGCGCTTTGGGCGCAAGGGCGACATTCTCAACCATCGCTGAAATGGAGTAATTGTGCATCCGTTGAGAATCCATCGCCCCTTTTACAATACCGCGTACTTTACGCTTCCCATCTATTTCATATTCCTCGCCTACTTCCTCAACAATAGGGATGTACTGTGACGGAAATTCGGATTCTTCTAGGATTTCTTTGCCCGATATCTTCTGCACCATGCACTTTTTACGGGTGACTGGACGGCGTTTGTAGTCCTTGGTCTGTTCCTTCAGATCTTCTGGAATCTCGGATTCGTGGGCCGTCGTGCCATCAGGAAGTTGTACTAGCGTGTCTTCTTCTTCGGTAATGCAGTAATAATCAGCTAAGAGGACATGGTTTTCTTTCACCCATTCCGGCGCTGATTTAATACCGTCTTTCCAGTCTACTGCGTCAGCGTCCGGATACATTTCCTTGAATTCTTCACGGTCCACCCATTCGGTAACAAACCCATAACGGGCATCTGAACCGTCTGGCTCTTGCCGATCTGGGTCAAGAAAGACAGAAAAACGGTTACGGATGCGGTCTATCTTTATTTCTTGGTCAAATGATTCATCGTCTACGTAATCAGTGCGGATGCGCCAGTAGCCAAATCCAACCCGAAGGGCTGATTCAAATCCCGTAGAATAGGCAATATCCGCATTGCTCACGTCTTCGATATGGCGCGTGAGTCCTTGCAAAACTTCGGCGACTTTAAGGTCACCATTACTATCTACAGGACGAACCTTGATAGACGCTTTATTCTGTCGTTGGTCATTCTTGATCTGGTTGATATATTGGTTCGTCTCGTCCATGACAAGACAGGGCCTGTCATCTGAATCGCGCTCACGTTTTAGGTTGTCCGGCCACTGCAGCAAGTCATAGCTGAATAGGTCTATCTCTCGCGCATCCTCAAACATATCGTTAGTAGCTTCGAGACAGAGCTTAAACCGTTTCTGGATCGTTTCGATATCATCCGTGTCGGTCTTTTTGTTGTCGAATTTTTCCTCATCATCCACGGGATATTCGTTATTGTAGTCTGCCATGTTATCTCATCCAGCCGTGTGATCCGTAGTTTTCACGCATTATCTTGGGTTTCTCCGCTGGTTTCTTTTCGTGCTCGATCGCCATAGCAAAATAACGGAATGCATCCGCTCCATGGGAATAGATGCTGGCTTCTGGCTTCCGGCTACGTAATCCGGTTTCTTGGTCAATCTCATAGCGATATCGATTGAGGCACTGTCTAAGATCGGCTGTCCTGGTGACATCGAAATAGCATTGGCTGAATATGGTGCGGACTGCGTTAATACCCTCTTCAACAGGACGGCGTGGTAATACACGCACTTTCCGTCCCAAACCTTCCATGATCTTTTTAACAGTCTTTCCACCTGCGGCGATATGGGTATTATCTGCATCGTGTGGCAGCCAATCCGTACCCCAGACGTAAGGACGTTTCTGTAGCTCAGATATATACCAGTTAATCGTGTGCTCAGAATCTTCCAGGTAGTCGACGATGTTATAGGCCGCACCATTGGACTGAGCCATCACAATTGCGGTCTTGCCAGTCACTGAGTTCCAGCCCAGATCCCAGAAGGTATGGACTGGTTTAGTCGGGATATAGGGAACCGTTGTGATGCGTTCTTCCAGCTTAGCCTGGCGTAGCTCTTTTGCGTAGATAGCGCCTTCCAGGACAGAGCGGCAGTGACCTTCCCAGACATGCAGATAAGCATCGGGATCGCGTTCCCGAAGCTCTTCCATTTCTAGCTTGAGGACTGAAGGAAACCAGGGGTTATCCTTCCAATCCATCTTGGCGATAATAGCGTCGTGAGGCTGACGCACAACAAACCGCTTATAAGTTTCATCATCCTCAAGTTCTGGGTTGAAACTGACCCATATCTCAGAGCCATCTTTGCGGATTGTCGGGATCAATATTTCCCAGGATCTCTTGCTAACCGTCTGTGCTTCTTCTACCCAGCAAATATCTACACCTTCGTAAGATTTTAGGCCGGTTGCATTGTGTCTCAGGCCAGCATAGCCAATGCTTGAACCGTTTTTGCCAGTTATCGACGTATTCGTGATGGTGTAGTAATAGCCCAGATTCAGTCTGGCTATTTGATCGCATAGCAACTGATGTACGGAATCACTAATGGACTTCTGTAACTCTCTGCCGCATAGGATTCGAGTGGGTGATTCAACACCACGAATTAACAGGGCTTCCGAGAATGACCAGGACTTCGCTGATCCACGACCACCATACGCTACTTTGTAACGTGCTTTCTGACCCAGAAGAAACTCTAGTTTCTCGGGAAGTTCAACGATCAGTTCCGACATATTTCACAGTCATGGAAACTGGGAATTCACCATTCTCGCCAGGTCCTTCAATCGCTTGAATTGGTTTTCCATCGAGCGTGTCTCGAAATTCTTTAAATGCTGATGTATCGCCTTCTACAGCTTTATCTAAAAGCTTCTCGCAGGCCATTCTTAGTTTGTCAGGGTTTTGAGCAGCGATCTTTCGGAGTGTGTCACGAACAAGTCTATTTTCCTTTCTAGAGTTCGTATTTCCTTCCGGGGCGCCCACTTTTCCATTAGCCATTGTAATATACCGTAAACTTTTGTTTACTTGCCGAGTTTACGACGGGCTTTACTGTCTATCTTGGCTTTCTGGCCAGCTGACAGGTTACCGGCGTTGTATTGCTGACTTGCACGCGCTAATGCGTTTTTAGCGTGGCTCTTGTCAGGGATAGGATAGCTTTTGTTAGCGCCTGCAAACTCTGACTTAGGGAGTTTGTTACGTTTTGCTGTAGTAAGTTTGGCCATAAATTACCTTGTCGATAAGCCTGGATTCCGTCCAGTACGGGTTCCACGGGGAACCTTAAGGGTATTGCTGATTGTTTTGAGTCAGTATTTTCTGGTTTGGATAGTATTGCTCTGCCCACTGCTCAAAAGGCAGCATCGCTTTTCCATTGGTTTGAGCGTCTATTGCGTAATTATTATACAGATTACGCAATTGGATAGTATTAGGCGCTCTATTTTGTCCGGTAAATAGGTCAGCCAGGGCATTTGCCATGATTGCTCTCAGTGAGTGAGTGATAGGAAAATTTCATCAATTCCGGCCATCGCATTACATACAGGATTAGCACAGAACACGTCTTTATTGGTCAATATGGTCCATTCTACGCCACCGCACCATTCACAACTGATGACTTTAGGTAGGATAGGCGGAACAGTAAAATATTTGTCTTTGTCCACAAGAGGCATCTTTTCCCTCCTGTATAT
>VFSW01009198.1_pt1 | contig 14121 bp, 13 predicted proteins | sample 5358111 | NCBI WGS metagenome assembly VFSW01 (sample SAMN11554181, study PRJNA540505) | mine drainage metagenome | isolation source: sediment from site ElyBrook_90M | place: USA: Ely Copper Mine, Vershire, VT | collected 2017
ATTAAAGACAAGTAACTTTTAGTTAAGAGAAGTAAGTATTATTTTCCCCTTGTAATTATCTTCATACTCTGAATGCCGGAGATATCCTATGCCAAAAGACATAAGATGGATCCACACGATCACCAATGCCGACATGAAAGGGATCAATCGGACCGCCATCCTGGAGATCATCCGGCGTGAAAGTCCAATCTCGCGCGTTGCCATTGCCGAATCGCTGGACGTCAGCCTGCCAACCGTTATGCGGATTGTTGAAGAGCTTACCGAAGAAGGCCTGGTGCGTTCTTCAGTAAATAAAGAATGGAGCGGCGGTCGCAAACGTGCTTTGATCGAATTCAGCGGCGAGGACCATCTGGTTATTGGCATGGACCTGGGTGGGACCAAGATTTATGGCGCGGTCACCGATTTATGCGGCAATGTACTCCACGAAACCCAGGTTGTCCACCACGATACCCGGGAAGAAGATAGTTTCAAGCTCGTCGTGGACACGATCCAGGAATTGATGCAGTTCGCCCATAAAACCGGTTATCCCATCCACGGAATTGGCTTAGGGGTGCCCGGGGTGACCCATCCGGATGGTATCGTCGAATTTGCCCCCAGCCTGAACTGGACGAAATTTCCGCTGAAGGGCCGCTTGCAGGAATATTTCAACCTGCCGGTGGTAGTGGAAAATGACGTCAACCTGGCAGCCCTGGGCGAGTTGTGGTTTGGCACCGAACGACACCTGGACAGCCTGGTGTTGATTGCTGTGGGTACTGGGATTGGCTCAGGAATCATCATCAATGGTATGGTGTACCCGGGCATGCACGACATGGCGGGAGAAATTGGCTACCTGCTCCCCGACCGGACGCACCTGGGCCACAATTACTCGGGCTTTGGCGCCCTGGAAGGCCTGGCTTCAGGCAGCGGAGTAGCAGACCGTGCTCGCCGTATTCTCAAAGATCGCTGGTCGGCCGACCAACTGGCTTCTCTAACTGCTGAAGACGTTTTCAACTCGGCCCGCCTTCACGAGCCCTGGGCCGAAGAGGTCCTGTCCGAAACTGTCGATTATTTAGCTCTGATCATCGCTTCGATCACCCTGTGTTTTGATCCCGAGATCATCCTGCTGGGCGGGGGAGTATCTAAATCAGCAGATCTGCTCATTGAACCCATTTTAGAACGGTTAAAATATAGCATTCCTATTGTTCCAAAGTTAGCTCCATCCAGCCTGGGATACCGGGCAGCCGTATATGGTTCGATCGTCAAGCTGCTGCGTATGGCATCCAGTTATTACTGGTTACAAAAGTATTCCTGAGAACCTTCTTAATCGAACTCAAAAAGGAGGTGGTGTAAATCAGTTTCTTTTGCCAGTTGCAGGCCCTACCTGCGCCAAACTTGCTCACCTGACTATCCCTAAAGTAGAATGTTTCATTTTCAAGAACCGAAGGAGAATACAATGACAGAGAAGAATAGAATCAACCGGCGGGCTATGCTCAAGCTCATCGGCCTCGGAAGTGCCGGAACTGCGGCGATTCTCGGTGGCTGTGCTCCCGCCACACCTGTTCCGCCTACTGAGACTCCTATCCCGACTGTTACCGCTGCACCATCCCCGACAGCAGTCAAAGCTCTAACAATTGGCAAGACCGTCGCGACCATCGAAGAAGGACAGGCAGCCTACGGTTGGTACCAGGAATGGCACCCAACCAGCCCGGTTGAGATCCTGGCCTGGGGCCAAACCGGTCCTGACACGGATCCTTTCCAGATCGCCTTGAAGGGTATGCTCGATCGCTTCATGAAAAAGTATCCGGAGATCAAGGTTACCCTGGAACAGATCCCAGGAACTGACCTGGATGCCAAGATAACTGCGGCGCTAACCTCACGTGAAGGACCGGATGTAATCATGGAAGCTGACCGGGAAGGCCAGTTCGCCCGTGATAAGGTCATCCGCCCGATCACCGAGGATATCCTGCCCCTGGATTACATCAAGTCTCACCATTTCTACGAAGTACGCCCGCTGTCGGATGGGCTGCTGTACTGGGTGCATACCGGCGCTATGGGTCCTATCCTGTACAGCAATAAGGCCCTGCTGGCCGAAAAAGGTCTCAAGCCTTCCGATACCCCCACCACCTGGGATGAGTTTGGCAAGTTCGCCCAGCAGCTTACGAAAATCGAAAATGGCCAGATGACCCAGTCCGGCTTCTCCTTTAACAAGTACGCCCGCTACATCTGGAACGACATGATCTACCAGCAAAAGGCGCACTGCTACAACCAGACCAAGAGCTTCATCGACACCCCCGAGAGCGCCAATGCCTGGCAGATGCTGCTCGATTTCTATGATAAATACAAGATCAACGACCGCGCTTTCCTGCAGTTCGACGAAGCCTTTGGCAAGGGCAAATCTGCCTATTCCCAGGTATGGACCTGGTTTGGCAGCACCCTGGAAGCCAACTATCCAGATATCGACTGGGCGCCGGTTATTTACCCGACCTTCACCGGCCAGGGCCCCTACGGACGCCACGATTACGACGGTGATTATTGGATGGTGACCACCTTCGCCCAGGGCGATAAAGAGAAAGCCGCCTGGGAATTATTCAAGTTCTCCACGCATGAATACCAGTGGGAAGTTGAAAAGTTCAATGCCGGCGGTAACATTGTTACCACCTGGCCGCATCCGGATTACCCGGCCATGTTCGACCAGGTTGCCAAGTTGGATGCACCCACTCAGCTTGATCGCCGCCTGCAGTCCTATGCAGTGCTGGCCAAACAGTTCGAAGGCGGGATGGTCTTCCCCGGTGAGGTGGCTGCGCCATTCGACAACATGTGGCAAAAGATGGAAGAAGCCATTCTCTACAACAATAAGCCTATCAAAGAGGTTCTGGTGGATTACCAGAAACAGTACGACGATATGCTGGCCCAGACCCACTTCTGGATCACTCCGGAAGCCTAACCGCATCTTGAATCTGAAGCTAAACAGTCTTGGGGCAGTGAACCTGCCCCAAGACCTGGTATTAATAAATACGGGAGGTACCCATGACATCCGCCACACTCTCCAAAAAAGGGGAACCAGAGGTTAAAGTCCTGGTAAAGAAAAAACGATTTAATCCGTTTGTACTCTGGTTGGTACCTATCATGGGGTTAATTTTGGTCTTCTCAGTAATTCCAATTTTTGCATCCTTCTTTCTGAGTTTTACCGATTATCGGCTGAACCAACCTATAAAATTCATCGGAATCCAGAATTTCATCTTCGCCTTCAGCCAGGACCAGGTATTTCTAACCACCATCGGCAATACCATCTATTATGCCTTTGTATCCGTGCCGGTGAGTATGGCTATCTCACTGATGGTGGCGCAGTTTATCTTTAACCGTAAGCACTTGCAATCGTTTTTCCGCACCATGTATTTTCTGCCTTACATCACCCCCATGATTGCCGTGGTCGTGGTGTGGAGGTTCCTGCTCCAACCTTCTCAATTTGGCATCCTCAACAGTTTTCTGGCGGGGTTGGGAATTCCCGCCCAACCCTTCTTGAACTCATCTCTGCAAGTAATTCCCTCAATCATCCTGATCACCACCTGGGCCACGGTCGGTTATAACATGGTGCTGTTCCTGGCCGGCATAGGCGGGATACCCTCATCATTCTACGAAGCTGCCAAGATTGACGGGGCAAATTCCTGGCAGTTATTCTGGAAAATCACCTGGCCCCTGCTTTCGCCCACCGTGCTCTTTACCACGGTTACCGGCTCGATCGGCGCTATGGGAATTTTCAGCATTCCTTACATTTTGACCCAGGGCGGCCCGGAAGACGCCAGCCGTATGATCGTTCAGTGGATCTATCAGACCGGCTTTAACCAGTTCCGCATGGGTTACGCCTCTTCGCTGGCAATGGTCTTTTTCATCCTTGTCATGATCCTCACAATTCTACAACTGCGCTTCTTACGCACGCGCTGGAGCTATTAGGAGAAGGAGGAATAACAAAATGAACTCAGGTAAAACAGCTACCCGTTTTAAGTCAACTTTCTTCTACGTATTCCTCTTCGTCGGCGCGGCGATCATGTTTCTGCCTTTTTATTGGACGATGATCACTTCGATCATGTTCCCCGAAGAAACCAATCATTTCCCAATCATCTGGATCCCCACTCGCATCACCCTGAAATGGCTGGCACAGGCCTGGAGCGCAAAATTTCCTCTTTATTACCTGAATTCCACCATTATTGCGGCCGTGGTGGTGCTCAGCAACGTCTACACCAGCGCCCTGGCCGGTTTCATCTTCGCCAAATACAAATTCCCGTTCAAAAACTTCTTGTTCATCCTGATTCTGGCCACCATGATGGTGCCGGGTGTGGTAACCATCATCCCGGCCTACTTCATCGTAACCGTGATCATGCACCTGAAGAATACCCTGTGGGCAATGATTATCCCGGCTTTGATCAGCCCCTTTGGCATCTTCTTGATGCGCCAGTTTACCGAGTCGATCCCGGATGAGCTGCTGGACGCTGCAAAGATCGACGGCGCAGGGGATTTCCGTACTTTCTGGCAAATCGTCCTGCCGCTGTGTACCCCGGCTCTATCAGCCAACGCTATTTTCCACTTCATCTGGATCTGGAACGACTTCTTGTGGCCGCTGCTGGTAACCGATTCAGATAAAGCACGCACGTTACCGGTTGGCCTGGCACTGTTTGCCAGCCCACGCTGGCTGCAGACCAACCTGGTCGTGTCGGGATCGTTGCTGGTCCTGCTGCCAATGGTAGTCATCTACTTTATCTTCCAGCGCGCCTTCGTACAAGGCATCGTGCTGACCGGGTTAAAATACTAAAAAGGCGTTCATTGCAGTAAACCTGCAAGCCAAAGACCGGAAAATCAAAAATCTAATTTGGAGGTTCTTATGTTGCCCACTAAAGTCGTTGTCATCGGAGCCGGTAGTGCAAGTTTTGGTTTGAATACCCTGGGAGCCTTGATGCAATCGCCCAGGCTCGAAGGCAGCCAGCTTGCCCTGGTAGACCAAAACGCAGAAACCCTGGCAATCGTGCGCCGTTTGGCTGACCGGTTGAACCAGGAATGGGGAGCCAAACTGGTGATTACATCGCACGTTCATCACGAGGATGCCCTACCCGGCGCCAACTTTGTCGTCTCGGCCATCGAAGTGCCTCCTCGCGAACGCCTATGGCGCACCGATTGGGAAATCCCCCTGCGTCACGGAGTTCGCCAGCCGTATGCGGAGAACGGTGGGCCTGGCGGGTTTGCACACGCTGCCCGCAATATTGGGCCGGTGCTGAAAATCGCCCACGATATGGAAAAAGCCTGCCCGGATGCCTGGTTCATTAACTACACCAATCCGATGGTACGCATCTGCGATGCCGTTTCGCGCTACAGCAAGATTAAAGTGATTGGCCTGTGCCACCAGATTTATCACGGGTATGGCACGGTAGCTTACTTACTTGCCGACAAATATGGCCTGAAGGTACCGGATGTACCGGTCAGGGAGCTTTCCGACTCGAAGAACTGGCACCTGCTGCACGAACTTTCGCACAAATCGCCCAAGCTATTCGATATTAAAGCTGCCGGAACGAACCATTTCACCTGGATGCTTTCCATCCACGATAAAGCCACCGGCGAAGATCTGTATCCGCTGGTCCGCGAAGCCTGGTCGAAAGCTGACCCCGATTACGAACCGCTGACTCATCGCCTGTATGATGCCTTTGGATGGATGCCCATCCCGGGCGACGGGCACCTGTGCGAATATTTACCCTGGGTTACCGACCCGAATACCAAACCCTGGGAGAAATATCACCTTAAACTGTACAATTGGGATGCCGCCGAACAAGGACGCGAAGAAGGCCATAAGAAGATTGCCCTGATGGGCGAAGGCAAAGAGAGTATTGATTCGTTGAAGGGTGCCGACAGCGAAGGCGCTCTTGAAATGATCGAGAATATCGCCGGCGCCGGAAACCACTACCACCTGGCAGTCAACCTGCCCAACATCGGCCAGGTCACCAACCTGCCGATGGGCGCCATCATCGAAACACCCGGCCTGATTAGCGGGTTAGGGGCACGCGGTTTCCCCATTGGCGAGATGCCGGAGAACGTCGCCGTATTGCTCCGCCAGGAATTGACCCGGGTCCGCCTGTGCGTGGACGCGGCTGCCAATGGCGATCGCCAGGCGGCGCTGCAATGCCTGCTGTTCGACCCGGTCATCACCGACATTGAGACGGCCAAGGCTGTCCTCGACGATTATCTGGTCAGCTACAAACAGTACTTACCCCAGTTCTGGAAGTAAAGCATGCCCAAATCTCCTTTTACCACAGACATTACCCCTGATTGGGAAGGATTTATGAAATGCCTGCGGCGAGAAGGGACTCCGCAGCGGGCGCATTTCATCGAGCTGATTATCGATAGCGAAGTAAAAGATGAAATTTGCGCCCGCTTCGGATTGGCGACTGACCTGGATCCAGCCGACCCCATCGCTTTTTATCGCCGCCAGATCGCCTTACAAGCCTTCCTGGGCTATGATTACATTGTCTGTCCGGAAGGCCTGGGTGAAATGCTGGATAAAGGCATGCAGCATAAGGACCTGGTCACTGCCGATACTGCCGGGCTAACCAGGAAAGGCGGGCGGTCTTTCATTGACGAGCACCGCGGGCCTATCTCGAACTGGCAGGAATACGAAGCTTATCCCTGGCCAGAACCCAGGAATTTCAATACGCGCGCCATGGAATGGTGCCAAAAAAACCTGCCGGATAATATGTGCATGGTTGGCGGCCTGACCGGCTCAATTTACGAGAATCTGTCCTGGCTGATGGGGTACGAGACGCTGTGTTATGCCCTTTTTGAGCAGCGCGACCTGGTAACTGCCATCAGCCAGAGGTTGATCGAGCTTTATACGGCTGAGGTCGAAGTCCTTCTGCAATTCGACCGGGTCAAGGTGATCTGGGGCTCAGACGATCTGGGCTTCAAAACCGGCACTCTGATCAGTCCCAAAGACCTGCGCGAGTTCGTCCTACCTGGCCACAAAGCCCTGGCTAAACTGGCGCACGACGCCGGCCGGCCATATATCATGCACTCCTGCGGCAACCTGACCCGCATCATGGGCGACCTGCTCGACGACGTTAAAATCGACGGCAAACACTCCTTTGAGGACGTTATCGAAGACGTGCGCGAGGATAAAGTTCGCTACGGAGATCGACTTTCGTTGCTGGGTGGCGTAGATGTAGATTTCCTCTGCCGCGCCGGTGAAACTCAAATCCGCCAGCGCGTGGATGATATATTGGAACGCTGCCTCCCTGGCGGGGGTTACTTCCTGGGCACCGGCAACACGGTGGCGAATTATATCCCCCTGGAAAACTACCTGATCATGCTGGACGAAGGCCGGAAATTTTCCCTTTAGTTCCGAGGGAAAAAGGAATGCGATCCTTTGTGCGGAGGATAAATTTATGAACGGCCGCGAGGTCATCACCCGGGCAATCGAGTTCACCAACCCCGAACGTATGCCGGTCGTATTTGATCGCTACGGCGTGTGCGATACACACGGCGTGGGTTGGAACCAGATTGGCACAGGCCCGAGGGAGAAAAAAGAAAGCCTGGATGAATGGGGCTGCCTGTGGGTACGTTCAGCCATTGACAATATGGGACAGGTCAAAGGACACCCGCTTTCAGATTGGTCGAAGCTGGATTCCTACCGGTGGCCGGACCCGGATGATCCCGCTTTTTACGATGGCATGCAGCAGCAATTCGAAGGGTCGGAGGGCAAGTATATTTCGACGGGTATCTTTATGCTGCTCTTCGAAAGGATGCACGCCCTGCGCGGTTTTCAAAACGCACTGGAAGACCTGTACCTGGAGCGGGAAAAAGTGGAATTTCTGGCCGACCGGATTGTTGAATTCGACCTGCAGATCATCCACAACATTTCCAACCGCTTTTCAGGCCAAATCCAGGGTTTCACCTATACAGATGATTGGGGCACCCAGCAAGATACCTTTATCAGCCCCAAGTTGTGGACAGAATTTTTCAAGCCGCGCTACCAAAAGATCGCAGACGCCTGCCATGCGCTGGGCTGGCACGTATGGATGCACTCGTGTGGGAAAATAAATAAATTTATCCCGGGGCTGATCGAAGTTGGCATCGATGTCCTGAACCTGGAACAGCCGCGTGCGCTTGGCATTGAAGCGGTCGGGCAGGCCTTCGCCGGGAAAATCGCTTTTGCTTCCGGGTGCGATATCCAGCAAACCCTGCCCTTCAAAGGCAAGCAGGAGATCCGCGCCGAGGCTAAACTGCTGCTGGATTGCTGGGGCACCGATCAGGGTGGGTTTATCCTGCAGGACGACGGGAACGATTCCGACCTGGGCACACCCATCCAGAATAAGAAAATCGCCTTTGACGCTTTCATGGAATTTGATCGCTGGAAAAAATAGTATTTTATCGAAGCTTTTCCTTCAGCCAGGCAAACGCCGCCTGCTGCATTGGCAGGTCAAATTTATGCACGCCGGGGTAGAACTGGCCTACATATGCATCTGCATGCCCGCTGTCCAGGTAATGCTGGCTGATCTTGGCATGCGCATCCCGCATACCTTGCTCGGTAAACAGGTCATCTTGTAAGTCATATTGCACCATCAATGGCGAAGGCGCCCGGCAGGCGGTAATATCCGGCCAATCACACCAGCGCGCCAGGCCATGCGGGAACCACATCCAGGTATGGGTAGACACATTATGGTCCAATGCACCCGGATAGGTGCTCATCATCCCCACGATCACGGCTGCTCGCACCTGGTCGTGAGTGGCCTGCATCAATGCCGTGCGGTTGCCGCCGCCTGAGAGGCCCAGGCAGCCGGCCTGGCCGTCTTTTACGTCCGGGCGAGACACAAGGTAATTGAAGGCGATCCGATCCTCATGGCTGACTACACCCGCCATCGTCGTGCCGAGCAGATTGCAATACTTCTCGATCACGTGCTCGTGCTGTTCAGCCATGGCGTTGTATTCGGAAATTTCGTCCGGCGTCGCTGGCATTTCCTCGCTGGACCGCCATGCTGACCGGGCGGCTCTTACCTCGGTAAGCAGGTCACCTGGCATGCTATCCAGCGGGAATCTCCGGCTGCCCCACAAAAATGTGTCGTGGATGAGTACCACAAAACCTTCACGCGCCAGGGCATTGGCATAAGCCCGCCCGCCGTAATAGCGCTTATGGTAATCAACCAGCACAGGCGGCGGATCCGTCTGCCCGGCGGAAATTTTCTCCTTACCATAAAACTTGAACCCCCCATGGTCGTGCAAGGCTAACACGCCTGGCAGTGGCCCACCTTCGCCGGCCGGCTTTAAGACCCAGGCGTGCGTGCGCGGGCCATATCCCACCCACCAGCTCAATTCTTCTCCCTGGAGGCCATCGCGTTTCCAGGTTCCTTCGCTGCGTAAATCCAGTGCAGCTTCAGGCTGGCTGGTAAAACCCAGGCTTTCCCGCAGTCGCTGCTGTGTTTCGGGTCCGGGCGCGGCCGGGGGATAAAGAGGATGCTGCTTGCGGGCCTCGGCTACCCAATCGCTGTAAATACCCAGGTGTTGGTATTGGTCTTCCATGTTACTGTCTCCTATGATCGTCCTTTGATGATTGTGCGGGTGTGACGGCTAAATTGGCCTCAAATCGGTGTAATAAAAGCGATTATCGCGTAAAACTTTTTCTCCGACCTCGAACTCGATCGACTGATGAAATATGGGTCCCACATAGGCAAACGTATGAAACTCACCGTTCTCGCCGCACGGGTCAATCTTTTCAGGCAGGTCTTCCAGGAACTGCTGGTCGACCATTCGACCAGAGAACTCCTGACCTAATACCTGGGTGTCGACACAGGTAACAATTGCTTTGAAACCCAGCCGGACCAGGTCGCCGGCCAGGGCATACGTATCCCTTTTCCACAGCGGGAAAATAGCCTGCATTCCGAGCTGCGCCAGGTTGTCTTCACGGTATTTGCGCAGATCTTCCAGAAAAATATCCCCAAATACGACCGAAGTGACCCCTTCAGCCTGGGCTTTGACCAGCAATTGCCGCATCTTATTTTCATACTCGTCGTTCGAAGCGTTCTTCGTGATCCCAATTTCCCTTAAAGGCAGCCCGATTGCGGCGGCCTGGCGGCGTAGCAGTTCTCTGCGCACACCGTGCATGGAAACCCGCTCATACGCATCCGTGACCGTAGTGATCAGGGCGGTGATCTGGATATCTTTCTTCTTTTGCAGCTCATATAGAGCCAGCGCGCTATCTTTTCCTGTGCTCCACGAGAATAGGACTTTTTCCATAGCCAGAATATTCCTAATCAGAATGTTGATCTACCCGATTATAGCTGATTTAGAACACATCCGAAAAAAAGGATCCTGATTAGAAAAGTCAAAGTCGAGCCAGCCCTTTCGAATTCTCGGATTGATGGTTATACACTGACAAACATAATGAGAAAAACCGGGATAAAATCTAATCAACGGGACGGTCCTCATACATCGTTTCACCTCAAAGGAGGCGCATATGGATATCCCGATTCATGCCAAAGTTATTTGCCAGGGTGACCTGGTCGGAAATTCGATCCTGGTCATTATTAATCCGGTGACACGTTCGGTTACTCACCTGGTTGTCCGTAAAAAAGAATTTCCCATCGGCGAAGATTATCTTATCCCGGTCGAATGGGTCAAAACCAGCTCATTGAATGAAATCCACCTGACCTGTTCAAGAGAAGAATTTGACCAGGCCAAACCGTTTGTAACCACCGAATTCATCAACAACGATAGACCCTTGATGGATTATATACCCGGGGCTTATCTGACCTGGCCTTACATTTCTACTCAAATCCCGGTTACGCTGCATAAACAAATTCCTCACGGGGAACTGGCAGTTGGCAGGGGAGCTCACGTGGTCGCTACGGATGGTCATATCGGGCGCATCGACGAATTTCTGGTGAATGCACCCGATTCTCGTATCACCCACCTGATCCTGCGCGAAGGTCATCTATGGGGACAAAAGGACATTACTATTCCTGTTTCGGAAATCGCCCGCATAGATGAAAATGGCAATGTTCACCTGAAATTGTCACGCGAGGAGATTGGAAAGCTGCCTGCCATTCCTTTGAATATGAAAAAATAAGGACAGAGACTGAGATAAATTTTATTTCAGACCGCAGGCGGTGAGAAATTCATCCCGCAGGTGAGAATCGTTGGCGAAATTTCCCCGCCAGATCGTCGTTCGCGTCAAAGGCGTATCTTCGCGGACACCTCGCATGGCCACACATAAATGGTGGGCCTGCAAATAGACTGCGACCCCAGACGGTTCCAGCATAGCTTCCAACGTATCGGCGATCTGGCGCCCGATCCTTTCCTGAACGGCAAAACGTTTGGCAAACAGGCGCACCAGGCGGGTCAGTTTGGATATCCCAATAATATTATCATTGGCAATATACCCCACATACGCTTCACCAAAAAATGGTAAGGCGTGATGCTCGCATAAAGAATAAAAATTAATCGGTCCTTCGATGATCTGGCTCAGGTTACAATCCGGTTCCCCCTTGCATTCTGTAGGAAAGGTCTTGAGAAGTTTGGGGTCCCCGTCATAGCCTTCCGTCGAATCAAATAGCGCCTGGAGGTAGCGATGCGGGGTGTCCCTGGTACTCGGAGTGTCCATGTCTAACCCCAATGCCGTAAATATCTCCGAAACATAGCCCTCGAATTTGTGCATTTGGGTCTCGGAGATTTTCCGACGTTTCATATCCATCGATACGTATAGATCCGTCTCTTCGTATTTCAGTCCAGCTTCCATGTTTTCACCTCAAAAAAGATTGATTTGGCCGAAAAAAACCATTATTTTTCAATGGCATTTATGTAACGTTCTGCGGAGCGGGTTACTGCCATTTGAGCATCCTTCTGTACCACCCGCCCCGACCATCCCCCATACAGTCTGGCATAATTTACACCTTGTAAATTGTCTACAACCGCCTGAACCGAGCGAGCCGATAAAGGGATCAGGTTAGGATAACTGCGCATAAAGCTGACGTATTGCCGGTCAGACACCACCTGGGGCATGTCTCCTGTGAGCAATGCACCTTGCCCGTCGGCTCCCGCTGCCCAATGCAGCACAGTCGAACCTTCGAAATGGCCGCCAACCTGAATCAAAGTCAGTCCGTCCGCCAAAGGAAGCGTATTGCCCGACCAAAATTTGATGGATGGGTCAGGCCGCATCACCCATTTTGCATCGGCAGAGTGCAGATATATCGGGATGCCGCCAAAGGCATGGCTCCATTCGACCATGGTTGAGTAAAAATGGGGATGAGAAATCGCCAAAGCGAACAAGCCGCCCATCTCCTGGATGGTTTTGACGATCCCCTGGTCCAGCAGGCAGGTACAATCCCACAATAAATTGCCTCTGGAAGTTTTAACCAGCAAAGCGCGCTGGCCGATTGCAAAACCGGGCTCGGTGGAAATTTCCCACAAGTCTGGCTCGGCCAATTTGATCGTATTGGTGTGCCGTTTTCGCAGGTCATCCAGCGTGGTCCATGCCTGCCCGCCCCAGTTTACGTATTGTCTTTCATCCTGGCAAATCGGGCAGTGCTCAGGCGGCGCTGAGGTAAGCGAAAATTGAACTCCACACGTCTCACACAGATAAGCTTGCATTCACTGCTCCGTAATATATTAAGATATACGTCCTTTGAGGCTTTCTGGATTGATTGGTCCAGTTTCTGCAATCAATTTGCGCGCCTCAGCAACTTTTCCCCAAACGTTCCATAGCAACACCCCGCGTACACGCTGGTCTGTCAGATAATATACTACGCCTTGTTGGAATGGCGTTTTCCAATCGGAGAAAAGCGTGGAATGCGCATCCAGATCTCCTACGGCTTCATACCCCAGCTCAAAAAGGTCTGAATAGAAAAATGGCAGGTGGTGGTAAGGCTCATTGGCTCCGGCCATGTTCCTACCTGCCTGGCGGCCCATCGTATTGGCATTATCTTCGTGCTCTACCCGGATCAACTTGCCCAGCGCCGGGTTGAAGAACTCAGCCACGTCACCGGCGGCATAAATATCGCTGTGACTGGTAAGCGTGTATTCGTTGACGATAATCCCGTTATCCACAACCAGCCCGGCTTTGTCAGCCAGGTCGGTATTGGGCTGGACGCCTATCCCGGCGACCACACCATCGACAGTCAGCGTGCGGCCATCCTGAATCGATACCCGCCAACGGTTACCATCCTGTGCCACAACGTCAGTGACCTTTGCGCCGGTTAAAATATCAACGCCTTTTTTAATATAATATCCGTTCAGGAACTGCGACAAATCTTTCGGATACATATGGTCACCAATTGCCGGGCCGGATAACAGCAATGTGACTCGCTTACCGTTCATCGCCAGGGCGGCGGCAATTTCCGAACCGATGAAGCCGCCTCCGATGACGGCGAAATTCTCACCCTTTTCGCATAACTGCCTCAGGGAGTGATAATCGTGCAGATTGCGATAGTAAATAATCTGACCCTCTCCAAACGCGAACCGGCGCGGTTTTGCGCCGGTGGCCAGCAATATTTTTTGTCCGGAATAACTCTCACCATCTTTATCTACCACGGTCAGCGTGTTGGCGTCCAGGCGAGTTACCCGGCGGCCCAGGTTGAGCTCGACACCCAGGGACCCGGTATCGCGCCAGATTTTTTCCAGCGGCTTGCCTTTCCACAGTCCTTTAGTCAGAGGTGGGCGATCGTAAGGGGGTTCGTCTTCTATCCCAATCATTCCAATTGAACCGTCCGGATCAAGCTCGCGAATCCCTCTCGCGGCAGCATCCGCCGTCATGCCTGCGCCAACGAGTAAATATTTATATGTCTTCATTTCAACCCTCCTGTTTACTAACACCATGTACCTTCAGCATTAAATGAATTGTAATACGCGAGTTCAAATAGCATTTGCAGTCGTATAAGCTTAAAAGTCCCGCCGAGATGAACCGTAGCTGCCCGCCGGCACGCTGGATCTTTCCAGGGAATAGGCCCACTCACGGCGTAATCGATCTTGAATATACCCTGGTCATATTGGCCAACCCCAATCATTATATGTCAGGTACATCTGAAAATGAAGCGCGTATATAATTATAAAAACGTAACTGCTCAGCCGTGCCTTGAAGACAGGCGAATTTGAGGTTGATGAGGGTGTTGCACACCC
>VFSW01009199.1_pt1 | contig 14120 bp, 18 predicted proteins | sample 5358111 | NCBI WGS metagenome assembly VFSW01 (sample SAMN11554181, study PRJNA540505) | mine drainage metagenome | isolation source: sediment from site ElyBrook_90M | place: USA: Ely Copper Mine, Vershire, VT | collected 2017
ATTTTTTGAAATTTATGGGTGTGAAAATACTGCTTACTCCCTTCAACACCTTCGCGCTCTTTCCACCTAACCTGCTGCTCTGTGCGCTTATCAAACGCATCAGATCCCTGTGTTTCTCATCCCTTCCTTTCTTCTTCGAAAGCTCTACAATAGCTTCCAGTTCATCTATTAAGTCTCCTGGCATAGAGAGTCTAACATCTTCATGAACTGATACCGATACGGGTAGTTCAAAATCTTGCAGATTTACTCCATAGTAGGTCTGCTTCAGCAATTCAGGATACTTTAATTGTGCGCTTATCTCATATGGAACCTCTGCTTCATCACTAACATGAGGTGCGTCTTTAGGAACCACCTTATCAACTAGGGCTTCTATCGCTCTTCTATTCTCTAGCTCATACCACACAGAAAGCTGATATTTTTGCCCCGATTCTAATTTTTTAAGATCAAGGTGGAATCCATCCGCATTATTTATTACTGCATTCGAAATATTTTTTAGGCCCTGCATGGACGTTACATCAACTCTTCTTGGAATACCAAAGGGAAAGTTTATGTTATTCGGCATGAGCCTAGGGTTATTGGGTGTAAATAAGATATCGTATTGCTGAATATTTTCAGCACAATTAATTACCATTCTTTGTCCTTCGATCTGAAAATGTTTTACGGTTTCTTTCTCGATAGCTGCAGCTCTCTTCAGCATACTGGCAAGGAGTTTTTCGGCAGCAGGCTTTCCTAATTTTAATGCTACGGCTGCCTCTCCTATACCAGTTGTCATTGTTTATCACTCACGAGTAACTTATATACGGGCATCGACGTCTCACTCTCTGCTTCAATTAATATATTAAACGGTATGGACGGATAAATATTTAGTCCACGATCCAGCACTTTTATCTGTCCTTTGAATCTCTTCTTCGTCTTTCCTGCTTTTATCACACTTATCGGATCAAATATAATTATCTTGCTAGTTTCTATCGATTTTATATAATTTACAAAGCTCTCGAATTCTGTTATAATATTGAAGTTCTTATAGAACGCGTTAAATAAAGTAGAAATAAATACGTCAGAGAACTTTGGATCTGCCGCTAAAACATTCTCGATGTCTTCGGTGTTTTTCTTAAGGCGTTTCAAGTTTTCATCGTTAATTTTCAACCTTGTCGTCATCAACGTCACAAAAGTGTCTATTTCTTTTGTGTAACTGTTGTAATTCTTCTTTACGTCATCCATATTAGCAGAAAGTTCTTTCCCAAAATTTTCTCCGAATTCCTTCATCTCCACCGGCTCCATAACTTCAATTTCGCTGTCATCGTCAACTTCAAGTCCTAGGATAGCTAGCCCCTCACCCTCATTATGAATCCCTATAGCTCTTGTGGGTACAGTCCTCCCTCTTTCATCGGTTTCTATTTTTATAGTATCTGGCATCTCATTTGTCTGGACCTCAGGCCGAAATAAGTGAACTGTCCTGATCTCTATATCTTGACGCCCTTCGACATCAGTAATGGTAAATTTTATATCTGCATCTAAAGTATGTTCGTCATGCCTGGCTGCCTTGAGCACTAACCCAAAATAACCATTGCTCTCTATCTTTTTTGTTACAAGTTTATTGCCACTTACTTCTACCTGTGCGTTATTCACATTAACGAGCTCAAGCTCCTGCGGTAACGTCACCTCTATTATCAATGTTCTATCTTTATCCCACAGCAAATATGCAGCGATATTCTCTCCTTGGAGACAGTTCGATTGAACAAAGATTTTTTCAACTAGCATAAATTTAGTTTAGGGCTTTCTAATATTTAAAAACTCTCTTTCCATCGCACCATCACAAAGCGGACACTTTGATAGGGACTATTTGCATATACTACTATGGATGAGGAGTATGGCCTTTCACGCTTATCTTTCATTATCGTTAGCCGCAAGCATTGACACCTGGTCATGCTCCCATCCGTTGTGGGAGAATGAAAAAACTGGAAAAACAGGTGGTTGTTTACGTTGACAGCGATATCTCGTCCTGGCTGGACGGGAAGGCGGCGAGGGGCTACAAGAAGGCGTCCCTGATCAGGCACATCCTGCAGGACAGGATGGAGTTCGAGGCGCGGCAGAACTCCAAGGGGGTGGTATCATGAAGGCGATAGTGGCCACTGCATGGAATAAGCCCATCTTTGTCAAGACTGGCAAGGGTAAGAAACGCCTGCGCAACTGGTACAGCATAGAGGTATTCAGAGGCAAGGACAACAACGACTTCACATGGGGGTATTACGGCCAAGGTCCCCATAATACCGCATACTCAATACTTAGGGAGTTCTTCGGTCGCGAAATCGCGGTGGAGAAGGAGCAGGAGTTTGTCAACGAGTACATCTCGATGATAGACCAGAACCACGGCTTCATAATAGACAGCGCAGCAGCCGCAAAGTTGCTGCAGCTGCCACTGGAAGAGGGGTGAGGCAGTGATCGAGGAGGAAGGCCACGAGAAGTGGCGGCGTATTGGCGAGTATGTGGATGCGCTCGAGTGGGCGATGGGTAACGAAGGCGCGATTACCGATGATATCCTCAAGGCGTTCGTATCGATGATGAAGAAGAGGATTGAGGAGCAGGAAAAGAATGAGGCAGAAGCAAGGGTGATATCTTGAGAATGGAGCTGAAGAATACCGATGATGTTGAAAAGCTTGAGAGGATAGCCAGGGAACTGGCTTTCGAATACCTGATCAACGGCCACGTGACGATAGGGATGGACCGCAAGGTGTACTTCGTCATAGACAGGATCGAGAGGAAGCAGCCTGTCAGCAGGTAGGTGCTGCCATGAGGATTGGATTCCAACCGGCCAGGCAGCCGGAAATAGGCACCGATCATGCGGCAAGCCGCCTCAGAAGGAGGATATCCCTTGAAGGCAGCCGTGCGTATAAGGGGGCGAGGAGGGTCTTCCTCGCCCTTTGGGTTATCTTCTGCACGGCGTTCAAGGTACTCATGGTCGCCATAATCGCATGGGTGATAGGCAGCGTAGCCAGAAGCGCAGTCGTGTTCCTCGGTGTCTTCATACTGTGGAGTGGCTACATACTCTTAAACGCTGTAAGAAGGCGCAACAAAGCCAGAAAAGAGGCCCAGGGTGACGGCATACTGATGGGCAGCTCTTATGGGTACCTTGCTGAGTCCAGCGCTGGATACTCGCGCAACGCAGTGCCGTCGCTGCACGGCACTGACGGCGCATTCGCCATAGACTACATGAAAGAGCCGAACCCCCACGTATTCATAGTTGGAAGCACATCATCAGGCAAGACTACAACTGCAAGGGCCTTCGTAGGCAGGGTGGCTACCAAATATAGCATACCCTTCCTGATAATAGACTGGAGCGGCGAGAACGAGCAATGGGCCGAGTCGATAGGTGCTATCCTATGGAAGGTGCCCACGCACTTCAAGGTTAACCCGTTCATGCTCAATGGCCTTTCAAAGGAGGAGCGCGCAGGCGTGGCTGTAGAGGATTTATCAATCGCAGCAAGGCTCACCCCGCTGCAGGCCACCGCCGTGAAGACCGCGCTCCTGAAGCTCTACTACAAAGGAGGGGAACCCTCCCTAGTGGATCTCTGGAAGGCGCTGCACCAGAGCAGGAACTTCAAGCTGCTCGACCAGCGCCTCAGGGCAGTCCAGCGCGTCATAGGGCCAGAGCCAAAGGCATTCTGGGACGGGATATTCTCCAGGATAAGCATAGTCAGCCTCAGGGGGCTGAGCGACACCGAGAAGCTGCTCGCCTCGCACTCGATACTCAGGAGGATAGCCGAGCTCTTCGACAAGGAGATGCAGAAAAGCAAGGCGATAAGGCTGATCGTCGTAGTTGACGAGGCATGGCAGCTGTTCAAGAGGGAGAAGGAGCTGGACTCCGCAAAGGAGTCGGTAGCCGAGAGGATAGTAAGGCAGGGAAGGAAATACGGCATCGGCATTGTCGTATCAACCCAGCAGCTCGACGACCTGCCGAAGGCGTTCATCAACTCGAGCTCCCTCATAATGCTGCACCAGCAGCGCGAATCCTCGTATTACGGAAGGGACGTCCTCAAGCTCGGAAGGTTCGAAGAAGAATACGTAAAGAACGCAGCTCAGGGGGAGATGCTCCTCTTCGGCAGGGGTAGGTCGCAGGCCGGCCATGTGCATCCCGAGTATGTCAAGGTGGCGCCATTAACTGATGTTGAAATGAGCGTGCTGAAAGGAATTGGCAATGCATTTACTCCAGAAACGATAGAGGAGCCGGAGATGCCCCTTGAAGTCGAGGAAACGGAAGAGAGACAGCCCAAGGAGGCGTCACAACAGGTAGTACAGAAGAGTAAGGAGGTGAAGATACCGGAAGATGTTCCTACGCCGAAGCAGTACGCAGGCCTCATAGCGATACGCAACAGCAAGGAATGCACCTTGGACGAGCTCGTAAAGTACATCTCGTCAAGAGGATGGTTCACCAGCCCCACCACTTTGTATGGCACACAGGGCAACCCAGGGATATTCCAGCAGCTGCTGAGCAAAGGGATGGCAAGAGAGAGCAGCGGCAGATATGCGCTTACAGAAGCAGGGCTGAAATGGGTTGACCCAGACATGCTAATGGCCAATCAGCCTGACAAGCAGGGTTCCGAGGAGCACAAGAAACTGATGAGGAAAGCGATAGCCATGCTGCAGGAGAAGCTGATACTCGCGATTGTGGGCAAGGATAAACATTCGTTCGACATCCTTGGGATCCCGGTAAACGAGAAGAAGAGAGGGCTGTGGGACGTAAGCAAGGCGAAAGGGTATGAAATACAGACAAGCGCAAGAAAGGATTCAATAGACGTTAACAAGGACAAATCGCAAAGGTGGGGAGTTTCTTTGGTGTGGGTGAGCGATGACGATAATACTCTGGAGGAGATAAGAAATGTAACAAGTGGAGGAGACGATCATATAACTTTATAAAACTAGAAGACACAAAAGTACTAAATGAAAAACCGAAAGAAGGGTAGGCAGAGCGATGACATTACGGGAACATTGTGTGATATACAACTCGTGTAAAGAGGATTACAGATATCCCAATTATATGCATTTTTTCTTTATATAAAGATCCTTAAGCAGTTTCTCAGTGTCCTTATCATGGCCCAACCTACGACAAAGATTTCTCCTAAGGCGACAATTACGATACACCGCCCAGCCTAAAATAAAAACTGTAACAATTCCAACAATTGCAAAAATTAAAGGTACAGCAATGGTTCCTTTCCATCCTAATACGGATGCAACACTATAGGCAAAAGCAGCAAAGGCAATAATTAAAATAATCACAGTGAGAAAAGTTTGCATCTGCTGGGTGCCGCTCTGAAGAAAAAGGGATATCATGGCTATAGTATCCTTGTCTAGTCGATTTTTTCTAGAAACCATATTACCCTCTTTTTAACTAAACCCCTCTTGTAATACTATGTCTAAAGGCTTAATAACCTTCTCGCGACGTCCCTAATCCGCCTTGCGCTCCTGCTTGGCGCGGGCCTTCATGGTGACCTCCTCCTTGCTCCCTTTCGTGGGATGCCAGTAAAGGTTCAGCAGCCCCATCCCGTATTTGACGAACCTGCCTCCTATGCTCGCCATCACAAGGAGCACAATCACGGCTATGAATAGGTATACGAAGGTAGCGGCAGCCCCGCCGAGTATTCCTTCTATAAGACCGCTGATTCCGCTCCCGGCCGACTGCGCCGTGCCCGATGCTGGCGGAGGGCTCGCTGCATTAGACAGGGAGCCAGTGAACAGATTGTATGCCAGGTAGAACGCAAACAGCAGAATGGCGGCGCACAACGCCAGGAATATATAGCCGGTGAGCTTGTTGTCCTTCATCCGATCATTGATACGAGTCGCAAGAATTAAGTAGTTAAATCTATTATAATTATTCCTCCACTTTGAGCCGACATTGTTGGAGTGAAGATATAAGTTCCGCTTGTTGAAGCCGTTTGATAGAATGAAGCAACATCAGAAGTTCCTAATACATTTTGTCCAGATAAACTTCCTTCATTAATCATTGTCCATCCGTCATTTGCGCCAGTTATCTGTGAAGATCCTGAATATGATAATACAGTCAATAATAGATTGTTACTAGATGTTGTAGTGTATGTAATTGTTGGAATTACATTTGAATATCCTCCCGAGCAACCATTACTATACGAACCTTTATTAACAACTCCATTGCTTCCCTTTACCGTAAATATTGATATTCCATTTCCTCCGCTTGTAGTAAATGTTAATACATCATTTGTTAATATATTTGGTGCCTCTGCATACCAAACATTAAGATTTGGTCCACAAACTCCATTCATTAATTGATGCCATGTTAATCCTGCACTATCGCTTACTCCGGTTACAGAATCCCCACACCCTCCACAAGATCCGCTTGAAACAAATATAATATCACCTGCTGAAGTTGTTGATATAGTTTGGGAATTTGTATTTGAAAAGTATGAAGTGTCAATTGAAGGGGCCTCTTTGTTAGCAACATTGGCACTGTTAGAAACTAGGACATACGCCACCGCTATGATTATTATTACAACGATGATGCCGATAGCAATCCATTTGTAAGGAGCCGCCTTCGCAGGATGTTTTGCCCGGCTGATACTTTCAGTAGCCATATAGTTATACCCCAGATACCTTATACTGTAAAGATTAAAAAACCTCCTATAGACGCCAACCACAGCTCAACAATAGTATAAAAATTTTCGAGATTGCATGAAAGCGAGGGCGCCAGCCAAGCCGCCGCAGGCGGCGATCGGTGCCTGAGCGCATAACAGAAACCCTTAAAATAGAGTTACCGCTTTATAATAGCATGCAATACGTTGAAGCGCCGGAAGAGTATAACGGAAAGGGGAAAAGTGTCTTTATTGCCGGAACCATAACAGGGGCGCCGGACTGGCAGCACACGATGGCTGGGCTTCTAGAAGGCGAGGATGTAGCCGTTCTGAACCCGAGAAGGAAGTTCCACACCTCTTCCCATCTGGAAGAGGAACAAATCAGATGGGAACATAGACACCTAAGAAAAGCGGACGCCATCTCTTTCTGGTTTGCCAAGGAGACCCTCAACCCGATAGTGCTATACGAGCTTGGGGCGTGGTCGATGACGGAGAAACCCCTTTTTATCGGGATAGAGCCAGGATACAGCAGGAGGGCCGATGTAGAGATCCAGACAAAACTCGCAAGGCCGGATGTCAAGATCGTGTACGATTTGGAAGCTCTGGTAAAGCTAATCAAGGAATGGCTTAGTGCATGACGGCGTCCCAGGGGCGACCATTGCTGAAGCCGACGCCCAAGCCATGAGGGTGTTGAAAATTTAAATACCCCTCACTTCCGCTAAAGCGGAAGTTCCAACTTCTTTTGCATCGATAAAGAGATCGGCGGCAGAACTGTTTTACGACCAGATTTTGCAAAATAGACGTCTATAAACGTTAGCGGAGCTGCCGTCCAGATTGATGGACAGCATCTTCCGCCGACGTGAAAACTATGAAAACCATATCAAAAATAAGGAATATAATACCGACGGTTGTCGGTGATGCGAGTCTGGTATCAAGAGAATTGGGTCATTGGTACCGAAACGGTACAATGTACGCGAAACATATCGTCGGATTGGCCCTTGGTTCGATATTCAGATGCAGCGACAGGGAGCTTCCGGACGAATTGGACAGCAGAGGGTTATTGAGGCCCTTACGATACAAAAATTCCCCTGACAGTTCGATATTCTCCAGAGTCAGAAAGGAGGTCGGTGAGGAGAAGATCGGAAGAGCAGCAGAATTGATAATACAGGAGTTGTACCGAGACCGATTCGTATCCTTGATGGCGATAGACAGTACGTTTATCCCATACTACTTTGACAAGGACACAGATGCCGCCTGGGGTCACGTAACCCTGAAGAAGAAGGAACAGGAGATCCTGAAGGAAAAGACCCAGAAGGGACTCAAAAAGGGGTACAAACTCCATGTCATATACGACGTAGACACAGGGATCCCCCTTTACTGGATTATCCTGCCTGCAAATATCCACGACAAGGATGCGTTCAAGACCCTGTTTGATTATGTGAGAACTCACTTCAAGTTTGCACACAATGCAAAGTTCCTTGCAGACTCCGCATACGATTCCACAGACGTCCGTTTCATGTTGTGGGAAAATAGGATAACACCGGTAATTGCGGTCAACGGAAGAGGGCATTATCCGTCGTCAAAACCGAAGGACAAAATATATAGGAAAAGGGGCGCCATAGAGAGGTTCTTCTCCATTCTGAAGATGAAACTCAGTCTGCTGAATGTCAGGGTGAGTGGACTACAGAGGGTTACCGCGCATGCAAACAGTTGCATGTTCGGTTATCTTATCAAATATATTCTCTGATCAGTAACCGACCGACGATACAGTTAGGTTAGCCGAAGGTGTCGACAAACAACAATTTTTTATCGAAAAATAGAGGTCGGAACCGTTTTATATCCTGAATTCACACCGTCGATATTGAGGTTCACTTACAAACCCCATTATCTGAATGGGGTTACGATAGGATTTTCAACAACCACCCAAGCCATACCACAACGCAAGAGATATAAATATAATAGCGCCATAATTAACTGAAATCACGGTGAGTGCATGTCTAAAGCGCAAAATATACCAGAGTTGCCAGAAAGAGTGGGTCCCGAGTGTACAAAAAAACATAACAAAAAAGATTTATCTGAATGCCCGATCTGCGGCAGCGAAGACATTACGGAGATTATCGGATGGTGTCTTAATCACAGCAACCCACACACTGAGCACGGAACAAATTACTGCGCCGACCACGGCGAAGGCAACGAATGCGGGGTTATACAGGAAATAAAAGATGCATACATGTGCTTGGACTGTGAAACTATGTACGATGCCGCAATAATGGCGAACTGGAATTGGGGCAAAGACTGCTCTTGGATGTACTGCCCTGTGGGAGAAACAGTTGCTGAAGAAAACGACGAAGCATAACAACCAATTAGCACACAGCTGTGCCCAAGCTTTACCATCACTTTAGATATCTGCCTATGTTCTTGGTAGCAATATGCGCCTCTATCTCAAAGCCATATTATCTACACACAGAACGTTCGCAATCTAAGCAAAAACTTTTTCTCTGCGTGCCCTTTTTCTGATTATCTTGATGTCTGAGTCGCCCGCCTTCTCTTTCACAGTCTCCGGGATTTTTGTTTTCTTTGGAACGAAGATTGCTGCCTTTTGAGCATTGGCGGTTTCTTTGTAGCTCTCTACCTGATCTACGTGCCGTGAAGTCAGTTCTTTAACAAACTTCGCGTCAGCCACTGCCTTTTCTTGCGGATTTTTCTTTGAAACGCCCAAATAGTCTGGCCGTTCTCCAGTAGTCTCCAACGTTTGTTGTGCTTTTACCTTGTAACCTCTAAAGAAACGGGAATTGCGCACTTTATCTTGGAAGGACCGCCACCAGTTGCCTAGAATTGCCATATTTGGATTATCGTAGTCAAAAAATAAAATACTTTGCATGAGCGAGGGCGCCAGCCAAGCCGCCGAAGGCGGCGATCGGCGCCCGAGCGACATCATAGCTCATCGCATGCAGCCTTGTAGCCAAGGTAAATAAACCAACAAAAACCGCTCGTTTCAACAACCTATTAATATCTCAAGGTCCTATGACAATTAGGAGGATTCCCAGGGTTGGGGGATTCCCTCTCTCAGGTGTTGATGTTGGGAGTCCTCCGCAACAATCAGACTGGTGATGCAAATGAGCAAAAAACTGGAAATGAAGAGAAAGATACTAAAGGCAATTACGGATAAAGCCATGACTGCACCAGAACTTAGCGAAAAGCTGGGCATTTCGAGGTCTACAGTAAGGCAGCACGTTGCTGAACTGAAAAGCGCAGGAGCTCTCGAGGAAATACCGGATGAGTATTTCAGGAAACACATCTCATATAAAGCAAAATGGACAGGAAGCAAAGATGTTTTGAATGATGCCAGAGCACGGGATAATGCCGGAAGTGTACTTCTGGATCAGGGTAAATTCGCAGACGCTTTAAAAGAATTTAACGCAGCCATAGGGATAGATCCAGATTATGCCGAGGCCTATTTCTATAAGGCATTAGCTGAGTCGTACCTAGGGAATCAGAATTCTGCTCTAAACGCAGCCGAAAGGGCCTTTGAACTAGAGCCAAGGAACCACCGTGCCGCCATGCTCGTGGGTGATATGGAGCGCTACGGGGAGAATTATGCCAAGGCAAGGCAGTGGTACAAAAAGGCACTTGAGTTGTATCCTGATTACTATCATGCAAAACAAGCATTGGAATGGCTTGAAAAGGAGGAGCGATGGTCGGAGGAGGACAAAAAGAATAGTAAATGGTTAGAACAGCATCCAGAGGCGCGCATCATTATCGCCCTCGTTGGGCACCAGAAAAATTTAAATGACATCGCTAAGGAGCTGCATGCAGTATTGGAGTCCAAACCGCGCTCTTGGGACGCCATGATTGCTATGGGCGTTATTGAGGCTAAAAGAGGAAATGCTGCAGATGCCAGAAAATGGTACAAAAAGGCATTAAAGTATTGTGAGCCACACTTTGTAAAATATTACCGAGGAGAGTATCAAAGAGCTCTGAAGTTTCGAAGGGAAATATAGGTGCTGGAATTGGCAATGACAAGAAACGAAATAGTTGGCAAAGAGGTAGAGGATCGATTTATCGTTCTTTTGAACAAACGCCATATCTACTATGAACCTTTGGATCAGCGAAGGGGCAGACTCCCGTACACTTTGAAAAAGATTGGCGGCAAACGACCGGACTTTATCATAACAGGCTGGCATGGGAAATGCGCAGTCGATTGCAAAAGCATTGGGCCGTCCAGCAGGTTGTATAATAACCTGACAGTGGCGGTTGACGATGTAGAGAAACTCGTGAGATTTCAAACATTTGCCCGCATTCCGGTTTTCCTTGTGTTTTCAAATAAGGCACAATACAATTTCCTGACGTGGTTCAGTATCGCAGCTGATGACGTAGAAGGATGCATTAAAAAGCATGAATCAGATGGAAAGGAGTTCTTCGCTATACCCATAAGCAAATGCAGGAGAATAGATAGCCAGAGAGATAGCCCGCTCAAGCTATTTTACACCAGCAACCGGTCGGGCAAGCACACATACCCAAGGCGATATGCAAATTCCGGCAGAGTGTGGTGGCAAGCAGATAACAGATTGCTGATTAAATCATACAACGATCATATGAGCATGCAGGAAATCGCAAGCATTCTTAATAGGTCCAAAGGCGCAGTGAGGTCGCAACTCAAAAAACTCGGAGTCATAGGCTAACGTCGTAAAAACCAACGAAAGCCGAGCTTCCTAGAAAGCCATTTATATCTGGTAAAATAGTGAAACTACTGTGATAGAATGATGCCAAAAACAGTCAGCGAACCAAGATCTGCTGCAGATCTTGTACGGAGATACAACGGAGGCGAAAGAGACTTTAGCGGTCTTGATCTTACGGGCTTGGGTCGTGTAGAAGCGCACCTTCCAGGAATAAATCTTGAAGGCGCGGATTTGTCTGGAAAGTGGTACGAGGATGCTGAACCAACAAGCCTTAGCGGAGCAAATCTGGAAGGCGCCAACCTCAGGGGCGCCAATCTTAGGAATACACAGTTAGCTAGCATATCTGAAGAACGCGAAGGTTGGGAGGATTTCTACGTTTCAATAACACACCTGGAAAGAGCGAACCTCGAAGGCGCGGATTTAAGAGGTGCCAACCTCACTGCTGTGGAACTGGAAGGCGCCAACCTGAAAAACGCAAAACTGAGGAATGCCAATCTGCGTGACGCCAACCTCAACTACGCGAACCTCGAAGGCGCGGATCTCTATGAAGCGGATTTCACAGGGACAGACCTCACTTCCGCAGACAATATCGAAAAGGTGAAGAATGTGCTGAATGCGAAGCTGTATGATGCAAAACTATCGGAAGACCAGGAAGTCGCAATCCAGAAATTGCGGTTGCGCACTGAATAATTGAGAGAGCGAGCCCGCCTATGCCGAGGTGCCGAAGGCACCGAGAACGGCGGGCGAGCTACCTGCTTGCAAACAGCTTCGTCAATGCCCTCCTTATTGGCGTGTCAATCTGCGGTGGCGCCCTTTCCACGTATTCCTTTGCTTTCCTAAACCTCTCGCCATCAAGCGATCTTACGTAATCCACCACTTTCTCAAGCCTCATCACTACCCCCTCTTTTTCGTTTTTGTCCTTAGGCGGCAAAGCTGTCCATACAACGCCGTCCAGTCCCTTTCTTTGGCGCTACCTAGCTATAGCTTGCTCTACAGCATTAATCCCCTCGGTTTCTTCCTCCAGAGCTCCAATGTTTTTCTCGCTGGTCCCTTCTCTTTCCTTCAAATTTGCCCTAGCTTCAGCAACCGTTTCGCATCCGCTATAAGCCCAAAGCGTGGTCTGGAGTTTGGCTCCTGGTGTTATCACAAGCGTCAGCAGCCCATCCTGCGACACGCGAGCATACGAGTCGCAATTCAGGCCCATCCAAATGCCACTTACCATCTGCTAGTTTAAGCCCACAACGCTTCCAATAAAGCGAACCCCAACCTATCACTGCAATCCGTGTCATGCTTCTATTGTGCTGTGTGTTCTCTTATTTCTTTCCCAAAGGCCGAGCCGCACAGGAGAGCGACGAGCGCAGCGAAGTCGCTCAGTCCGCGCCGAGGCATAGGAGCGGAGCCGCTGGTCGGCGCCGAGCAGACGAGGCGCCAGAGGCGGCGGAGCGTCATGCTTCTGCACGCTCGCTCCACAACGCTCTGCTTGCGCACCTTGAGCCTACTGGTAGGCTCGGCTACGGCAAAGCGTAGTCGTCCATGCTAGCGCTCAAGGCGGTGTTGTTATTGGTGTTGTTGCTGCCGTTGGCGATGCCGCTGTGGTTTACGTTTTCGATGGCGCTCAGGTTGATGCTCGGTTTGCTATGTAAGAGCGGGCTCAAGCGGGCTGCGGGCGGCTCCGCTACTCGCCGCCCTCCGCCCGCACGGTTGTGCTGAAACAGATATTGATGTGTAAAAGGCATCCAAAAGAATGGAAGTCAGGTGTAGTTGCTTGTCGTCTGGACTACACTACACCTCCTCTCTACAGGACTACACATCGGTCGAGCGTTGTTTAGGTGTAGTTCATGCTTGGGTGAAGCTACTGTTCGAATCTGCTTAGGGCTAATTCGAACGAGAGGTTATAAGGAAATACGTTAGGTTTTCTGCTTCCTCTTTCCTAGTATCATACCAAAGATTGCTGTCCCCAAAATAGCGCCGAGTATCGCCAATAAAGCAAAAACCAGAGATTCTGCAACCGCCCCTAAAGAAAATATACTAGATATCCAGTACGCAGTAGTTCTATTGCCTTCTAGTATTGGCCCTTCAAGCAAAAGAAAAAAAAGAAAACCCAAAAAGCCTACGAGACAGCCTCCTATGGCCGCTGATAAATAGCGCTTAAACGCAAGTCTTGCAGTAATAAGTGCTCCTGATACAAAGCCCCCGATTAATGCGGGAATCACAAACAGCATATAGGTAGGTATAGGTCCGGTATATGGTCTCGTTACTATAGAACCGGACGGAGGCACGTATTTTGCCGCTGCCACTTCATTGATATGCACAAGGATAAAGGTTATCGCTGAAAGAACGACTACGCCGATAAACACAGCCGCAATAAATCTGATACTGGAATTCATATTCTAGACTTATAAGCTTAGGTTTATAGCAATTTGTGAAGCGTATAATCTTTGATGAGCTTACTAAGAGATTGGGGGGCTATGGAATGAGGCTTTCGCAACGAGCGGTAGACCAGCTCCACTTAAAAGGAGCAAGTATAAGCATTTACTACCATCTACTATCGAAAAATCAACGCCCTTCAGGCTTTAGTGTCGGACTCCCCACTGACGTTTGTCGGCGAAGAGCGGTGTGTTCGGATTTGCAGAAATAGAAGGCTTGGGGCTTTGCTTTGGCATACATAAGCACCTGCTCGATTTATCGCTACGAAAGGAAGGCTTAAATAGGGTATGTGTTCAGATTTAATTGGTAGTAAAAATATCGATAAACGGCGAGGATAAAAAGAAATTAGATAAAAAGATAGACGTTCAATGTTGGAAAGAGGGTTAAAAATGGATTTTGATAATTTATATTCTAA
>VFSW01009200.1_pt1 | contig 14119 bp, 23 predicted proteins | sample 5358111 | NCBI WGS metagenome assembly VFSW01 (sample SAMN11554181, study PRJNA540505) | mine drainage metagenome | isolation source: sediment from site ElyBrook_90M | place: USA: Ely Copper Mine, Vershire, VT | collected 2017
TACCCGTCCCGCCCCCTGAAAGTGGCCGGGATGGGCCCGGGTTGAGTCGGCGCCCGACCGAACGATCCCCGGGGGCCGCTTCGGCCGTCCCGGAGGCGGAGGAAGCCCCGGCTCCAGCGGAGCCTACGGTCCCGGAGACCAACGGGACTACGGTAGCTACGGAGGACATTCTGGGGAACGTGCCTCCCCCCGGGTGGACACAAGACCAGTTCAACGCCTACCTGAACGCGGCGCCGCCTCCGCCCCCGCCCCCCCGGGGACGGGAGATCGCCGACGTGGCGGCGGCCATGCTCGAGGAACCGGTCGAAGCGTAGGGAGGAGGACCTCCGCGACCCCCCCCCCTGGCTCCCCTGGCTCACATGGCTCACTTTTCTCTCGTGACGTGAAAGTGAACCAAGTGAGCCAAGTGAGTCAAGCGGGGGAGGAGCCAGACAACCCGAATTGGGGGGTCCCCTCCCCCCCTGGCTAACATGGCTAACATGGCTAACCCGCTCGGCGTGACGGAGAGGTTAGCCAGGTTAGGCAGGTTAGCCACCCCGGAGAGGGGCCCCGGAGTCGGTGGGGCCCGGCCCGTCACGGCCGGACCCCTTGGCTCCGAACGAACCCAAGTGAGGGAGCACTTGAGCGCGACCGAAGCTCGAAAGGAGCAAGACGCGGCCCCGTTCTCCGAGACCTATACATTGATGGTCACCATCAACGTTGCTCGGTTCCTGCTTCACTTGAGGGCACCTGTCCTTGCGGACATGAACTTCCCCCATTAGACAGGCCATTATCCTCCCGCCGAACTGGCGGTGAGTCTCATCTCTGTCGAGGTGAGCTTGATGTCGTGCTGGACCAGTCTGGCTCGTTGGTTTTACGTGCTGGTCACACAACCGGGAACCAACTACATCGCCCCCGATCACATCGGGTCGGGGGTTCATCGTGGCGGATGCCGGGGCTTGGTTATCGTCCCGACTCGCCGATGGGGGTAAGCGGTCCCCCATTTATCTACCTTCCCGCCCCGCGAAACCTATACACCTCAAGTGGCCCCCTCCATAGGTTAGAGTGTGTAGGGGCGGTCAGTGGGAGGCGCGATTTGGGGGGGAGGACGGCCGCCCGTCCGTAGCGCGTCTCAGGTCTCTTCGGTATCTAAGATTCCTTAGATGACGGCGTGGCCCGGATCCGGGCCCTAAGGCAGGGGAGGATACGGGAGGGGGAAAGATAGGGCTCCCTATCTGTCTGGGGGACCGCGCCGTTGGGAGCGGGGGAGCAGCTGCTCTTCGCATGAGCGCCGCGCCGTCTCGAGAATCCGTTTCTGGATGAGCTCGAGCTGGGCCGCCATGGTGGTGCCCGGGTAGAGAGGCACGTAAGATCCGGCTCTAAGCCGGGCCGTGACCGGCTCCCCCTCCGCGTGGTAATCCGCCGCGGGGCACCGTACGGAGCCGACCGGGCGAACGGGGGGGAGCTCCTCCTTGTCGGGGGACCGGGCCAGCCCCAGGGCGAAGACGAAGTGCAGCTTGCGTTCGCTGAACGCTCTCAGCACGTCCTGGAAGTAGGCGTAAGCTTGGCCCTTCGGGAAGTGCTCCATCATGCGGGTGATGATCGAGTCGAGGAACGCCCTGGCTCCGTCCGCGTCCGCCATGGGGCGGATCGCCGGGCCGCATACCGTCCACCGAATATCCCCCTCATGGACGGGAGCGGGACGGTCGAACCGCCCCCCGCCCATGTCGGACGGGGGGTCCTTAGACAGTACTAAGAATCTGGTGACGGTAGGGGCGGCGAAGAGCACCACTACTTGCCCGTCCTTTCGGCGATGGCGTAGGTCCGCGACCACCCGGGCCCGAAACCTCCCCACGCGGGAGACCCCTTCTACCGAGTCCACGGGAGCGCTATCGTAGGTCTCCTCGGCGGCATAGACCCATAGAGGAACGGTGGCGGACAGCCACGACCCGCGTCGGCATAGTTCTTGTCCCAGCTGCCATCCTATCTGGTCCGGATCTCCGCGCCACGTCTCCGGGTCGGCAGCGGGGACGGCCAAGACGGGGTATTGGCAGCCCTGATAGTCCCTGCGAAGTCTCGAGCAGACCTGGGGTATGAAGCCCGGAGCGGGGCGAATGAGCCCCGCAAGGGCGCGAATGGCCCGGGCCTTTCGGCCCTGGAGCATGGGGTCGGCGCCGCGTGATCTCCGTGGAATCGGTTTCTCGGGAACGAATACGTACTTCCGTTGGGTTCGTCTGCACGTCGCGCTGAAGGTATGGTCGAACCAGCGTTGGTCGGCCACCAGCGGCGCCATGCGCTTCTTGACCAGCTGCTCCAGGGTGTCTTCGTCCCCGGGGGCGGCGGAGATCTGCTTCCACAGCATACGGGAGCATCGCAAGAGCTCGTGGTGCCGGTGCCCCTCCGCGATCTTCCCATCCGGGCCCAAACTATCCGGGAGCGGCGTCCATACCACTTGCTCGGGCGGCAGCGCCCAGGGGCGCCGAATGTGGACCACGCCTCCCGTAGTACCCGCGCTAACGGCCCGTTTGGCGTCTCCGCGTCCCTCTTCCGTTTCGGGGATAAGGGAGACCGGGAGCGGTCTACCATGTCCACGGTGAACGAAGAAGGGAGCCCCCTCTTCATGGCGCGGGAGGTAGAAGAGTCGGGCCGCGTCTTTGGTCTGGGGGTCTGCGTGGCCATCGGCGAGGAGCTTTACCACGCCCGGATAGAGGAGAGCGAACCGCTCCGGGGGGATGGGCCCCTCCGCCGGTACGACGATGCGGTACTTGGGGACCGCGTCGGAATGGCTGTGGCTCGAATGTAGGACGTACTCCAAGCCCAGGGACTCTATCCGTCGCCGGGCCTCTTCGGGGGCCCATCCATCATCTATGTCTAACGCCCAGCACGAAACGGCTTGTACGTTGGCGTTAGCCCGGGTCAAGCCCGGGGGATAGCATGCGGGGGACCACGCGGGCCCTTGCTTAGGGCCGACCCGGTGAGTAAGAAGCTCGGCGAAGTCTTGCCACGAGCGTACGCTGGTCTTGGGGGTCTTGTCGAACGCGCTATCGTATTGGGAGATCTGGACCACGCGGAGGCATGTGGGACATGGCCCGGCCCCTGCCGAACAAAAGAGGGGGGCCCCGTCTTCGCCGATGCTTACGCGATGGGCCACGTCTTCTCCCCGACCGTGGATGGCTCGCGTACTATTTGGTCTTGCGTCCGCTCATGCCGTTCATGTCGCGCGTCAAGTGGTCAAGATGGGTAAGGAGGATTCGTGCGTCTGCGTCTTGATAGGATATGTCGAGTATCAAGACCCTGACTTCGGCGATGAGTTCTTGGGCGCGGGCGATATTGTAGTCTCTGGCGCCCATGCTCAAGCTCATGCCCGCTCCTCCTTGAGCCATGAAAGCGCGATCTGCTCCGCTTGCTTGCGGAGGGCCTCCCCGGTGGGCGTCAGCGGGCCGGGGTCGGCGGCGCCGAGCGAAAGGCGGACCCGCAAGACGCGGCGGGTGACGGCGTCGCCGATGGTCTCGACCTCGAGTTCAACGGTGGCGTGGGGAGGGAGCGGATCGCGGTAGGAGGAGGCGGGGCGGAAGGCGACCTCCGCTATCGGGGCGGTAGAAGGCGCGGGGACGGCTGGGGGCTTGTTCTGGGTGTAACCGGCCGCATAACAGGCATCGTGGAAGTACAATCGCTTCTCTTCGTCGTACCATCGGGGTTCGTCCCGGCGGATGAGCTGGGCGCACATGGTACACGTGGCCTCAAAGTCCGCTCCATGGTAGCGCTTCATGGGCGCCCCCTCAATTCGCGGCGCCGCTGGTCTATGAAGGCTTGGCGTCGGGCGGCTCGGCGGCGTCGGGCAAGGACCGTTCGGTAGTGTCTCATGGTTTGCTCTCGAAGCCAGACGGTGAGGGACTTTCCCCGCCTTCGCGCCTTTACGTAGAGGATGGCGTAAAGCTCGCTGGGGAGGGTGTAGGTAACGCTGGGCATCAGGGGGGATAGATTGCGGGAGTATTTAAGGTCGACAGGCATATATAGACCTGAAGCCATGTCTACACTGCTATGACGCCGGGTCAAAGCGACTGGGAGCATGCGGGGGCGGCGGCGAACGAGATCGGCTGGCTACGGCTGGCCGTGATGGAGGGCACCAAAGTGGCTCTTGGGTGGGGTGACCGGAAGGAACTGGAGCGTCTGCTCCGACTGGCGGAGAGCCGCAAGGAGGCCCCGAGCCCGTGAGGTACGAGCGGGAGTTCGGTAGGAGAGTGCGGTGCCCCGGGTGTGGAGCGCGGTTCGCCAAGCTCTCCGGGCTTCGGTGGCACCTTCAGTATGATCGTTCTGACGGCACCGGCGGGCCTGTGTGTAAAGGACGAAGGCGCGAAGATGGATGGGATCCGCCGCTTAAGCGCCCCCAGCTGGAGGAGGCCCCGAGCCCGTGAGCAAGCCCGTCTCATATGCGGTCAGCCATTCCTACCCCAACTCCGTTGACACCCGCCATTACAACGGCACGAACCTCCTGGTGCCCTGCCGAATGGTCAAGGTCGAAGCCATCCTTGAGCTGCCTCCTCACCTTGTCGGCAAGAACTTCCGCACCTTCATCACTATCGAGGAGGACAAGAGGAAGCGATGACCCGTTCCAGGATACAGCGTCCCCTGGCGGAGGCGATCCACCGGGCGGTATGCGAGGAGGCCCCGAGCCCGTGAAGCCAGAGGAGCGGTGCGAGTTCTGCGGACACTTTTTGGGTGCCCACAGCACGGACTACTGCTGGAACTCGACAAAGGACGAGGAGGGGAGGTCGATTATGTGTCGCTGTCCCGGCTGGTGCCCGTCCCCGGGGGAGGAGGCCCCGAGCCCGTGAGCGATACCCTCTCCCCCCTCACGGACGCGGAGTACCTCGCCCTCCGCGCTTACCTCCTCGAGGAACTCGCGGACCCCGACCTCACCTACGGCACGGCAGCCACCGCATGGATGCTATGGACCGGCGCCCATCCCGTAGTTCTCACCGATCCCGAGCGGCACAACTTACAGCTTGACGGAGACTACGTGACGTGGCGGCGACCGAAGACGCGCCGGTACGTGCGCGTCCCTCTCGTGCCCGAACTCCGCCCTACGGCCGAGCCCATCCTTGCCGCCTTCCGTGCGCGGCCCCGCTCCTTGACATGGACCAATAAGGTGGTCAAGGAGACCGGATGGATGGCGGGCCTCAAGGGCGTGTGCTCCCCCCGTACCCTCCGCCACACCTACATCGCCCGCGTGATGAGGGCGTCCGGGAACCCCTACCTCACGGCCCAGCTGGCGGGGACTACCTACGAGGTGGCCCAGGAATACGCCCGGTACATAGACCAGGGGTCGATAGATCGCATGCTGCGGGAAGGCCTATGAGGCTTGGCGAGGGCCCGCTTCAGATCGCATGTCCCTTGTGCGGGTGGAAGACTTACACTCTCGGGCCCTGCGCAAAGAATCAGCGGCAAAGCCTCAAGTCGAACTTAAGGCAGCATGTTCGCCGGACCCACGCGGCGCTAGGGCTGCGGGCTACGTCCGAGCTGGTGGCGGCCGCGGAGATCCGTGCCTTTAATGGCATCCCGAATACCCGCTCTTTCAGGGGGGCTTGAGGGGTTTAGAGTCTCCCCAGACTCTATCCCTTCGAGGTAAACGACGCTTTCCCCGCCGTACACCCGGCTCCCCCCCATGCTCGTTAACCGCCCTACCGGGTCCGCGAATATACTTGACGGAGTCTAACTAGCTGAGTCTAAGTACTTCCCCTGTTATCCCCTCTGTGTGTCCGGCTGGCTATGGTGGCTCCCCGGTGGGTGGGGCTACAACGTCCCCACGCTCCTCTTCATCGGCTGGGCGGTGGTGGACATAGCCGTCCTGATCATCGTCCAACCTCTAACGCGCCTCCGCCGTCTGACGCCCTACCTGGGCGCTATAATGGCATACGTTCAGCAGCTCGTGGCGCCGAACGAAGCGGATCGGTACTTGAGGGGGAAGCGATGAACGACAAACCGCGCGGCCTTTTCGGCGAAGAAAAGCTCATGGCCCGTCAGGGGCTCGAGTTGGCCAGGCAATCCCTGGACCTGACTCGGCAGATGATAGAGCGCATGGACCAAATACTACTTGAAGTGCGCGGGATTCGCCTGGATATAGAGGCGGTCCTATCAGAAAACGACTACAAGCCCATACACATAGTCGTTAAGGGGTCGCCGTGACGCGGTATAAATGTCAGCGGGGATGCGTCCGCGCCTCCATCGGCGGCAAGCGCGTTCCCATGGTACACTACGCCCGGGCCGAATGCCCCTACGAGCCCTCCTACGCCGGGCCGAAGGCCTCCGGGGTCGCCCCCCAGGGCGCGCCGCAAGAGGCGAAGGAGCCGCCGAAGGAGCGCACGGCAGATCCCGGGGAGCCAGCGCCTAAACCCCCTGCCAAGCCAGCCAAGCGGGGGATACTCACCTTTGGTTCCCGTTCCGCGACGGTCACCTCCCGGTCCGCCCCCGCGACCACGGAAGCCCCCCAAGACTGGGAGGTGGACGAAGACCACGCCTTGAGCGCCTTCGAGCTCATAGACAATATCGCCCTCCGGGGGATTCATTTGCTCGACGGGGCTCTCCAGGTCAAGCCCTTCGAGGGGCGCCTACTCCTCAATAACTCCGCCGATGAAGAGTTGGTCAAGAAGAAGTTCGGGCGGCGCGTCGTTACCCGAATGGCCCAGTTGGTGGGGGCGAAGAGCCAGGAAGAGGCGCATGGGCTCATAGACTCGGGCGGAGTCCTCATGCTCCTATCGGGGATGGCGTTCACGCTGGGGGCCCATCTGCTAGAGGCGTGGAAAGAAAGCCCGGTACTGAAGGCGGGTCGGGACAAACGGAAGGCGGCGAAGGCAGCCAGGGAAGCAGCAACGACCCGTCCCGTAGACCACGCCGGGGGCCCGGCCCAGCCGGTCCCCCCGGCGAGCTCCTCCGCCGGGGGCTGGGGTGCGTCGGCCGCAACCTTCACGGACGACGTGATCTCATGAACGGCGCCATAACTCCCCAGGACGACGCGGCCGCGAAGTGGGCCTTCGCCCAGCGCCTCCTCCCCATGATCCGAGAGACCTTCGCCCTGGTCCGTGATGTGGACTTCGATTACGAGCGCTGGGATTGGTTCACGGACGTGCTCGAGCACTACCTCCCCCGGGCCGTCGCCCAAAGCGATGAGCTTACGGAGGCAGAGCAGCAGGAAGTACTTGCCTCCCTCTCTCAGTTCATCCGGATCTCTCCGCGGCTGGTGAGCCGCAAGCGGCAGCGCCAGATCTTAAGCCTGATACTGAGCCTGACCCGACGGCAAAGGCAGCTCCTGGCTTTCTTCGGAGTCAAAGACGATGGCGGAGCTTGAGCTCCCCCGTACCGATAGCGGGGTGGTTACCAGCCTCTTTGCCATGGTGGGTCCCCGCGACGTGGGGAAGACCACCATGGCGGCCGTCCTGGCGCCCATGCTGGCGCCCAAGGAGCGGATCATCTGCGCCGGCCCGGTGCCTTCCCTCGCGGAGCGTATGGGAGTACCGTGGCACAAGGTCTCCCGGTTGGACAAGGCCGGGGCGGACAAGTTCTTCAGCGGGCTTGAAAAGTCCGACGCTTCGTTCTTCTTGTGCCTGGATGAGGCGGATTCTTTCCTAGGCGCCTCACAATTCTACAGCCAGCCGCTCCAAGAATGGGTGAGAGACAACCGAAACTTCGGGCAGGGAGGGCTCTTGATAGGACATAGCGTCGGCGAAGTCGCCAAGAGCTTCATTAATAACTGCGACGTGGTCTTCTTCTTCCGCTCGAGCGTCCCCGGGACCCGGGATTGGCTCCGCAAATACGCTCGTGGGGACATGGAGGACATAGATGAGGTCGTGGCTAACCTCCATGCCCATCAGGCGTTAGTTTGGGCCCCTAAGCAAGACCCCAAGTGCCTTGGGATAGCTATGGCCGACCCCAAGGCGGGGGAAATCCGAATCGTCAGCATGGAGGAGGTGGGAGCACGTCGGGAAAACGCAAGTGGAAGCACGCCCACGCGCCAAGACGGAACGTCTGCGCCGTCTGTGGGTGGTTCGTCCCCTGCCGAAGAGGATACCTCCGGGGGGTGAAGATCGCCCCGGCGTTTTGCGACGAACACCGGGAGGAGGCCAACCGTGAGTATCATCGCCTCTGGAAGGCGAAGTACGACGCCCGCAAGCGGGCCGAGCGGACGCTCCGGGAAGCCACCATTCCGCCAGGGGGTAGAGTGAACTACTAAAGGGCGAGAAAAGTCGATGGGCGACGCGGAAGCCGTAGCTAAGAGCGCCTTCGGAGCCGGAATGGAGACCTTCGATGAGGTCTTGAACATCCTCTTGGACGTGGTGTTACCGCTGGTCCTTGGACTGGCCGGGGTATTCACCTACTCGTGGCTCGGCGGAGCTACCTCCGTCGCCAGCCTGATCACCCAGGCGGGAGGTTCGACCTCCCTCGCGAACCACATCGGCCCGCTCGTGCCCGCCGCAATTGGCTTCGGCATCGGCGGGGGATTCTGGTCCCTGGGCCGGTCCCGGGGCGTTATCGTCAAGGCGATCGGGAAGCTGACGGGGGCTTACTTCTTGGGACTCGGCTTCGGGTACCTCATGAACGCAGCCTTCGGGAACCCGACCCCCGGGGCCCTGGACCAGCTGATCACGTCCGCCGGTGACCTCGCGACCGGAGGGAAGTGAAATGTCCGCCGTCCTTGACGCCTTCCGTCAGGCGTTCAGCGCCGCAGGCAAGCCAATTTTCATCGGGCAGCAGACTTCCGGGCTCTCGTTCGGCCAGTGGACGCAGTGGTTCAACTTCGGCGCCCAGCAGAATCAGGCGAACCTCCTCGCGGCCTATTTCAAGTTCAGCTACGCCGTCAGCGGGACCACGATCACCCCGGTCTCCGGGGCGAGCGTCAATGACGTGGTCGTGCAGCAGGTGCAGGTCGCGGGGCAGGCGAACAGCGCCCCCAAGATCAGCGTGGGCGTGACTCCCGGAGCGCACCCGACCGCCGGGATCGAGAATCTCGAGCAAGCCGCCTTCGACGTGTCCTATGGATACCCCCGGCCGGCTCCGTCTTCCACCGCCGGGACCTATACGGGCTTCTTCTACGTGCCCGTGGGAGGCGGCATCGCCGCTATCCGGTGGCAGCTGGCGGCCGCGACCGCCGGATACTCCGCCGGTACGGTGGTGCTCAACTCCGTGACGGCCTACGGTGTATACGGGTCCAACAACACGTCGGTGACGGCGACCGAGAGCTCGACCCCCAGCTTGGGGACCGGGCCCCAGGACCTTCACAACCAGCTTTCGCCGTCCATCGCGCCCACCCTGATCTCCCTGGTCACGGACGCGAGCACGAACATCACGCTCGTGAACCTCGCCGGGCAGAATGGGACGCTCATCGTCAGCGCGGCCGACGTGGACGCGCTCACGAACGGCGCGGCCGCCGTGACTCCCCGAACAGGAGCTCTCAAGCAGGGGACGACCATCCTCGCGGACGATGTGGTGCCCAGCCTCTTCAACGTCAGCTTCGCTGCTGCCGGGGTCCACGACGTGCTCGAGATCCAGTTCAGCGGGAATGAGGTCACGAACGTCCCGGCGAAGACCGAGACCACGCCCGCGACCCCGAGCGCCAGCATGACGGGGGTCCCGAACGCGGCGAACATCCCCGTTGCGGCCAATTCTCGGGCGAGCGGAGCCCTGGGAACGATCCGGCGCCCCCGATTCTGAGGGCGCCGAGTAGGCGCCCATGAATGAGGGAGGAGAGAGCTTCGCAACGTCCGGTACCGCGGGGGAGCGGTACTACGGCCCCTTTCGGGGCATCCGTGACGATGGGCGGCTGTACCGGGTCGTGATCTCCAACGACGCGTATGACGCGGGGACCGGCGCGTCGGTGAACGGCGGCCCGCTGGGCGTGGGGGTCGGCCGCACCGTGAGCACGGTCTTGTTGTTGGGCTCTAACGTTGTGCTTCGGTTCGTCTCCCTCGCCGGGATTGCGTGGAACGACTACGGTACGGTCTGCCAGCTATCGCTTACGTGGGCCGAGGAGCCTGGAGTCAATGGTTGACGGCATCAACTACGGGCCGAGCCCGACCACCCTTTGGTACCTCTCGCCCGGGGCTTCCCCCAACTCGAATCCCCCGACGTGGGCGAATGTGCTTGGGAAGCCCATCGTCACCGTCAGCCCCTTAGGCATCTCCATCGGGTCTCCTGGAGTCACCCAGCCGAACAACGGGGCCGACTTCGGCCCGGATACGACCGGGACCACGACCTACGGCATCCAAGAGGCGATCAACTCCGTTTCCAACGATACCGGCCCCGTCTCAGCGGGGGGCGGAGGGATAGTCCAGCTGGCGGGCGGGGTCTACAAACCGTCGGTGCCTATCGTAGTCTACCCCGGGGTCACTCTCCAGGGGGCCCAGCGGTTCCCCCGGTCCGTAGTCCCCAGCGCATACACCTTGAGCGGGGTTCCGTCCATCCAGCCCACCGGAACGGGGGACACCATCCAAACGACGCAATACCCGGAAGGTGGCTCGGATAACGTCACCAACGTATCTATCACTATCAAGGGGCTGGAGGTGTACGGCACCGGCTCCAGCGGCTCCAGCGCCATCCACATCAGCAATACGGACCACTGCGCCGTGGTGGGGTGCGACGTGAAAAACTGCTACAACGGCATCACGTTTGACGTGATCTCGCCGGCGGGGGCTGGCGAAGGCGGCTATTCTACCGTCGAAGACAATTCCATCGCCGCCTACACCAACTACGGCATCTACAGCTTATTCAATACGCAGATGCGTATCATCAACAATCAGTTCGATGCTCCCAATACTGGCGCTCTCGGCGCCATCGTCTCCAGCCGTTCAAACACCGTCATTATCTCCGGGAACGTCGTGCAAGGCGTGATCGAAACGAACATGATCGGGATATGGCTGGATGAACTGGTCAGCGACCCGACCTCTAACACTATCGTCAGCGGTAACATCGTGGTCGGCGGATCCGGTACGGGCACCGTAGGCATCGAGATCAGCGGCGCCAGCGAAACGCTCATCACGGTCGAGGGGAACCACATCAATGCGGTGACCACGCCCATTTCCTATCCCTCGGGCATGACCAAGACCCGCATCACCGGGAACAATGGGTACAACCCGCAAGCGTTCGGTATCACCACTCCCGCCGTCCCCGCAAGCGGGACGGAACTGGTGAATCCCTTCCCCTTCCCGATCAGCATCTACGCCCTGACGGCGGGTACGGTGACGGCCGTCAAGATCACGGACGTATTCGGCAACCCTCAGACGTTCAGCGGAGCCCTGAACGTGGGGAAGCTCTACGACCTGGGGCCCCAGGACGGTATCACCCTCACCTACAGCGCCGCGCCGACGTGGGCATGGTACGGAACGTAAGCCAATGACGACCAGTGGTGTACCCAATAAATGGCTGTTTTTGTCGGGGCAGGACATTACGTCCAACAACGTTATCACATTGACACCGCCACCTGGGACCGTCTGGAAAATCCACTGTGTCCTTACCGGACTTCACACCGGTACCACGGCGGGAACCCGCTCTATTGACGCCACGATTAATACCCCGTCAACGTATACAGGCGATTACAACGCGGAAGCAATTGTGTCGTCGGGGTCGCAAACCGGCACGTCGACCACGTACGACCAGCAGTCGGGCAATCGCAATACGGGCGCCCCTAGTGGAGGGACCTCGTACTACATGTCGACTCCGTTCGTCGTTCCTCCCGGCGGTTCTGTGTCCATCGTTCCCAGCCTCGTTTCCGGGGATTCTTTTCTTTACTACCTCATCATTGAACAGGTGCTGACGCTCTGAGGCGACGCAATGACCTTTGAAATCGTGGGCTTATAGCTGAGGTGAAAGTGAGAATATCCAGCGGGGCCCCGGAGTGGTCGGGCGGCCCCATATCGGTACCCGCCGCTGGCATGGAGCATCTTGTCGGGGACCCCATAGAACTCCACTATGCCATCGCTGTGAACACCCTATCGACCGGCCCCCCAAGCGTCCCCTGCCAATTGGTCATTGACGGCAACGAAGGATCGGCGGTGCCACTGCCCTATGGGCAGGTGATATCCGGCTTGTGCGCGGGGAAGTGGTACCGTATCCAGGGGGCGGGGAATAACGTGACCTTCTACTTCGGGTTGTCGCCCATGACCGTGACAGTGACGAACATCACCGCCACAGCCAACATCACCGGGCCAGTGGACACCAACAGCACCATCGTGGGGCAGACGGTGGGGGTGGCGCCGTCCACCACGGAGGCGGGGCCTCCCATCGACCCCCGAAACATTCGACCACTGGTGTCCTCCGACCTGCCGGGAGACGCCAACTTCACCCGAAGCCCGACGGCAGGGCAACTCCCCTCCGCTCTGGTGGGAGGAGGGCTGAACACCCGAGCCCTTACAGCCTCCGACATACTGACCCCCTACGGGTCAGGTGGAAAATCGTTCCTGCAAGATAGCCTTGGGAACTTGCAGCACGTTCCGGTCTTGCAAGGGTCCTCGACTCCCATCAGCGGGAAGGCATTGCAATACGATGCGAATAACTACCCGCTTCATACTATTGGGAACATCACCTCCAACGGAGGAGATGCTGTGGCCGAGGCGGCCACCAGTGGTTCGGGAAACACCTCCTTGGTGTGGTCCGTTCCGTCTTCCAACCAACGAACTATATGGCAGTCCGTGACCGTCCTGCTGATTTTCGCCAACCTTAATGCGACGGCCGACTGGACCGTTAGTTTTCAGAGCTTCAACGCGACTATCATATCGGTATCAGGATACCCCTTTTTGGGCCAAGCAGTGACACCGCAGTACACCGTCATCCCCCAGCCATCTACTCTCCCCACGTCTCCTTCTTTGACCCCCACCCAGATTATCGCGTACTACGGGACCGCCACAGTTCTTGCTCCGGGCAACTCCGCACAAGCCAATGCGCCCTATGTGGGAACTCCATCGGGCTACTCAATCCAGAGCGTCAATGAGGTGGTGTCGACCACTCTTCCTCAACCAATCGAGTTTGACTATACGTGGGAGTTCAGAGCCAATTTCCAATACTCGTTCTCTGGTGGTGGGGGGAACGCTCCCACTGTATATTCCTACATCATCCCGACGGGTAGGGCGGTACCGTTATGAGCGACCTCTCTGAGTTCAAAGACGCGATGAATGAATACCACGAGCACACCGCCGAAGATTTGAAGATCTATCAAGTCAAGACCGAATCCCGCCTCACTCGGCTCGAAATCCTGATATGGATAGCCATCATCCTAGCCGGGCTGGGAGACATCTTGAGATTCATCCCAGGGGCAATCCCGTGACTCACGCGTACCTCCATGGCCGGGATTGGGCGGGGGGGTGACTATGAAGCTTAGATTCAACCGACGCGGCGCGGCAACGGTGACGGTGACACCCACTCCCCTAAAGTACAGTGACTACCTCCAGGGAGCGGCCATCGTGACCGGCATCGTGGGGGCATCGACGTTCCTCTTGAACACCCCGAATGGGACCGAGATCACCGGAGTGGCCGTCCTCCTGACCACGATCCTGGCCGCGCTCTCTCAGTGGCTACAGAGCAAGGGGGACTAGTGGCGAAGCGCCCCTGGTCCCCCTCCAACTTTTTCCTCGCCCAGGACGCCCACGTAGGATGGGGCGCCCTGGGCGTTTGTTTAGGACTCTTGCTCGGGCTTTCCTGGGAAGTGTCATTCGCTCTGGTCGCGGCGCTATCGTTCTTCAAGGAGGGAGTGGTGGACGATCTCGTAGAAGGAGCTCCTTTCTGGACCAACGGGGCTACGGATTGGGTATTCTGGCTCCTTGGAGCTGGAGCGGCGGCAGCATTATCTCTCGTGGGGGTTTTACACTAGCATGCCCGAATCCCCCCCTCCGAATAGGCCTGTGGTGATAGGTCACCCTGGCGGAGGCTCCGGCCCCACCGTCGGGGGCACCGGTCCGGGAGGAGGCGGCTCCGGGCCGCCGGGAGGCGGCGGGACCGGCCCTCACGGCAAGGGAGGCGGGTCCGGCCCTCCTACGGGACCCGGCGGAGGTGGTACTGGACCCGGCGGCAGGGGCCCCGGGGGAGGCCGCACCGGCCCGGGCGGCCCCGGAGGAGGAGGCAAGGGCCCCGGTGGCGGAGGTAAAGGCCCCGGCGGGGG
>VFSW01009201.1_pt1 | contig 14119 bp, 8 predicted proteins | sample 5358111 | NCBI WGS metagenome assembly VFSW01 (sample SAMN11554181, study PRJNA540505) | mine drainage metagenome | isolation source: sediment from site ElyBrook_90M | place: USA: Ely Copper Mine, Vershire, VT | collected 2017
CCGGGCCGGGGCGCCCCCCCCCGCCCGCGAGCCGGGCGGCCCGCGGCGTCCCCCACACGCCACACGCCGGGTGGGGCGGCGCACAGGCGCCCGCTAGCCCAGCCGCGACGCAGCCGCCTGGTGTGAGCACGCAGCCGAGCCAGTCACAGACAACACCGACCACTGCGACCACTCCGGCCACTCCGGCCACTCCGACGCCGCAGCCGACATCGCCACAAGCGTCCGCGCAGAGCGCCACGACACCCGCGCCGGGGCTGCCCGATCCCGGTCAGTGGGTGCAGCAGACGCTGCTCGCGGCGCTGACCGCCGCGCTGAGTGGGCTCGTCTCGGCCCTGCAGAGTGTGCTCACTTGGGCGTCAGGACTGGGCGCGTCCTCCTTCAATTTCATCACCCGCACACCACCCGAGGGGTCGTATCAGAGCGCCTCGGTCGTGACCATGTGGACCTGGGTGGTGGGGGTGGCCGACGCTGCACTGGCGCTGCTCACGCTCTGGGGTGGCTACAACGTCATCGTGCGTCACGCGCTCGGCGCGCGCTACGCCTCGGCGATGGAGCTGCTGCCGCGCCTGGCGCTGGCGGCGCTGGCCGCCAACCTCAGCCTACTCTTCTCCAGCTTCTTCGTCGACCTCAACAACGCGCTCTGCGCGGGGGTGGGGCAGGTCAGTCTACCGGGCTACAGCGCGATGACCACCGTCACTAGCGCGCAGTCCGCCGCGCAGGATGTCGCTGGGCTGCTGCTGGCGCTGATCTACGGCATCGTCGGGCTGCTCCTCGTGCTGCAAATGCTGCTGCGCCTGGCGTTGCTCGACCTGCTGATCGTCGTCGCGCCGCTCGGCTTGCTGTGCTGGGCGCTGCCGCAGACCCAGGCGTGGTCGCGACTGTGGACCTCGACGTTTGTGGCGACCGCGCTGGTGCAGTTCCTCCAGATCCTGACGCTCAGGCTCGGCGCGGCGCTGATCCTCCAGCCGACACCGGGCCGTCTCGACACGGCGGTGCTGACGCTGCTGGTCGGTATCGCCGATCTCTACCTCACCTTCAAGCTGCCAGGCATGCTGCGCGCCTGGGCGCTACGCTCGATTGGCGCGGCGAGCATGGGCGGCCTGATGGAGCAGGGGATGGTGATGGTGCGCGCCGCCAGCGCGGTCGCGGCGACACTCGCCTAGCGCACGCTGCGGTAGCGTCTGCGGTCGTGCGTCGTGGCTCGCGTCCGCGTGAACTCCATGAACGCAAGGAGGGAGTTCGACCATGGATGATGATCTGTTCGGCGATGCGCTGGATATGCTGAGCGGCGCTGGGTTGGGCTGGCTCCTCGGCGGCGTCTGCGCGCTCGCGGTGGCGCTGGCGGTGCTGCTCGCAGTGGCGCTCGCGCCCTTCACCAGCGTGCTTGGCGGCTACTTCGGGAGCGGGCCGCTTCCAACATCCTGCACGCCCGCCGTCGGCGCCGCAGCGACCAGCGCCACAAGCGTTTCCACCGTTTCCGGCGTTTCCAATGCCGCCGGTGTCACCGGGCAACCGCCCACAACAGCGGCAGCGCCACCCTGTCCAACCGGCGGAGCCCGGGCGGCGGCGATCGTCGCAGCAGCGCTGGCGATGGCGGCGCACCTGCACGGGAACCCCGATGTCTGGTATGACGCAGGTTTTCCTGGTGCGGCGCTGGCCTACTGGGCGCATACGTGCCCTGGCTGCGTTGAGTGGGCGGACGGCAACCTCCAGTGTGTCATGTTCGTGCTCGCCGCCTACGGCCTAGCGGGCGTGCCGCCACCCGCGGCGGGGAACGCCGTCGCGTTCTGGAGCCTCTACGCCCACCGCGCGGGCTGGGTTGAGATCCCGGCTGGCACGGCTCCGCCCAGCGCGCGTGGGCTGCCAGCGCCGGGCGACATGATGGTCTGGTACAGCAGCCTTGATCCGTCGGTCGGTCACATCGCCATCGTGGTGCAGGTCGCGCCGCCAACGGGCGGGAGCTCTGGCGCCGTCACCTTCGCCGAAGCCAATGGCCCTGGCCCACTGGTCACCGAGCCACTGCTCCCTGATCTGAGCGTCCAGACCTGGCGACACTATGTCGTCCTCGGCTACATCCGCCACCCGTAGCCGCACCCCATAGCGCTGTATGGCGTGTTGGAACGACGTCGACGGGTATGGATCTCGCAGGAGCAACACCGTACATCACAGAGGAGCAAGCGCACATGCAAGGCACGATTCAAGGACTCTTCACCAACCTGCTCACGATTGGCACCGCCGTCGGCGTCACGGTCGCCGCTTTCTTCCTGATGTGGGGCGGCTATCTCTACATGTCGGCGGGGGGCAATCCGCGCCAGATGGAGCGCGGCAAAGAGGCGATGGTCAACGCGCTGATTGGGCTGGTGATCGTGCTGGCGGCCAACACCATCGCCGGCATGATTCGCACTGCGGTCGGCGGCTGACGGCGCCGCGTGACGCCAGTAACCGCGACGATCCGCATGAATGGAGCATTCACCAATGGAACGCCATGAAATCCCCACCCATCTGCACGTCGAAGACAAGTTGCTCGGCAGCCTGACAGTCCGGCAGACGCTCTACCTCTGTATCGGCCTGTCACTCAGTTACGGACTCTGGCAGCAACCGGGAGCGCTAGGCCAGCTACATGCGCTCGGCATGGCCACCCTTCCAATTCGTCTGCTGCTGGCTGCGCTGCCCACGGTGTTTGCGCTGCTCTGCGCGCTGCTGCGCCCCGCCCAGCGTCCACTTGAGGAGTGGATCTTTGTGGCGTTGCGATACCTTTCGCTGCCCAAAGCCACCGTTTGGCGCGCTTCCACCTCGACCGCCGACACGCACGCACTCTGGACAATCGCGCCGCACGCAACGATGCATGGAATATCCACCACAGACGCCCCAGATGTTGATGATAACGACGGCGATGACGATGCGCCGGAAGATGAGCCGCCAGCCGCACTGGTGGATTACACGCAGGGGAAGCACGACGACATTGAGAACGGTGAAATGGAGGAACGCGCATGGTGAGGTTGTTCGCTCCACGGGCTACTGCTCATCCGACGCCACCAGCAAAGAATGCGGACAAGCGGCTGCCCAGTGTCCAGGAGCAGTATGTGGCATTGCGCGCGGTGCGCCAAGATGTCATGTGTCTTGCCGCTGGTCCGACGCGCACGGCGCGCCCAAAACGGCAGCGGACGCGCAGGCGCCAGACCGCGCAGATCGAGTCGTCGTCGGCGGAGGCATTGCTAGATGAGGCAGTTGGTGAGGCGTATCTCTATCGCACCGTGCTCGCGCTGAGTAGCGTCAACTTCACGCTCAGATCGAGTGCGGAACAGGAGGCGCTGCTGGCAGGCTACCACAGCTTCCTCAACGGCCTTGACTTCTCGACCCAGACACTTGTGCGCGTGCTGCCACTCGACCTGGAGCCCTATCTGCAGTCCTATCGAGGGCGTTTCGCGCTTGCGCAGCCACACGGAGTACGCACTGAGGCGCCTGGTCCAGCAGCGCTCGCCGACCTGGCCGCCGATCATGTGCGTTTCGTCCGCTTGCTCGCGCAGCGCCACATCTTCCTGGAACGGCGCTTCTATCTGGTGATCCCCGCCGAGAGCGGCGCTGACAGCTCCTCCGACATGACTGGGATCAGCGGCGGTGCGAAACCAGCAAAGCGCAGCGTACGCACCTTGATCTGGAACAGCCTTAGCCCGCGACGGCGACGTGCGCAGCAGGCGGCGGAAGCGCAAGCGCGCTTCGCCGCCATCACCCAATGCCTCGACTTACGAGTCGCGACGCTCATCCGCGAACTCGCACGCTTCGGCGTGGAGGCGCGCCGTCTCAGTGGGCATGAGTTGATCGACCTGTACTATAGCTGTCTTTCCCCTGCCGAAGCCGTTGCTACACCGCTCCCTGCAGATGCGCCATTGATCGCCTCACCCGCCACCGGGACGGCGAGCCACGCTGGATGGAACCACCTCGCGCAACGGGAGTGGCAAACAGTCACTACCAACCTAAAGCCGCAACACGAGGAGGTACTGCAATGAAACCCTTCCCGCGTCAGCGCCACCTGCGCCTTGTCTCCGCAACGCCTGTGGAGCCCAGTACGAAGCACGAAGCGAACGCTGTGCCGACCGCGCCCCAGGAGCACAGAGAGGCTGCTACGCGTCCCGACAGCGACACCGCTGATGCAGCACCTGCTCTCACGATCTACCAGACCGCAGTTCGGCCAGCGGAAGCGCCGGGTCATCATCAAGATCAGTCAGCGGGCGCGTCGTCAGCGCAGCCACACACGATCCAGACGGATGCCACAGCGGCGCGACTGGATGCGGGCGCGCCCACATTGGCTGACCTCATCGCGCCTGCTGCGGTCGAGGTCGCGCGTGATGCGCTCCGCATCGGCGCGTCGTGGGCGCGGGTCCTCGCGATCACGGGCTATCCGCGCACGGTTTCCCCGGGCTGGCTCGACACACTCATTGGGCTGGACGAGCCATTTGACCTCTCGCTGCACATCCACCCGCTCGCCTCTGGCCCGATGGTGCGCACGCTCACACGCCGCCTGGTCCAACTGCACTCGTCGCGCCTGCTCGATCAGCGGCGCGGACGGCTCGCCGACCCCGAGCGCGAGGTGGCGTACAGCGACGTTGAGCGGTTGCGCGATGCGCTGCAACGCGGGGATGAGCGGGTGTTTAGCGTGTCTCTCTATCTAGTGGCGCGTGGGCCGACCCGCCGCGCGCTTGACGAACGCTGTGCGCGCCTCGTCGCGACGCTCAACAACCTTCAACTGAGCTGCCGTCCGGCGACGCTAGAGCATGATCTGGGACTGACCTCGTGCCTGCCCGAGGCGCGGGATCGGCTGCTTCGGTACCGCACCTTCGACACGAGCAGCCTCGCGACCGCCTTTCCCTTCACGTCCAGTAGCCTCTCGATGCCTGAAGGCCTGCTCTATGGCGTCACACCGCACAATGGCTCACTGGTGTTGCTCGATCCGTTCTCCAGCGAACTCGAAAACGCCAATCAGGTCGTCTTCGCCAAATCGGGCGCGGGCAAGTCCTACGCCTGCAAACTCCAGGTCCTGCGGGCGCTGCTGCGTGGCGTTGAGGCGGTCGTCATTGACCCAGAGGACGAGTACCGTGCGCTGGCGCAGGCTGTGGGTGGGCAAGTCGCGCGTCTCGCTCCTGGGTCAGCGCCTGGTTCCGTTCCTGGTTCCGTTCCTGGGTCGACTGGCGCATCTACCATTGGCAAGATGGCCAAACATCCGGTGAATGGCGGATGCCACATCAATCCGTTTGATCTTCCCACTACTGCTGTTGTCGGGAGCGCTGACACCACGCCGTCTGCTGATGCGGATACTGGCGCGCCTGGTGAGGATCGCCTCTCCACGACCACCGGCGATGTGCTGGCGGAGAAAGCGCAGGCGCTACATGCGCTACTTGACCTCATGCTGGCCGATCATGGACCAGGGGCCACGGTAGGGCAGAAAAGCGGCGGCGGAGTGGTGGGCAGCGGTGTCACCGGTCAGCTCACGCAACGCGAAAAAGGGCTGCTTGATCGCTGCATCTATGAGACGTATCGCCGCGTGGGCATCACCGCTGATCCGCGCACACATACGCGCCCCGCGCCACTGCTGCGCGATCTGTATAACACGCTGACCAGCGGCGCCTGCGGCGCGGATGAGTCAGGGCTGGCCGAGCGGCTGCGGCGCTATGTGGATGGCAGTCTCGCTGGGCTGTTCTCCGCGCCCACCGACATCCAGCTCGACCGGCCATTGCTCATCTTCGATGTGCGCGAGTTGGATGGTGAACTCCGTCCACTCGGCCTCCTGCTGATCGCCGAGTTTGTCTGGACGCGCATGCGCCACGCGCGCCGTCCGCGGCTGCTGCTGATTGACGAAGCTTGGTCACTGTTACAGCACGCGGAGGGTGGACGGTTCCTCGCCAGCCTCGCGCGGCGCGCCCGCAAGTACTACCTCGGCCTCATCACCATCACGCAGGATGTCGAGGACTTCCTGGGCAGCGAGTGGGGCCGCACAGTACTTGCTAATAGCAGCATCCAGTTGCTCATGAAGCAAGACGCCACCACGATTGAGGCGGTTGTGCGCGCCTTCCACCTCTCGACGGGTGAACGGCATACCCTCCTCGGCTGCCACAAAGGTGAGGGATTGCTGTTCGCGCGGGGCGCGCATGTCGCGTTGCGCGTCGAGGCCAGCCCGAAGGAGCATGCGCTGATCACGACCGATCCCCGCGAACTCGCCCAGCGCGCCGCTCCATCCGCTTCACCCACCTCGCCACTCGATGCTCCAGCGCCATTGCCCTTGGAGTCACCGCTTGAGTCACCCGTTGAGCCGCCGCCAGCGAGCCGCCAGCGCCCGCGTCGATCACGACGGCGCGCCGAGGCTTCAGACGATGTAACGCCCACAGCCCAGCCCGTGGAAAAAGTGAAGGGTGCATATGGACAGCCGTAACAACCAGAATGGAGCGCGGCGAACCACCACGAACACCGCTCGTCCTGAACTAGGAGTGAGCGTGCCTGCGCCACATGGCGCAGGAACAGCAGGCGCGGGCGTGAACTCCGCTGCCAGTCTCCTCTCAGGCGCGGAGATTGCGGCGCTCAAGCGTGCGCATCCCATCCTGGAGACACTGACAGCCTGCGGGGTTGAGGTGCATGGTCAGGGGAACCACCGGGTCGCGCGCTGCCCGTTCCATGAGGACCAGACGCCGAGTCTGGGCGTGTACCGCGACACTGATCGCTTCTACTGCTTTGCCTGTGGCGCCACTGGCGATACGATTACGTTCATCCAGCGATTCTACCGTGTGTCATTTCGGGAGGCGATCGAACGGCTCCAATCGGGAAGTCCGACGGGCGGCGTCTCAATGGTTAGGACAACGCCTGAAGCGCTGTCATCGGCGGCAGCGCACGCCTCTGTGACGCATGCGCTGCAAGCCTCGATGTCCGTGACGTCTGCCGCTGCTCAACAGACAGCGCAAACGCCTCAGGAAGGCGCGTCTGCTCGCGCCTGGAGACCTACGGTGCACGATGACGTCTCCACTGAGCATCAGTTCGACGATCGCGTCGCCCATGCCCACGACGCCAACGACGAGAGGAGTGGGCTGCTCACCGCGACAGTAGCGCTCTATCAGCAGGCGCTCGAAGAAAATGTCGAGGCGCAGGCCTATCTGCGTGAGCGCGGTGTCAGTATGGCGCTCGCCCACCAGGCGCACCTTGGCTTTGCGGATGGCCAGGCGCTCGGGCGTTTTCTGGCAGCCGACCCGCAGGCGCAAGCGCTTGCCCGCACGGCTGGGCTCCTCGATGCGCAGGGGCGCGAGCGGCTCGCAGGGCGCATCATCATCCCAGAGATGCGCGCGGGACGCTGTCTGTGGATGGTGGGACGCTTGGTCGAGCCTGCGTCCTCCGCCTCATCGGCTCAGGACGAGGCGCAGCCTGTCACAGCAGAGCGACAACGCCAGACCGTGAGTGAGGAGGCTGAGACACCCCGCTATCTAGGAGTCGTCGGAGCGAAGCCGCTGCTGGGTGTCGGCCTGGCCTCCGCGCAAACACGATCTCGCATACGTCGCTCACCGAATGCTGGCGTGCTGATCGTGGAGGGACCGTTTGACTGGCTGGCCGCGCTGGCCTGGCGGCTGCCAGTGTCCTGCGTCGCGCTGGTGGGCGTCTATGCGACGGAGCGGCAGCGCGCCGAACTCCTCGCCATTGCAGACGGTAGGCCCATTTGGATCGCGCTCGCCAACGATGCGGCGGGCGATGTGGGCGCGAAGCGGCTCGCGACCCAACTCACGGCGAGAGGTGATGACCCTGTCCGCGTGCGGCGACTTACGCTGCCACTGGGAGCCAAAGACCTGGGCGCGCTGGCGAGCCTGACCGATGCACGGCAGCGGGCTCTGGCGCGCCAGCACTTGGTTGAGCAGTTGACCGAGGTGGACGTGTCTCTGTCCCACGCTCCCTCTCCAGAGAGCAGGGAGACGAAATCATGAGGCTCCATCGTGCTCCCTATCGTACTTCCCTGCGCAACCAGTTGATGCATGCGCGCGCGCTGTGGCGCCTCGGGTCTCCTTCGGCGCTGCTGGGCGCGGAGGCTCGCCGCGGTATGCGGCCACCGCATGCGCCTAGCGCCGACGCAGGCGATACGTCACGTGTGTCCGCAGTGGACGGCGCGTCTCCGTTCCTGGTCGAGATCATCCCGCCACGGGAGGGACGGCTCGATGCACTGGCGTTGGAGAACCTCTTGCAGGCGCTGCTCCTCGAGACGCATGAGCCGTTGGCGCTCGAACTGGTCGCCTGGCAGCAGCGCCTCACCTTCCTGCTGCGTGCAGCATCCTCCCAGGGTCTGGCGCACGCCTGCGCGCAACTGCATGCGCGCGCCCCCCAGGCCGACATCCGGCCGTGCGCCGCCGATCCGCTCGCCGTGCAGGCAGGCGAGCAGGTCCTGGCGCGCAGGCTGCGTCCGCGCGCGGGCGCGCACGTACCGATCAAACTGTATCAGCAGCGCGAACTGGGTGAGGACGGCGTCGATCCGCTGCTGGGAGTACTCGCCGCGCTGTCGCATCCGTCTGCCAACGCGCGCCTCATCGCCCATCTCGCGCTCGCTCCCGCGCCAGACGCCTGGTCGGCCGGTATCCAGCGCCTGGCGGTGGAGCATCCCCTGGAGCGGGAACGCGTCCGCGACCGAGCACGCAGCAGCGCCTCTAGCGCAGACAGCGCCTACGGCGCGCCTGCCAGTGGACTGCCGCTCCTCCCGTTGTTGGCAGTGCTGGGCATCGTCGCGCTCGCGCGGCAAGCGATCGTATGGTTCCAGGCAACAGATCAGGCGCACGACGTAAGCCACTTGCTGCTGGATGCCCTGGGCGTGGTGGCTGTCGTTGCGATCGCGGTAGGGCTGCTGGTGGCGCGTGCGCGGCTGCGCCAGACACCGATCTACGACATGCGGCTCGTTGATGAACGCGCGCGTCGCCTCGCGCTGCGTGTCTCGCTCGTCCTTGTGGCCATCGCGCCGCCAGCGACACGGCAAGCGACGCATGCCGCCGCCGACCCGCGTGAGCGTGCGCTGGCGGAGGCGCTGGACCGCGTGGTCGCCGCCTATCGCCAGCACCATCTGGCCAGTGGCAATGGGTTCGTCGCTCACCCACTACGCCCACATGCGGCGCTGACGCTCTCCGCGCGCTGGGCGCGGCAGGCGCGACGCTCGCGTTTTCTGCTCAATGCGCGCGAGTTGGCGGCGCTGTGGCACCTGCCAGCTGGTGACGCAGAGATTCCACTGCTCGAACGCGCCGGCGCACGCAAGTTGCTGGCATTGCCGCACCCACTGGCGCAGGGCTATCCGCTAGGTGTCTCGACGCAGGGTGGGCGCGCCGTGCCGATTCGGCTGCCTGCCGACGCGCTCCGCCGCCATGCGCTGCTGGTCGCGAAGACGGGCAAGGGCAAGAGCTCGTTGTTGCTGCGCCTGGCCTGCGCACAACTGGCAGGCGACGAGGCGTCTGGTCAGTTGCGCGGACCAGCACACGCGGATCAGCGGCCCGGCCTCATCGTCGTGGACCCGCATGGCGATCTCGTCGCGCATCTGCTCGGGGTAATTCCACCTGCACGGCGGGACGATGTGCTGCTGGTCGATCTGGCCGATGTCGCCTACCCCGTCGCGCTCAATCCACTTGATGCGCTGCTGGGGCGTGACCGCGACAAGGCGGTGGAGTCGTTGCTGCAGATTCTCTCGCAGATCTGGGCGCGCTTCTGGGGGCCGCGCATGCAAAACGCGCTCGAGTATGCGCTCAAGACGCTGTACGAGGCCAACGAGGCGTTGATCGCCGCCGACCCGCAGCGCGGACCCGATCAGCAGTTCACGCTGCTCGAGGTCGCGCCGCTGCTCTCCGCGCCAGGCTTCCGCCGTGATGTGCTCACGCTGGTGCGCGACCAGGCGCTGCATACCTGGTGGACGCACTACTATCAGCCGCTGGACTTCCGCCTGCAGTTGGAGATCATCAATCCGGTGCTGACCAAGTTGGCGTCCTTCTCCGGCTCACGCGTGGCGCGGCGGGTGGTGGGCCAGGCGCGCTCGACGCTCAATCTGAGCGAGGTGGTGCGCGACGGACGGGTGCTGCTGGTCAACACCGCCAAGGGGGTCGTGGGCGCGGAGACGGCGACGCTGGTCGGCGCGACGTTGCTGGGGACGCTGCATGTCGCGCTGGAGGAGCAGGCACGGCTGGCTCCTGAGCAGCGCAGGCAGACCCTGGTGATTGTAGATGAGTTCCAGAGCCTGCTCGGCGTGGACTACGGCGCGATGCTCTCGGAGTTGCGCAAGTTCGGCGGCGCGTTCGCGCTGGCGACGCAGGCGCTGGCCCACCTCGATACCCTGGAGCAGGGCCAACCGACAGCCTCACCGAGCGCGACGCTACGCGCGACGGTACTGGCCAATGTCGATGCGCTCTATGCCTTCGCCGTCAGCGCCGAGGACGCGCGCTTCCTGAGTCGCGAACTGGATGAGCGGGTGAGCGTGACGGACCTCATCAACCTCGACGACTACTCCCTCTACGCCAAGCTGACGCTGGCGGGACGCCGCCTGCCCACCTTCTCGCTGACCCTCGACCCGCCACCACAGGGTGACCCCGCCGAAGCGCAGCGGTTGCGCGCACGGGCCCGAGCGCGGTACGCGCGTCCTGTTGAGGTCGTGGACGAGGCGCTGGCGCAGGCTGCGGCGCGCTACCTGCCGCCACATGAACTCACGCGGATGGTGGGACACGACGGCCAGGTAGTTGAAGTTTCCCCAGCCGCAGCGGGCGGGACGAGCAAGACTGGGGGAACAGGCGGGAATACGATGGCGAGCAAGTCAGCTGGTGGGCGCGGACGCTTCGGGCGTGGCGCAGGCAAAACAGCGCAGCGTGCGGTGTCCTTGCTGATGGCCGAGAGTCTCTGGCCCGAGGCGCCCACTAGCGGTCAAGCGCCGCCGACGTCACAGCAAAGCCAGACACCTGCCACAGCGCTCATCGGTGGCTATGAAGGAGTCTTAGGGATGGAACAACCAGGGTTCGATGAGCTGGATGACGTGGATGAACGCGCGGATGGAGGAACGCGCGGACGCGGACAAGGAGAAGGCGAGGGACGGGAGGAAGGAGCGCGGGAAGAACCATGACAACGATCGATGCGCAATGCGCCTTTCCGATGAGTCAGCAGCCTGCGGCGCACACGCGATCCCAGCTGGACGTCATGAAGCTGCTGGTGCGCTTTCCACTGCTGTCCGTAGCAGATCTTGCCTTCGCGCTGGGACATAGTGTGGCCTGGACCTATGCGCAGCTGCGCGCGGTGCGCACCGCAGGGCTGGTGGAGCGGACCGCCGCGCCTGTCTGTAGCAGCTTGTGCGCAACGTATCCGGGCCGCATCATGGAGGGGCAAATGACGACGACGAGGGTATACGCCGCGACGCTCAAGGGTCTGGAATGGCTTGAAGCGGCCAGTGGTTCAGCCGTATGGCGTCTCGCCACAGTGACCGGCCCGGATACCGTTGGCCTTGCCCGCCTGCAGCGCCGCCTCCCCGCCGTTCTCGCTGTGCAATCCTTTGTCTTCGCGTTGCTGCGCCAGATCCAGCAGGGAACCGTTGCGCTTCCACGCACTGACTCCAAAGCGGAGTGCTCACGGTCACGTATTCAACTCATGTGGGACTGGGCGCGCGATCCCGTCCTGCGTTATCGCTGGCGGGCGCGCTCGATGACCGTGCGCTTTGACGCCGCGGTGCAGTTGCGGATGTGCTTGGAGATGGACGAGCAGCGCGATGAGGACAGCATTCATGGCGCCATGCCTGGAGCGGCCTATGAGCTGGCGGTGTTGTACGACGGTGGGCTGGCTGAGGCGCGCGATCTGCGGCGCGCCTTGTTCCAGCTCATTCAGTGCCGTGAGGCGCTGGCCGAGGAGAGCCGCGGGAGACGCTTGCCACCACTGCTGATTCTGACGCCGGATGCCCGCCGGGCGGTGTTGTGGCAGGCGCTTGCCCTGCAACTCACCACTGAGCGCTGGTTGACGCATCCGCTTATCGGTGGAGCGGTCGCCTGGGTGTCGGGGAGTGGCGCTAGCTCATGTGACGCTCGCGACGTTTCCGATGTGTCAGAGGTGATCTGGCGTGATCATACCTGGCGATCGCTTGCCCAACCTACTGCCTGCAATCTGGTCTCGCTCCTTACCACAACAGCGAGTCTTGACCTGCCGAACGAGAGCGCGTTGTTTGAGCGCGTTACTTCACGTGCCTCTCAGCGAGTCCAGCGCAGTGACAACAGGCGGTTGGCGCCACGGAAAGCTGTTCATCGTGCGGCGCTGGGAGCGACAGAGATGGCACCTCGTGACCTGAGCGTGCTGCAATTGCTGTATGCGCATCCCCTGCTGAGCGCGGAGGAGTTGGCGGCAGCGCTCGATGTCGAGCCAGCGTCCAGCGAGCGCTATCTGCGCCATCTGCGTGAGGCGGGGTTGGTGACACAGCGCCAGGTTGTCCTTTCCGAGCCAGCGCTGACGCTTGGCGGCAAGACGTCGGCTTCGCCCAGCCAGCAGCGGTATGCGCTTACAGCGCAGGGATTCGCGGTTGTCACGATGAGCGCCCAAGCGCCGGGATGGCGGCGTCTCCTGCGCGCGGTTGATGACGCAGGGGCGATCGCAGCGCAACGCTTTCACTTGGAACGCGACGCGCGCTATCAACGCTACCACCGTGACGTGGAGTCGCAAGCGCGTACCCCCGATCATACCGCTGGGGTATACGGGTTCTTTGCGCTGCTCCATCGGACGGCGCGAACCGCCTGCGAGTCAGGATACAGCCATACGTTGGCATGGTGGGAGACGGGGCGCGCCTGCATGCGACGCTACTGTGAAGGCGCTGGGTGGCATGCGATCTGGCCCGATGGCGCGGGCGAATATCGCGCGGATGGACAGCGCATGCGGTTCTGGCTGGAATGGGATCGCGGCACGATGGGGCGGCGTGACCTCATCGCCAAGTTCGCCGCCTATGCGCGCTATCTGCGGTCACGCGAGTGGCGTGTGGACGGGAATGAGCCCGTACCTGGGCTGCTGATCGTCACCAGCGATGTCGCGCAGGAGATGCGCGTGACCACTGCGCTCAGTGTGACCTTCCAATATGCGCCAGGCCTGTCAGTCTCCATTACGTCGCGCGCGGCGCTCGCGGCGCAAGGGACGCTTGCGCCCATCTGGCGGCGTGCGCGATCTAACGCGTCACTTGGCCGTGTTGTGCTCGATCTTCCATGCTCGCTGATTGGCGGCCGCTAGTGGACGCCACGGTCGCAGCGGATGCGATTCGCCTGCACGGCCCAGCCAGCGGATTCCCTTCCCCATCTTCCGAGGAAGGGGGCGAACGCGCCTGTGACTGATCGGGATGCGCCATCGGCGTCGCGGCATCGGCCATGTAGCCAACAAGCGGCGTCAGGAAGGGAAGAACGAGATCAGTGTGGGTGTCTCTGCTTGGCGCTTTGGTCGCCAGAGATTAAGGAGCGGAGTATATGGCAGCTCAACGCGGACGGCCGCGCCGTGAAGCGCAACACCAAGAACGATTGCGGCAGATCATGGCGCTTTTTCGGCAGGAGCGCAACGCACTTGATGCCTGCCAGCTGTTCGACGATTGCCCCGGCGCTCAGCGCGTCCTCTCGATGGTCGCGGAGCGCCTGCCACGTGCCGTCTACCAGCGCGGCACGACGCTCGACCTGCTCATCCAGGGCGCGGCGCTGGATGTGATGGGAGATCTCTATGCGACCGAGCGGCCTCGTGAGGAGAAGCTGGCGCAGTTCATTCAGGCGTACTTTTGTGAGGGACGGACGATTGTGGATATCACCACGAATGTGCTCGGTCTCATTGATCGCTCACATGTCAGCAACCACTACCGGGTTGAGGCGTTTGACCTGGTCGCACGGCGCTTTCTGGCGCTGGTCGATCGCGCAGACCCATTTGCCGACTCCTCAGGGTTACGCGAGGCGCTGGAGCGACAAGAACAGCGCTGGGGCCGCGCTGCCCAGCGCGTGAGCGCTGCGCTAGAGCGCCTGTTTGTGGCGCGCTACGGCCCTTACACGGAGCACTTGCCGCTTACAACGCGCGCGCCGCCAAACGGTGGGTTCGGATCTGGCGTCTCAGTCATCAAGGCTTCACACGCCACAGATGAATTGTGCTA
>VFSW01009202.1_pt1 | contig 14118 bp, 27 predicted proteins | sample 5358111 | NCBI WGS metagenome assembly VFSW01 (sample SAMN11554181, study PRJNA540505) | mine drainage metagenome | isolation source: sediment from site ElyBrook_90M | place: USA: Ely Copper Mine, Vershire, VT | collected 2017
GGGTGAAGGAGTGCCCCTGCGAGGGGGCGAAAAACCGTTACCCCACAACCGTTATTGGCACGTCAATAACCCTTGTGCCGTAAGGGTAATCGAGCCGGCCGACCAAATACCGTTATAGTACAAGGGTAATTTGGTGGGGGCTAGGATGGGACTGGCGGGCCACCTTACGGTGCATGTCCCGGCCGTGTGGCAGGTGGCCCGTCACCGTTAGAGGGGCGGCTAGCCAGTCAGTCCTACCGTACTACGCCAACCGCCGGCTAGGCTTGCATGCTCGTTGCGTCGCTACCTGCCAACCGGGACTAGTTCGGCCCCCCGTCCAAGTCGGATACCCGGCCGCAGGTAGTGGCGCTGCCACGGCACGGGCACCGTGCTAGCCTCGCTGCCATGTCAACCTTTCAACAGGCCGTAGTCCACCTGGTCGTTGTCGCGGTCGCGGTAGTCGCGGTCGTGGTACTATCGGTCACCGGTCACCTGACCACAGAAGCGCTTATCATCGTCCTGGCCGTCACGGGCTTCGGTTCCGTCGGCGTCGCCGGCGTCAATGCCGGGCCAGGGACTGGCACCACGTCAGCGCCGGCGCCGACGCCGGTCAGTCGTCCGACAAGCAATGCACCTGCCACGCCAGTAGCTTGAGGATAGCGCTAAGCTCGTCCGTCTCCTGGGCCATTGGCCCGCTTGTTGGTGCGCCTAGGTGCAATTTCAGGGCCATACCTCTGGCACGGTCCAGGCCCTCGTCTATTGATCCCCAAAGTTCCGCGGCGTTGATGCGAGATACCGGCTCGTAGTGGGCTCCGCTCATGAGGCTACCTCCACGTTCTTGACGTGCTCGTTACTGCTAACGCTGAAGGGCTCGGTGGCGCCACCCGGTAGGTGCCTGCGCCTTGTGTCCACACCCTGAATGTTGATGGCCCTGATCAGGACACGCACACGGTCGGGGCGGCCGTCGGCCAGCGAGCTGGTGATGCCCTCCCATACCTCGCCCCAGCGCTGCCCCTGCTCGTCCACCCAAGTTTTGGTCGGGATGCCCGCCATGCGGCGATAGCCCGCTCCTGCGACCATCTGCGGAGCGGTCAGCTCCAGGGACCGGTGGACGGCTTTGAGCCTCAGCCCTGGCAGCAGCCCGGCCTTCACGGCCGCCTGCAGCGCCTCGTGGCCCGCTTTGCCCACTATCAGGCAGTCGGTATCGCAGTAGACCACGTTTTCTAGCCCCACGGCCGTCATGGCGGCCCATAGGCGCACACGGCATTCTGCCGTGACCGCGGAGAGCGCCTGAGGTATGGCGCCATCGGACCAGCGCTGCTCCCATGCCTCCCACCGGTCGGAGCCCAAGGTGAGCATATGGCCCCGCTTGCCCGTGGCTATGTCCAGCTGCTCGGCGTACGCCACTCCAGGCTGGTAGGCGTCGCCCCAGCGCTGCCAGTCCTTGTACCTCATGGCAGTGCGGCCCACCACGGAACGGGTCCAGTGCTTGGCTGCTGCCCCGATGATCCTCGCCTGCGGCGTGCTGTCGTCGCCCACCAGGTCGATGGCCCAGGTGGCCCAGGATGCCAGCCACGGAGCCGCGCGGTACCGGTAGGCATGGACCACGCGCACCTTGGCCCCTGCGGCTACAGCGGCCGCCAGCTCCACATCCCACCACCAGCCTCGGAACGTCCCGGTTGGCCATAGCACACCCTGGCCGTCATGCCAGGGTAGGACCGGCACGGTCGTGGCTATCTCTGCCTCGACCAGCGTCCGGGTACCTGGGCCTTGCAACCCTATGGCCGCCATGGACAACCCGCGCACCTCGCCTTGAAGGACCGTTGGCAGGGATGTGGACGCCGCTACGTGACCGTAGGCTAGCTCATAGTCCCACTCGTACCATGGCCCACCCTTGAGCCTGCCCCAGCGCCACACCTCGCACCTACCTCCGTACATAGCGGCCACTTCGTGCTCGCGCACATCGTCGTCACCATGCACTAGGACCGGCTCGGCCATGTGCCGACGTAGCAAGGTGTGCCACCCTAGGCTCGCACCGGTGCGGGCCCAGCTGCCCAGGTCGTGCCTGCTCAGCCAGTCCATGAGGGTCAGATGTGCCGTGGCTAAGATGGTCACGTCACTCTCGCAGCGCTCCCACCAGGTAGCCTCGCTTTCGTCGTCGTCGGGCAGGGCGGGCTTAGGCATGCCGAGCAGCTCGCCTATGCGCCCGAGACTGCCTGGCAGGTACGAGCGGTTATCGGTCAAGATCAGGCGACGATCGTACTTTTTTACCTCGCAGGTGACGGAATCGCCGCCGAAGGTGGGGCGCTCGATAGTCCATCCGTGGGCCAGCAGCCACCGGAAGGCGTCGGATATGCGCAGGTCATAGCCCAGATTATGGGCTACCACAACAGTGCGTGCGTCCTTGCGGGCGAAGCTTGTCACGGCCTGCCATAGACTGTCGGGCGTTGCATGGCGCACTGGCACGATAGGCGACCAGGTGGCGCTAGCGGATCGCCAGGATATACAAGCGGTCACGCCCAACCGCCAGCGCTGCTCCTCACCACCAGGGATATCGTCCCGCCAGGCCTCCGTGTCCAGGAAAACCCACCTCCGGGGCATGCGGCTGCTTACCTGCGGATGGAGCCAGTGAGCCCCTGGTGCCGCTACAAGCTCTAAACCGGGCATGCCTGCTATCGGGGTGCCCATTACGCTGCCAGCCGGCCCGTGCGGTACCACAACCCCGTTAGCTGGGTCGTGAGCAAGTCGGACACTTGGGCCAGGTAGGCCTGCCCTCGCGTGCCGGGTGTCATGAGGATGCCGGTGTAAGCCGAGCTGGCATCGGCTGGGCTGAGGATATTGGGACTGACTATGTACCTGGTGGCGGACCGTAGGGCATAGCCTCCGTCTGGCGTGCGCTCCCGGATCACGCCCGTTACGGCGTGAGTGTACTGACCGGTCCAGTTTTCCGGTGCTGGGCCGGCGAGCGGATCGCCCGACGCCGCATTGAGCGGGATCGACGTAGCAGATTGCTCGGAGCCAGCCTGCGCCCGTACTACGTTCCAAGCGGTGTAAAAGGACTGCTCCCGTACACCCAGGCCTGCACCTCGCAGCGCCGCCAGGACGGCCGCCCCACTTGCGCCCGCCCTGGCACCGGCACCCATGATCGCACCGCGGGCATAGGATACTGCCCCGGTGACTCCCGAGCTGAGTGCGTCCTGGGCGGCCGACAGTCCCTCCAGCCAGCTCATAGGCCCTGGGCCTGCTGGTCGTCCCATCCTGCCCAGAACATACGCCAGTACCTATCAGGCGACATGGCCACGTACATCGCGGCGTCGCCGCGCGCAAACTTATTCATGATCTGCTGGTAAGTGGGCACTGGCCCCATGGCCTGGTCGAGCCAAAGCCGTTGCATACGGGCCCCTGCCAGGTATGCGGCTATCTCACGGGCAGTTAGTGGTGGGCGGCGGCGTGGCATACTCAGGGGCAGGGCACGCAGGATCCTGCCCCCTGGTATGTCACGCGCCAGCAGCTGCGTCAGTTAGGTCGGCCAGGTTGCGCTCTATTTGGTCGGCCCACTTGCGAGCGGTGCGGGCCAGGTCGGCCAGGTCGGCCAGGTCGGCCATGCCTGCCACGTAGCGCAGCCGCGCTACGGCCTGCTCCAGGCACCAAACCAGCTCAGTCTGAGTGGAGTGCAGGGCTGGCCTCACGGTAAGACCAGCCAGACAGACGATTGACCGGGGTTGCTCGCACTGCCCAATTCGACCACGCGCAGCCGTTGTGGTAGTAGCCTCTGCTCGGCCGCCCTCAAAGCAGCGGCCACCGCGAACATTCCGCCCGTGGTGGCAGCGAAGACCTCGCCCGTTGCAGGGTCCGTGCACTCCAGTACTACGTACCGCGATAGCCCGCCCTTCGCCGTGCTTGGCAGGCAACCGGCTACCCGCATCAAAATAATTTCCCTGCCAGCCCAGTCACGTAGCCCCTGCGATTCTGGGCTCCTAAAAATTGCCTCGACTTTCTCAGCGCCCAGGATGCGCTCCAGGGTGCGCTCCACCACTTCGGTGGTGTCCAGTGCTGGCAAGCTATCTAAGCGGCGCTCCATATCGTCGACGTGCGACGTAGCGGCTGGTATATTGGTGCTGTTGGCCATTTTGTACCCTTTCGTGGTATGTAGTCACCCTGTCAGATGCCCGGCACGGTTGGGCGCTACAGTCTCAACCGTGCTGGCCATCCGTGAGTGGCCGCAATCGACAAGGCTGGCATCCTGCCAGGGTCCGGCACGTCAATGGCCATCTGGTGGCGGTAGCGGTAGCGTCATGGCGGCCGCTACGCTCTGAGTAGCCCCGAAATGCTTGCACGCGCACTGGTAGCAGCACCAGGGCTCAGGAGCGGTACCCCATTGGTGCGAGCATAGCAGGTGGCCACAACCGCAACGTGGCTCGAAGCAAGCGCAATCGCAGTCGTGCGCACGGCACCGGTAAAGCAGCACCAGCATAGAGTGAGACGAGCGAACGTGACCGCATATAGCGCAAGGCGTTGTCTCAGGTACCACCAGCTTGCGTAGGTACGGCTGCTTGTTGCGCGCCCGTTCGGCCTGCCAGCTAGTCACCGTGACTTGCCCTTTGGTTCGCAAGCCGCCGGTTCGGCCTCGCAAGCTTCGAACCATACAGCCATGACGTCCTGAAATGCGTCCAGGTACTCTGGTGAAGCAGTTGTCAAAGTCTGACCAGGGCGCCAACTGTTCATCACACGCAAGCGCAGGGCTAGTGGCAGTTGTAACCAGTGCTCGCGGCACGCCAATACGTCGAGCGAGACACGGTTTGGACAGTACGGGTACGCGCAGGACTTCACTGAACGGGCTCCCCGCTCTGCGGTGTACCTGCCCCGGTCACCAGCGCGTCCTCTGCAGCCTGCGGTAGGACTTCCAGCACTACCAGCGCGTGAGTGTAACCAGCCAGTGCGGCGGAGCAGCCGTTCAGGATCTCAGTTATCACCGGCTGCTCCTCTTCAACGTCGGCACCGGTCGACATAGCGGCTGCTGCCTGAACGGATAGGACCGTTTTGGCCAGCTCCCACGCGTACAGCACGGCGGCTTGGGGGCTTAGGTCGTAGGCCCATAGCTCCGGCAATGGCGCCATGCCGTCTGCCAGCTCGGCTTGGACCTGCTCCAGTGTGGTCATCGGGCAGCCTCGTGATGGGCCTTACGGGCGGTGGCCAGGGCTGTTTTGGTGCTCGTGGGTGTCATGTTGTCCAGTATACTATGTGACATGGCTACTAGCAATCGTCAGATGGTGCGACTCGACCGGGATGTGGTCCGAGCGCTCAAGATCGTGGCAGCTCAGCGCGGCACGACTATTCAGGCCCTGGTAGAGACGGCGGTCCTTCAATGGTGCAAGCGCTACGGCAAGGACGTACCGTCAAAGCCTGTTGCCTAGTCTTCGTCCTTTTCCGGTTCGTCCGGTTCGTCCACGGGCGGCTTGGGTGCCGGTACAGGCTTGGGCTTAGGTGCGGTCGGCAAGTTGATGCCTCGCGTGCCGACGAGCATGTCAATATCCACCTCGGACGGTATGCCCGGTACCTGGGCTGTTCCCGACTGCCATACGGTGGCGCCTGGCGGAGCCGATGTCAGGTCCGGGGCAGCTAACCAAAGTTTCGGCGGGGCCACGCTCGCAGTCTTGAGCTGCGCCCACCAGGACTGGTCGCAGTACAGCCCGCACCCTGGGCGGCCGTCCTTGGCGGCTTCAAGGAACCCGTTCACACTCCCGCTGGCAGCCCAAACGTCAGTCTCGGGCGGCTCCCAGTCCAGATACAGCCCCAAGTCCAATTGCTGGCCGATGAGCAGCCCCACCGCGTGTGCCGCTTGCTCCTGGGGCGAGGCTCCCGCCTCCCAAAAATGGTAGGCGCCGGTCATCAATCCCGCGTCGCGCGCGTCGTTCAGGTCCCTGATGCCCCAGGGATTGACGTAGCTAGCGCCCTGGCTCACCTTGACCAGGACGAAGGTGATGCCGGACCGGTCAACCGCCTCCCAGTCGATCGGGGCTCCCCCTGGGTGCTGCCATGAGGAGACATCGATCCCGCGGGCAGCCGCGCTCACTGGGGGACGGCCGTCGCCGCCGCCTCGTCTGCCTGCGAGCCCGTTGCCGCCCGCTCCCCCGCCGCCTGCGAGTCAGTTGCCGCCCGGACCTCAGCCTTGGCCAGGGCAGTAGCCTCTAGCTGTTGCACGCGTCGCTCCCATTCCGTGTCTTTCTCCCCTACGTTTTGCGCCGACTCTGTGACGTAGCGGTCCAGCTCCTCACCGGTCAGTGAATCAAACTTTCCCATCTGTCAACCTCCTGTTAGTGCCCACCCAGCTCATGGTGGGCATACGTAGTATCCCTTTTGCGTTGGTCGTCCTTGCGCTTGCGTTCGTCGGCCGTGCCCGTAGCCTTGGCTTGGAGCGCTGCCACCAGCTCGGCCCACCGTGCGGTCGCCTTGATCGCGTGGTAATGGGCATCCTTGCCCGGGCTGGGTGCGGGTACTGGCATGCTACGTCCCTCCTGCCCCGGCTGGTGCGACGGGTGGAGGGGGCAGAGGCGGTGGGTACAGGATGAGCAGATAGCCTACATCCGTCGGGGTATAGCCCCGTGTCTGCCATAGCGTGGTGGCAGTCGCCACGTCAATGTCGCCATCCTTTAGCAGCTTGCCAATCTCTGCCGTTGTAAGCGCAGTGTGGGGGATGCTACGCTCAACGCCCCATGCCGCGAGGTAGGTCGTGATAGCCGGCCCTGGTAGCCCTAGCTCGGTCAGGTCTTGGGTAGCTTGGGCATCAGTGACCAGCCATAGCAGATAGCCCGCCCTGACCCGAGATACTGCGGCCGTGCGTGCCGCCAGTATCGTCTTGCTCTCCGCATACTGGAGCAGGAACGGGATAGCGTCGGCCACGTAGCCTAGTGCGTGAAGGGCGGCCGTCGCCTGCGCTTCAGTTATGACGTGGGCCCCGTACTCGGACAGGATGACCGCCATGGACTCGGCCTTAGGGTTTTGCAGCGTGCCTACGGCCGCACTCGACAGGAACAATGCCGCCTGGTGTGTGTCGTAACCGTCATTTTCCAGCCACGATAAAGCGGTTGGCATGTCGATGAGCCCAGTTTCGACCGCCATACGTACCTCGTAGATAGGTAGCGGCTTGAAATTGAGCGGTCCGGGGCCACCTTCCGGAGTGATAGCCAGATCATAAAACCTTGGGTTGAGCCGGCTCATACCTATCGCTTGGCGTGCCTTGCCCGCCGATATCTTGCCCCAGGCCAGCAGCTCGACTACCTTTTGTACTCCCGCCGAATCGCCGGCGGCGTCCACTAATGCGTCAAACTGCTCGCCTACGCCGCCGGCCGCCTCGAATAGCGATTGCGCCAATGGCTGGGGGACGATCTGCTTCACGGCCATTTCGACGGCATCGGCCGGCGAAAGCGTGGATTTTGCAGACTTCTTTAGCTCCTCCGTGAACTGCGGCCGCACCCTGCTATAGGCGATAACCTCGTCGAGCTTGGCTTCGCTAATACCGTACATTTTCGCCAGATTTTCGCCTGCCTGGTATATAGGCACGCCAGTTGAATACTCCGGCCCCGGCACCAGGGCGTACATGTACTGCCCCCGGTTCCACATTCGGAGAGCGTCCACTATGCCGTAAGACTCCCCGGTATCTGCCACCAGGGCGGCAAAGCGGTTGGGGTCAAGACCCGAGAAAGCAGCCTCTTCGGTGGCAGTACGGCCGTCTATTCCGCTACGCATAGGCGCAGGGTAGCCACTCCCTGCCACGCCTGCGGCCCCGGTCGAATCTGGTAGCACGTTCCTTACCACCATGTCGGCCAGGACGGCAGGGGTAAGCGGCACGGCGTGGTACCTGGCTTGCGCAGCGTTGATAGTGTCCAGGGTGGCCGCTGCTGCGATGCCAGATGCCACGGTCGTGACCGCTGCCCGGGCGGCAGTCCAAAGCCCGAGCAGCTTGGCGATACCCTCGGCCGACTGCGCCACGAACGCCTTGACCGACTGGTCCAAAGTGTCGATCACAGTCTGCTGCTTATCGGCCACTGGTCACCTTTCCGCCCCAGCTCAAGTCTGACTCTATGACGCCAGCAGCGCTAATGGCCCACTGGCTAATGGTGGCAGTATCCGCTGCTACAGCGCCCACCGCTAAGGGCATGTCGAACACTGCGAGCAGCCCGTCGATCAAGGTGACAGCAAAGCCCAGCTCGAAGCTACGTTTTAGTAGGGTGCCCAAGCCGCGCAACAATGACGGCGTGGCGCCACCGGAGCGGATCGGGTTAGACACGGCCGCCTGATCTTCGCATAGCTGGGCTAAGCACTCGTCCGTGGTGAGCGCTAGCTTGGCGGCCGCCGCCGTGGCCTCCCTGGCAATGCGGCCCAACTCGGGGTTGATGTCCTGGTGCACCAGCGTATCAAGGGCCCCGACCGTGCCAGCAAGGGTGCCGACTGCTCCGGCCAGCTCCGGGACGGCCGTGGTAGTCAGCTCATGGACGTTAGTCCGAAGGTGCTCGATTGCCTTGGTGTTGTCGGCCACGTGAGTGTGCAGCGTGCTCGGCCTGGTCTCACCTATCTGCTCATGCAGTAGGTTGACTGCCTGCTCTAGTCCGTGTAGCGCCTGCTGGGCGCCGGTTAGCACGCCTACCACGTGGGCGCCGGCCTTGCCGCTAACGTCTTGGCGCAGCATTGCCACCTGGTGCTCCAAGACGCGAGCAGCACTCTCTAGGTCCGTGAGCGCTTCGGGGACCTGGCCAGGACGCATACCAGGCAACAGCTTGTGGATAACCGCTGCCTGAACCCGTAGCACGTCTGCGTAGCTAATGCCGATGGCCTTGCTAATGGCATCTGCCTCGACCTGAGTTAGCCCCGGTGCGGTAACATGCTGGCGCCCTACCTCTAGCGCCGCTGCTCCGACCACCTGCTGGGCCAGCGTGCCGTGCACGTGTGGGGCCACGTGAGCAGTAGGCGCAACATGCTTGGGCCGCCAACCTCGCTCCTCAGCGTACTTGAGCATTAGTCCTGCCAGTGCGCCGCCAGTCACCAACTCGGCGGTTATTACTGTCGTCGATTGCGCAGTGCGCAGCCAACGGAAAAAGTCCCAAGGACCGCCAGCAGGCGATAATTGCCCGTCTTCTAGGCCGCCCCTAATTAGGGTAAAGGTCCTATCCACAACTTGGGCCACCTGCGGCGACGAATTGCTATATGCCAGCCGTATAATGTTGTCCGTCTCGGCCACGGCAGGGTCAACCGTCTCGGCATAGATACCGTCGGCCGCATTCTGTGTGGCCAGGACGGAAAGCCCCTGGTAGTCGGCGAAATCCTGGTCCCAATTGCCGACGTAGACCTCATCCTGCTGGGCGCTGCTCATGTTCTGGGCGCATAGCGTCGGTTTCTGGATTGCGGTCCCGTGGCCGGCGGGCCGAGCTGGTCGCTAAGCACGCCCATGGCGAGGGCCGATATCCGGACTGCCTCAACGGTGGCCATCGTCTCGGGGATAAGGTAGTTAGCTATCGTGCCATCCCAGAATGCAACAGTTACACCCCATGTTGCCCCGGCCAGGCGCTCTACTTTGGTGACGGTAAGCGGGAGCTTAGCCATCCGTCATCCGAGATAAATGGCCGTAATAAATCCCGCCGGCCCTCCGCTGGCAGGGCCTAGGAACGTCAACGATCCCGGGCTGGTGCTTGCGTTGTTCACGGTCACACTGATACCCGCTGCAGATAAATTGACTACGTCCACAATACACAATCCGACTGGTGCGGTGTAATAGGCAGCATCGGCTACCGTCACGTTACGTTGGTCACCAACCCAACCATTGCCTACGGTAAACGTTATCCCTGCTAGCGGTACTACGTATGCAAACCATGAGTATACGCCGAAGCTGGCGGTGGGCGTATAGGGGGCCACCTGAAATGCGACCAGCCAGGGCCCCAGCTCGGTTAGCGATATGCCGCAAAACACGCTAGAGGCACCTGGGGCCAAGGCAAGATCGGCGGCCGCTGCATTATAAAGGTACGTCAAGCCGCTGCCGCCCACGGGGGCCCCACCGGGCGCCACCACCACACGTTGCCAATCGGGTGCGTCGGTCACGTCACCCGTTGCCGAGACAGTAGTAACGACCTGCTGCCAGTCTGGCGCATCGCTTGTGCTCACGCTCCCCCCGCTACTTCGGCCAGCCACGTGCTCACGTCGGGACTGATGATCACCGCTTGGCCACCCTCGTCAAGCACTGCCATAGGCGTGTACACTACCCGGACCTGCCACCCATGTGCGTACAGGGTGCTTGTGTTGTAGCTCCATAACTGCAAGTTGGAGCCCACCTGCTTACCTAGCGGGTATTCCAGCAGGTCATCGTCGCCTATGAGCCAAGAAGGGTCGCCCTGGCTGTAGGGCACCAGGAACGAACCGCTATCCACCAGCGCTATACCCGTAAGACCAGCGTGCCCGGGCGGGATGCGCACCTCTACACGCCACACGAAGGCGGTAGCAATGCCCACGGTGGTTGTGGTCGGAGCCGTGGCAGGGGTGCCCAGCGGGGAGCTGGGCTCAACCCAAGCCGTATATTCTGTGTTGACATCGGGAATGCCTGCCATAGGTCAGTGCCCGATGATGTACAGCTCGATGGCCTTGGCGATGGCGTGCCACTCGGTGGCCTTCCACGGGTTGCCAGCCAGCAGCCTGGTGGCGTGGTCGGCCGCTACGGTGCGGACTTGCATGTCTTGGACGCGACGCAGCTCATCGCGCTCAGCCTGGCTGGGCACTCGCATTTGGGCGTTCGGGAGTTGGCCAGCAAGCATGGCCATCATGTTCTGCGGTATCTGGGGCATGGGACGATGCTACGCCGCCTAGCGGCAGAAAACCAGGAAAGACCGCTCAAGGTGGCGCCGACGCCGCCGACAATAGGACCATGACTACCTCACCCGATCCCGCAATGTCTGCCCTTCGTCACCTATGGCGCATGGGTTGGGATATCTCCCTAGGCTCCGACGGATGGCGCGCCGTCGAGCTCACGACTGGCGCCAAAATCGATACCCGGTCCTTGGATACCCTCGTGGCCATATGCGACACTCTGGACTCCGAAGTCCTACCCCAGCTCGAAAGGCCGACGTTGATCGGCCCTGGTGTCTACTCGGACGGGACTACGGTCCTCTAACCGGCCTGGTGCCGCCCGGGAGGATGGCGATCCCTGCTTGCACCCAGACGGCGTCCTCTATGCGCCTCACGGTGCCCTCGATAGCCTCAAGGCGCGCATCCAGCACGCTTAGACGAGTCTGCAGCCGCACCCACATAGCCACCACGGCCACCACGGACACAAGCAGGGCGGCACTTGCCGCAGTCCAAGCCGCCGCCAGCACGCTACGGACCTAGGCCGCAGTCTGAACGGCGACAATGCCCGTAGCGTTAGTAAAGCCTTTGGCCGTGGTCGTGGTCGCTGCGCTCCATACAAGGTAGACCGTGCCGGCGACCGCCAGGGTGACAGAGCACACAAGGGTGACCACCTGCCCTTCGGTGGCCCCGGCAACGTCCCCCACGTCAGCTTCGATGATCTTGTAGGCTCCCGCGAAGGATGCGGCCGTGCTGGTGAGCGCTACCTCCGGCACGTCAAGCGTTGCCGCGGCGGTGCCGATGGTGACGGTACCGGTAACCAGCCACTCGCCCGCCGACAACGCCACCGATGCCAACGTGGCAGCCGCTCCGGTCCCCGCAGTGTCGGGCACGAAGTCAGTAACCGTAGAGCCCGGGGCGTACGTGGTGGTAGTGGGCAGGGCTCCGACTTCGGCGGCCGTGTAATCGCCAGACTCTGCGACAACTACCCCCGTGCGCCCGAACACGGACGCAACGCCAGTTAGACCGCCCGACGTGCGCGCCATGGCCCGCCTACGCCCCTGGGGCCAGTGTGGCGACGGCCTCTGCGATGACCGCCTTGGCGGCCCAGTGTGCCTCAGTGAGCCACGTCTCACATAGGTGGTCTAACCATAGGCTCAGGGTGCCGGCAACGCTGCCCGTGACGGTCTCGACGTACAAGCCCTCTTCGAACGGCAACCAGTGCGGGCCCCATTCCTCAGACGTTGACTGGCCCGAGCTAAGGGTGTAGTACATGAGCAGCTGCCCGTTCTTGCTCCCGCCGTCATAGACGGCCACGGTGCCGGCTGCAGCACCCGTAGTCTCGAATGCCGAGCTATAGGTAGCGCAACCGCTACCTTGCACCAATAGCCCAGTGCCCGAGACTGCCAGCTGCTGCCCCGGGCCCCATGGGATTAGGGCCCGACGCAAGCTAAACGCCCTGCGGAGGAGTGAGAACGCCCAAGTCCATCCATTCAAGGCCAATGACGAAATTGGTGGACACGGTAGCGGCGTCCACTACTGCTACGTTCGTGGTCGCCTTGTTGTTGGCCTGGATTATGGGTATGCACGCTACGCCCTGGGCTCGGCTAAGCCTAACGAACCAATCCCGGGTTAGGTCATTGTCGAGTGTCCCTGGCCCGCCAACGTAAAGGTTGCCGGTATCCGTGCCCTGGACCAACACAGAACCACATTGTGCCGAGACTGTGTAGCCAAGAAGTGCGTAGCTATGCCCTGCCTTGTACTGGTCGTTGACGCTATTAATTAACACTGTGGCGCCTATCTCGCCGGCCGTGGCAGCGGAAGCCGCTACAACCCAGGTCACGTAGTGGAGCCCAGTCTTATTGGCGAAGTTGCGGTAAGAGACGACCTGCTCCCAAGTCATAAAGTTAGCGTCAACCCCGGGCAAGTCGGCATATAAGAACGGCAACCCTACGCAGTAGGCAGTAGACGCGACCTGGCTCGTGTCCGTGGTCAATTGCACCGTAAGTATGTCGGTCGAATATGCCGGTTCGTAGTCGTCCATGCCAAGCAACGGCTGCAGTGCGAAATTCGCAGTACCAAGCTGCACGTGGTACGTGTCCGCTACGGTTGTATCGTGCCATCTAGGCGTCTTGAGCTGCAATTTTCCGGCTGCCCCAAACTGCGCCCAAGGCGTAAGGACTTTGCCTGCAGGGGAACCGTTAGCCTGCCGCACCGCGAAAGACTGGCCCTGGTTCGCTGTAAATGCGGTATAAGTGCCTGCCGTGGTCGTTGCTAGTGTTTGGTAACCGGTGACAACCTCTAGGGCTTGTCCCATGGCCTTTAACCTGCGCTTTCCGGGGCTAAGCCCTGCTTTGGCCCCAATTATAAGAGGCGCTGATCATGGCGGTTGCCCTGGCTATTCCCTGCGCCAGTGTCCCCTTGGGCATGTTGCGAATTGTCCCAACTTGACCGGAGAGAAATTGCATGTACACGGTGATAAAAGCAGTGTACTTGCCCTGCTTCTGCTGGGCACCCTGCTGGGCCCGGGGGATGCCAAGATTGATCATCGCAGTCTGCCATTCACCTAAAGTGACCGCCCCGACGCGGTTGGCCCACTTGGCCTGACTGGCCTGGAGACGCTGCAACCAAAGAGCAGCGGCGGCCGCGGCCTTAGCGCCCGGGGCCTGGTTGACCGCCTGAACGCCCTGCGTCATGGCCGTGGTCGCGTTGCCGAAGTTGGTCAGCCACTTGTCGGAGACTTGTTGTGGCGTGAGCATAGGCATAGCGGCTTACTCCTATCCTCGACCCCCTTGCACACCCTAGCATAGCTGGGAGGGTAGCCGTTGGTCAGTCGGTCGGGGCCCGTGACCTGCTCTTTAGCCTGGCTTTGGTGGCCTTGCGCTGTACGTTTCGGAGCTTGGCCAACTTCTGGCCTGCCACACGGTTGGCTGTGATTGTTGCCACGCTACGCTCGATGCCTGCAGCTATGCCCGGGTCCGTGCGCTCGCCCAGCCCTTCTGCTACGTCGAACATGACGTTGACGTTAGCCCGCATGGCATCCAGGGCGCAGGCCCTGCAGCTCAACCGTGCTGACACGTACGTCTCCGAGCTGGGAGCCCCACAGGTCAGGCACACTCGCTCTTTGGTCATCGTCCCGTTACTCTACCCCCCCCCACTCTGTGACGCAAGCAACCCTACCCCGAACGTGCCACAACCCGTCATGAGGCCTAATTCCCCTTGTACCACAACGGTTTTTGACGCCAAAGAACCGTTATCGAGCCTTGGTTTTTCACCCTGCGGGCACGTGAGCCAAAAACGGTTGTGGCATAAGCG
>VFSW01009203.1_pt1 | contig 14118 bp, 12 predicted proteins | sample 5358111 | NCBI WGS metagenome assembly VFSW01 (sample SAMN11554181, study PRJNA540505) | mine drainage metagenome | isolation source: sediment from site ElyBrook_90M | place: USA: Ely Copper Mine, Vershire, VT | collected 2017
CTCCCGACCTCGTGCTTCGGAGGCACGCGCTCTATCCATCTGAGCTACAGCCGCGCACTTCTTTTATATCTTTATTTATAACACGGGGCCGCGCGATCCGCATACGGTGCGGGGCACGAACAGCGAGGCGGGTTATTCTATGCTCTTGGCGACGATGACGTGGCCCTGGACATCAACGTCAATGGAAAGCGGAGGCCGCAAGGCCTCGCCCTGAACGATTTCGCCCCGGGCCCACGTTCCGGTGCCCAGCGGCCCAACCTTTAGTGGATCGTACACCGCACGTTTGCAAGGATTCACTACCATCGGATGCGTGGCTTTGTAGCTATATCGGGCAGCGATCGCGCCCACATCCGTAATGTATTCCAGGCCACATTGCCCGAAAGGCTCGATCAAAGAAATTGCCCAAAGGCCGCCTTCCGGCAGCCGAATGAGAATTGCGGGGACCTTTTCATCGGTGAAGGGTTTCACAAAGTTGAATTTTTTTGCGGCCCACGGCTCCGCCACTTCGTCCACAGTGGCTATTTCTGCCGGATTTGCAGCGCCAGAAACACCCGCTTGAGGAGGAGCAGATTTGGAGTCAGTCGTTTCAGTTACTTCCTGAGCCCCTTCGGAAGCTTTTAGTCCTAAGGCTCGACGCGCGGAACGATTCGTCCAGACGTAAAGCGCAACCATGACGGCGAGGATGCCGGCAGCACCCAAAATCAAAGTGAGCATCTTCCGATTCTGGCCGGCCTGTTCCGGATCGGTCTGCGGACGCGCATTCTCGACGCCGGGAATCTTCGGCATTTCCGGGCGAAAGCGTATAGTGGACTTTTCCGGGGGATTGGCCGAGGGAGATACAGGCGGTTTCGTTGGAGTTCCTGCAGGCATCGTCATTAGCGTTTCCTCATATGAATCTCTTTGCCGCCGTTTTCGTATTTCACTTCGTCCATGAGCTTGTTGATCAGATAGATTCCGCGGCCATGGTCGGCAAACAGGTTTTGATTTTCGGTGGGAGACTCCACGGCATTCGGGTCAAACCCGGGGCCGGGGTCGCGGACCACGATGAGGATTCCGCGTTTTTTATCGCCTGAGACAATGCATTCAATCTGCTTGCTGGCATCGCCTTTGCACCCATGCAGGATCGCGTTTGCCAGCGCCTCCCGCAACGCGATTTCAATGTCGTACTCTTTTCCGGCGGCATATTCAAGGTCCCCGATCAGGCGCATCACCCAGGCGACTACGGGTGAGATGGCCTGAACGTCCGCCGGCAGAATTACCTCGAATCGGGTTGGATCCGATGGGGCTGTGCTCTTGCGGTCGAGGTTAAAATCCATGGGAATTTCGCGCCAATTTGCCGGCGCACCGAGGCACAAGCGGCGGCCCCGGGGAATGCAAAACGTCCACAGGGAATGGGAGGGTGCAACGCCGCCAGTACTCCAGAATTTATCTTAGACGGGAAGGGAGGATCGGGACAAGGGCAACACATAGCTCACGTGCTGTTTAATTACCCTGCATGTGGGCCACGCGAGTGGCGGCAGACCGCTGGCGTATCTCTTCATTCAAGTTGGCTACAGCCAATAGCAGTTGCAGGAATTCCGAGCGCTGATTCTCCGCGAGGCCTTGCGGGTCAGTCCCGATCAGTTCCACCACAAAATCCACCTGATCCAGCAGCCATTCGAGCGATTCACTATCCACGCCAAGCCCGCATTTGAGGCGATCGGACGCCTGGCCCAATCTTTCCGTGGCGTCCCCAAGGTAATGGTCCGGGCACAGCCCGATTTTCTCGAATCCTTGAGCCAACTCGGCCTGGCAACTGTCAGATCGGCAGGTCTTGGTAAGAGTCTGCATAAGTTACGCCTCGCTTACAAGAACAAAGGGCACGCCAAGCGCCATTCCCAATTGGGTATAACCCTGTTTAGAATTCACGACTTGCAATGTGCAAATTCCACTAGCCACGGCCCCCGTTCATCTGATGGGTAGATTCCTCTCGGTTTAGGTAGGCGGGCTGCGAGCTTAGTATTGCCTGTTGACTTGCCGGAAAAACAAATGTTGATTTTCCGTGGACATTCATGAGATGGGAGTGGAATATAAACTTTGATGTGCAAAGCCGATCTTTGGGTGTCAGGAGGGCGAGACAAATGCGTAAGCTATTTTTATTGTGCGGGGCGATGTTGTGCCTGACGCTGACGGCTGCCGCACAAGAAACTTCCGCCGTGCCGGAAGCAGCTAGTCCGGCCAGCACAACTACGGATTTTCCTTCGTTGATTCCCCTGGACCGTGATCCCTGGCAGCTTGCTCTGGGATTTCAGTATTCCAACTTCGGCGTCTTACCCCAAAGATTCTCGAGTTACGGCTACACGGTGGACATTACGCGTTATTTCACGAATCAAATTGGTGTTGAGGGGCTGGGAAGCTTTGGATTTGGGGGCGAGCCGGTTCCTCCCAATGGGCACACCGTCTCACTCTTCGCAGGAGGGGGCCCGCATATTTCCCTGGGCAACGTCGGCCGGTGGGAACCCTGGGGACATGTACTTGTCGGAGTTCAGCACTTCCGCGCCACGCAAGGCGCCATGTTTGGAAATAATACGCACGCCGCCTTTATGGCCGGGGGAGGGGTGGATTACAAATTCGCCGCCCGCGCGTTCTGGAGAACCCAGGCGGATTTTATGGGATCAAACTTCGGGATCGGGACGTCCTCGTTTAACAAAAGCTTCTCGATTGGGACCGGCCTCGTATTGAATTTCTAAGACAAGAGATTCCGTAAAACCTTGGCCGGCTTTGGCGGATGTTCGGAACCGCCAGCCTGCCGAAAAGTTTTTAGGGTGCCTTCAGGACACACGCCTGAATTACGTTTGCGGGTAATGGATTGTCTACGCCGCGGCGCCGTGGCATTTCTTGTATTTCTTGCCGCTGCCGCAGGGGCAGGGATCATTCCGTCCGACTTTCGCGCCCGTGCGGACGGGCTTGGGTTCCTCGGCCTGCGCCGCGCCCGCCTGAAGCTGCATCTCCTGCTGTTGGCGGCGCTGGCGGCGCTCGATCTCCCGGGCTTCGTCTTCCGGCCGGACCGGCTGAACGAGGAAGAGGTACCGCACCGTTTCGGTGTCAATGCGCCCCATCATGTCTTCAAACAGTATGAAGGCCTCTTTCTTGAATTCGACGAGCGGGTCCTTCTGCCCGTATCCGCGCAGGCCGATGCCTTCCTTCAGGTGATCGAGCGTGAGCAGGTGGTCTTTCCACTGCGTGTCCACAATATCCAGAATGATGCGGCGCTCGAGCCAGCGCATCATCTGCTCGCCGAACAGCTTCTCCTTCTCCGCGTAGCGCTCCTTCACGCGCTCGACGAGCCTGTCGGCCAGCTCGGCATGATTCATGCGGGAAGGATCGATTCCGATGGCTTTCAGATCCAGGCCGAACTGTCCCTGAACCTCGGCGGCCAGCTGCGTGACGTTCCACTTCTCCGGATGTTCGTTGGCAGGGCAGAAGTTTTCCACGAGTTCCCGCGCGATGTCCGCGGCGATGCTCAGCGCGTAATCCTTTTGATCTTTTCCTTCCAGCGCGGACTTGCGGATCGAGTAGATCGTCTCGCGCTGTTTGTTCATGACGTCGTCGTATTCGAGCAGATGCTTGCGCTGCTCGAAATTCTGCGCTTCGACGGCCATTTGCGCGTTCTCGATGCGTTTGGAAATCAGTTTGGACTCGATGGGAATGCCTTCGGTCATGCCCAGGCGATACATCAGGGCCTTCACGCGCTCTCCGCCGAACACGCGCAGGAGATCGTCCTCGAGCGAAAGGAAAAAGCGCGAGGAGCCGGGATCGCCCTGGCGGCCGGCGCGTCCGCGCAACTGGTTGTCAATGCGGCGGGACTCGTGGCGCTCGGTGCCCAGGATGTGCAGGCCGCCGAGAGCGATCACTTCATCGTGCTCGGCGCGGCACTGTGAGACGTAGTGGTCGTAGATCGGCTTCCACCGGTCCGCCGGAACCTGAAAGATTTTTCCTTCCTGCTGGAAGAGCACCATGTTCGTGGCCGGCGCCGCGGCTGCGGGGTCCGCGCCATCGCCGCCAATCACCGCCGGCGCGGCGATATAGGGAATCGCCAGGCGCTCGCGCAGACAGTGTTCGCGCGTCATCGCTTCCGGATTTCCGCCGAGCAGAATGTCGGTTCCGCGGCCGGCCATGTTCGTCGAGACCGTCACCGCGCCCTTGCGCCCGGCTTGCGCGACGACCTTGGCTTCGCGCTCGTGCTGCTTGGCGTTCAACACCTGATGCGGGATCCCGGCTTTTTTGAGCAGGTTCGCCAGGTGCTCCGATTTTTCAATCGAAATCGTGCCCACCAGCACGGGCTGGCCGGATTCATGAATCTGCCGGATGCCGTGCGCGAGCGAGTTGTCTTCCTGCAGGATGCCGTTTACGACCGCCTCGTATTTTTCCGCCGCCGTCCGATAGACCACGTCGCGATATTCGTCGCGGCGCAGTATGCGGTTCGTGGGAATCACGGAGACGTCGAGCTTGTAGATCTTGCCGAATTCCGTCGCCTCGGTCTCGGCCGTGCCGGTCATGCCCGAAAGCTTTTTATACATGCGGAAATAGTTCTGAAACGTGATGGTGGCGAGCGTCTGATTCTCGCGCTCGATCTTGACGCCTTCCTTGGCTTCGACGGCCTGGTGCAGACCGTCCGACCAGCGCCGTCCTGGCATCTCGCGCCCGGTGAATTCGTCAATGATGATGACTTCGCCGTTCTTCACCACATACTCGACATCGCGCTTGTAGAGCGCGTGCGCGCGCAGCGCCTGATAGACATGGTGAATCGTTTCCAGGTGCTGCGGGTCATACATGTTGCCGAGGCCCAGCAGCTTTTCCGTCTTGCTGACGCCCTCCTCGGTCAGCGTGGCCGTCTTGTGCTTTTCCTCGACGATGTAATCAATGTCCTGAATCAGCTTGGGAATGATCTTGTCAATGCGGTAGTACTTGTCAGTGGACTCCTCGGCGGGGCCGGAAATAATCAGCGGGGTGCGCGCTTCGTCAATCAGGATCGAGTCCACTTCGTCCACCACGGCGAAATGATGGCCGCGCTGCACGCAGTCGGCGAGGTCGTACTTCATGTTGTCGCGCAGGTAGTCGAAACCGAATTCGTTGTTCGTTCCGTAGGTAATGTCCGCGCCGTAAGCCGCGCGCCGCTCGGGATCGCTCAGATCGTGCACGATCACGCCGACGGTCATCCCCAGCGACCTGTAGATCGGGCTCATCCACTCCGCGTCGCGCCGCGCGAGATAGTCGTTGACGGTAACAATGTGCACGCCGCGCCCGGTCAGCGCATTCAGAACCGCCGGAAGCGTGGCGACGAGCGTTTTGCCTTCGCCCGTCTTCATTTCGGCGATTTTGCCTTCGTTCAGCACGATCCCGCCGATGAGCTGCACGTCAAAGTGGCGCATGCCCAGCTTGCGGCGACCCGCTTCGCGGACGAGAGCGAAGGCAGGAACAATCGCGGGCGCCAGCGCTTCCTTGCAGCGCTCCTTGTACTGAGGGTCATCGAGCGGCGTATCGCCGAGACGTTCCTGCACACCGGCGCGCAATTCCGCAGTTTTGGACAGAATCTGCTCGTCCGTCAGCGATTCCATTTCCGGCGCCAGCGCATTGATCGCGTCCACCAGCGGCTGAATGACCTTTACTTCGCGCTCGTGCTTGGTGCCGATGAACTTGGCGACAACGACGTGGAATAGATTCTCGACTTGCATCACTTTCCTTATTGGGCCTTCGCGGGCCTTGGGGCCGAGGCCGGGATTCGAGCCACAGGAGAGCTTCCCGGCAACACGCTCAAACAAGGCATTGTACCCTGTACCGCAATGGCCGCGCAAAACTACGCGGAGCCTCCCGCAGTGGACGTAACCGCATTTCTCGGTCAAAATGTTGTTTTGCGGAGTGCGCCGATGTCTCGGGCTGTGCTTGAAGCCCGCGGAAACTGGCCGGGTCCGGACGGACCTGTCTCCCATCAGATATCCTAGGAGAAAAAGCGATGCCCCCGGCACCTGTGTCTCAGCCTCCCAAACTGCCCATTGAGGGCGTGAAAAATCTGGTCGCCGTCGCCAGCGGAAAGGGAGGAGTCGGCAAAACCACCGTCGCCGTGAACCTGGCGCTCGCCCTGCAGCGCATGGGGGCGTCCGTCGGCCTTATGGACGCCGATGTATACGGTCCGAATGTGCCGATCATGCTCGGCACAGACGAACAGCCGCAGGCGCTCAGCGAGCGGGAGATTCAGCCTGTCGAGGCGCACGGTGTGAAACTGATTTCGATGGGCCTGCTCAATCCGGGCGATAAGCCGATGATCTGGCGCGGGCCGATGCTGCACAGCGTCATGCAGCAGTTCCTGCGGAGCGTGGTGTGGGGCAAGCTCGATTACCTGATTGTGGATCTTCCTCCCGGCACGGGCGACGTGCAGCTTTCGTTGATTCAAACTGTTCCGGTCACCGGCGCAGTGGTGGTGACGACGCCGTCGGCTGTGGCATTGGCCGATGTTCGCAAGGCCATCGAGATGTTCCGCCAGGTCAACGTGGACATTCTCGGCATCGTGGAAAACATGAGCTACTTCAATTGCCCGCATTGCAACGGGAAGATTGATGTGTTCGGCCACGGCGAAGGGCGGCGCATCGCGGACACATACGGAGTGCCCCTGCTCGGCGAAATTGAGATTGATCCGAAAATCCGCATTGGCGGCGATACGGGCCAGCCGGCCGCTCTCGGCGGAGAGAATGCCCCCGGCGCGAAAAGCATTTACGCCATGGCGCGGGCGGTTGCGGCGCGTCTCGAAGAAAAGGCTGCTGCGGCGGGCGGCCCCGTAGTTGAGATAGATTAATTAATCTCGGATTCGCCTTTCTTGTCAGTCCTGTAGGCGTGTGTTAGCTTCACTTGTTTCATTTTTCGGGAGGATCTTGCATGATTCGCAGCTATCGCGGCCGCATGCCGAAAGTTCCAGCGTCGGCCTACATTGATCCGGATTGCGTCATCATCGGCGACGTCACCATTGGCGAGCTTTCCAGCGTCTGGCCGGGCGTCGTGATTCGCGGCGATGTGAACTGGATTCGCATCGGCTCGCGCACGAATATTCAGGACGGCTCGGTGCTGCATGTGATGAAGGATACGCATCCGCTGGTGCTGGGCGATCAGGTGACGATTGGCCATGGCGTCATCCTGCACGGCTGCACGATCGAATCGCGTGTCCTGATTGGCATGGGCTCGATCCTGCTGAACGGCGCAAAGATTGGCGCAGGCTCGATCATCGCCGCGGGAACGCTCGTTCCCGAAGGCACAGTCGTGCCGCCCGGCAGCCTCTTCATGGGCCATCCCGGTAAATTCCGCCGCGCCCTGACGGACGAAGATCAAGCCAGCATCGAGGCGTACGCACAGCGGTATGTGGAGTATTCGGAAACGTATAAGGGAGAAGTGGCTAGTGGCGAGTGACTAGTCCGCCAGGCAGGCACATTTTGAGCGAACTGGAAAAGCCGAAACATTACAAAGATCTCCTCGTCTGGCAGAAGGCGATGGCGCTGGCAAAAGGCGTGTACGTTCTAACGGCAAAATTCCCAGCGGAAGAGCGGTTTGGCCTGATTTCTCAAATGCGGCGGGCCGCTGTTTCCGTGCCATCGAATATCGCCGAAGGGCAGGCGCGGCAAAGCACCGGCGAATTTCTGCATTTTCTTTCGCGTTCGAGCGGCTCCCTTGCCGAACTGGAAACGCAGCTGTTGTTGAGTGTGGAGTTGAATATTTGTCCGAAACAGGAAACCGAGGAACTCATAGGCCAGATCGGGGAGTTGCAGAAAATGATTGTTGGTCTCAGACGGGCGCTGCCAAGCCCGCTAGCCACTTGCCACTAGGCACTAGCCACTCGACATGACAACTCCCCAGCAAAAACCAAAGCAATTCCAAGCAATCAAAGGCGTGCGCGACATTCTCCCGCCGGAGTCCGCGCTGTGGAATCATGTCGAGCAGGCTGCGCGCGAAGTGTTTTCATCGTTTGCGTTCGGGGAGATTCGATTACCTACATTTGAACTTGCCCGGTTATTTGAACACAGTGTCGGCGACGAAACCGATATAGTTACGAAAGAACTTTATTCTTGGATTGATTCTCCCGTCGCAAATCGGGCTCTCAGGCGTGTCCGGGCAACGGAAATTCAAAATGCCTATAGAGCAATCCATGACGACCAGTCGGCGCGAGCCGAATTGATTGAGCAGGCTGAAGCAGGCGCGTTCGATACCCTCAACAAAGCTAATTTAATTTGCTTGCGACCAGAGGCGACCGCATCGGCGTGTCGGGCTTACATTGAGCACGAAATGCATACGCTACCCGGCAACGTAAAGCTTTACTACATGGGGCCGATGTTCCGCCGCGAGCGGCCGCAGAAGGGGCGCTACCGCCAGTTCTACCAGATTGGCGCGGAGGTGCTGGGCCCGTCGGATGCGCCAGGAATTGACGCCGAAGTGATCGAGATGCTGCTGGCATTTTTCGAGCGCGTGAAACTCAAGGGCGCGCTCCTGGCGATCAATTCCATTGGATGCAAAGAGTGCCGCCCGGCGTACGTCGAGAAATTGCGCGCCGAACTTCAGGCCGTGCGCGAGCAGTTGGGCGAAGACAGCAAGCGCCGCATCGAAACGAACCCTCTGCGCGTCCTCGACTCGAAACTCGAACACGAGCAGCCCATCATCGAAAAGCTGCCGCGCATCGCCGACCATCTCTGCGCCGCGTGTCGCGCACATTATGATGAAGTGAAGCGCCAGCTTGGCCTGCGCGGGATCACTTATCAGGAAAACTGGCGTCTTGTGCGCGGGCTCGACTACTACATGCGTACCACATTTGAAATCACCGCGCCGGGCCTCGGCTCGCAGAACGCCGTCTGCGGCGGCGGGCGGTATGATGGACTCGTCGAAATGCTCGGCGGGCCCGCCACAACGAAGGGAATCGGCTTCGCCATCGGCACGGATCGGCTGATTCTTTCGCTTCTCGAACAGGGCGCGGGAGACGCGGCGGTCGGGCTCGATGTTTACCTTGCATGGTTTGGCGAAGCGGCGCGGACGGCTGCGATTGGCTTGGCGAAGCGCCTGCGCGGCGCCGGTTTCGTGGTGGAATTGCCCGCAGCCGAGATGAAATTCGGAAAATCGCTTGGTCTCGCGGACCGTTTGAAGGCGCGGCACGCTGTCATCATCGGCGATGATGAACTCGCCGCCGGAGTTTTTGCCGTGAAGCGCCTGGCCGACGGCACGCAGCAGAAGCTCGGCGAGGCGGAGTTGTTTTCGTATTTGCTGTCGCAACGCGGCGCATAATGAACATTCCGTCATTCCGAGCGAAGCGAGGAATCCCTCCGTGTTCTGGAGCACCGAGCGGAAAAAGAAAGAGGGATTCCTCGCTTCGCTCGGAATGACAAATTGGTTTTTTGATGCGCGCAGAAATAATGGCGCAATGGTTTTCGACTTGGAATGGAAGGGACGGAACACCTGGCGCTCGATTCCCTTGGAACTCTGCAACGCACACACTATTGCGGCAATTTGCGTGCCGCGGATGACGCGAAAGACGTCGTCCTCATGGGCTGGGTGCACAAGCGGCGCGACCTCGGCAACCTGATTTTTATTGATTTGCGCGACCGCTCGGGCCTGGCGCAAATTGTTTTCAGCAAGGAGCTGCACGCCGCCGTGCACGGCCGCGCCGAAGAGTTGCGCTCGGAATTTGTGGTCGCCGTTACCGGACGCGTTGTGAAGCGGCAGAAAGCGAATCCCGATCTCGCTTCGGGCGAAGTCGAAATCATAGCCTCCGAGCTGAGCATTCTAAATTCCGCGAAGACGCCGCCCTTTGTGGTGGAGGACGAACTCACGGCCAACGAAGAGACGCGCCTGCGTTACCGCTATCTCGATCTGCGCCGCACGCGCCCCAGGCAAAATCTCGCACTGCGCCACCGAGTGATTCTCGAAATCCGCAAAACCATGGACGAGATGGGCTTCTATGAAATCGAAACGCCCATGCTCACGCGCTCGACGCCCGAAGGCGCGCGCGATTACCTTGTGCCCAGCCGCGTGCATCCCGGCCAGTTCTACGCGCTGCCGCAATCGCCGCAGATTTTCAAGCAGATCCTGATGATTGGCGGCCTCGACCGCTATTTCCAGATCGTCAAATGTTTTCGCGACGAAGATCTGCGCGCCGACCGCCAGCCGGAATTCACGCAACTCGATCTCGAGATGTCGTTTCCCACACAGGACGCCATCTTTGGCGTGATCGAAAATGTGATGGTGCGCGCCTGCGCCGTCGCCGGAATTAATGTGAAGGGTCCGTTTCGCCGCATGGAATACAAAGAGGCCATCCAGCGTTATGGCTCGGACAAGCCCGACCTGCGTTTCGTTATGGAACTCCATGATGTGACCTCGTATTTTTCTCCTGTGCGCGAGACGCTGCACATCGAAGGAAACGTGAAGGCGCTGGTGGCTACCGGCGCGTCAACATTTTCGCGCAAACAGCTGGACGAAATTGGCGAAAAGGCCAAGGGCCTTGGCGCGCGAGGCGTGTATACGATCAAAGTGACGGACGCAGGTGTTACCTCGCCGCTTGAGAAAAATCTTGGCGCGGACGCCCTGAAAAAAATCGCAGCGGAAGTTGGCGCCAAGCCCGGCGACCTGATCGTCGCCGTTACCGCGAAGGAGCAGATTCCCGGCACCGATGCCGCCGCCCTGATCGCCGGGCAACTGCGCCTTTTGCTGGCCGACCAACTAAAACTCATTCCCGCCGACCGCTGGGAATTTTTGTGGATTACGGGCTTCGCGCTCTTTGAATGGAACACGACGGAAAAATGCGTCGTCAGCGCGCAGCATCCTTTCACGGGCATCGTCGAGGAGGATGTTCCGAAACTCGAGGACGCTTCCGACGAAGTCCGCATGTCCATGCGCTCGAAGGGGTACGATCTGGTGCTGAACGGCGTCGAACTCGGCTCCGGTAGCATCCGGATTCACCAGCAGGAATTGCAGGACCGCGTGTTCAAGGCGCTCGGCCTCACCGAAGAGCAGCGCCGCGGCCGGTTTGGATTTTTCCTCGACGCGCTCACATACGGGACGCCTCCGCACGGCGGCATCGCGCTGGGTCTCGACCGCGTGACCGCGCTGCTCGCGGGCGAAAAGTCCATCCGCGAGGTGATCGCCTTCCCGAAAACAGCAAAGGCGCAGGACCTGATGGCCGATGCGCCGTCGAGCGTTGATCAGGATCAGCTGGATATGCTTGGGATTCAATTGAAACCCACGGAAGAAAAGAGGGGATAATAGAAGCACGTCAGAGCAGCGCAACGCCAGAATGAGATGACCCGCATCCGCATACTTCCGGAAAACGTCGCGAACAAGATCGCGGCGGGCGAGGTGGTCGAAAGACCCGCGTCCGTGGTGAAGGAATTGCTCGAGAACTCGCTCGATGCGGGCGCGCGCTCGATTCGCGTGGAAGTGGAGTCGGGCGGCAAGCGGATGATTCGCATTATTGACGACGGCACCGGAATGTCCCATGACGACGCTCTGCTCGCCTTCGAGCGCCACGCCACGTCGAAACTGCGCACGGCGGACGATTTGCTTTCGATCGCCACGCTCGGATTTCGCGGAGAGGCGCTGCCTTCGATTGCCGCCGTCTCGCGTCTCCTGCTGCAAACGCGCGCCGCCGAGGAAGAGCAGGGCACGCGCATCGAGTTTGCCGGCGGCAAACTCGTCGGCGTGAATCCCGAAGGGCTTCCCGCAGGGACAACGATCAGCGTCGCCGATCTTTTCTACTCGATGCCGGCGCGCCGGAATTTTTTGAAATCGGAGACGACGGAACTCGGGCACATCGCTTCGCTCGTCACGCACTACGCGCTCGCGCATCCCGACAAGCAGTTCGTTCTGAAAACTCCAACGCAGGAAATCATCCATGCCACAGCCGTCGAAACGCTGGCGGAACGCGTCTATCAGGTCTTTGGAAGACAGGCGCTCGACGACCTGTTTGAGCTGCCTCCCGTCTCCTCGCCCATGCGCGCTTCCATTACCGAAACGGAAATGACGGACGGGGAGCGCTCGGCTGAACTCACCGTGCGCGGATTTGCGTCGCGCCCCGAAGTGCAGCGCTCGAACCGCAACGGGATCTATATTTTCGTGAACAAGCGCCTCGTGCGCGACCGTCTGATCCTGCACGCGATTCATGAAGCCTACCGCAACGTCCTGCCGCCGACGGTGTTTCCCGGAGTGTTGCTGTTTCTGGATCTTCCGCCCGAAGAGGTGGATGTGAACGTGCACCCCGCAAAAATCGAGGTGCGATTCCGCCATCCGCAATTCGTTCACGATTTCACACGCGATTCGATTCGGCAGGCGCTGTCGAAGGCCCGTCCGATTCCCAGTTTCCCCGGCATCGCCTCGGGGGCCGTTCCTAACGTCGCCACGGAATCCGGCTCGATCCCTGCGCCGGGGATCGGCGCGGAGGCCATTCCTGGAAGCGCGGCTGCAATGGCAGCAGGGCTGAATGGCGGGGGCACCGGCGTGCCCCGCGCGGTGATCCCGCCGATGAATGCGGCGGGCGCGGCGGCAGTTCCTGTGAGCGATTTTGAATTGTCGGCTGCGCCCCTGCGGCCGGAGGCGCAGCGATTCCAATTTGAATCGAGCCTTGGTCTCTCCGCAGGCATGGCGACAAGCCAATTCGACAACTCCGGTTCTGAATCAGCGGCGATGTACCGTGGCGGCGAGTCCGCGTTTTCCGGGGAGCGCCTGGCGAGTGCGGCGAGCCTGGAAGAATTGAAGCCGCTCGGGCAGGTCAATTCCAGTTTTATCGTCGCGGTGAACGGCGAGGGGCTGTGGATCGTGGACCAGCACGTGGCGCATGAGCGCGTGCTGTTTGAGCAGCACCTGCGCGCGCGCCGCGAAGGGCAGCTCACCGGGCAGCGCATGCTCATGCCGATTGTCGTCGAGTTGACGCCGCGCCAGCTTGTCATTTTCGAGCGCATCGCCGAGGAGTTGACCGCCAACGGGTTTGAGGTATCGGCCATGGGCCCGCGCAGCGTGGCCATCCACGGCGCGCCCGCCGGGATCACCGCCTCCGATGCCGAGCGCCTGCTGACGGAAATCCTCGACGGCACGGACCGCGAAAACGCGGCCGTCTCGATGGACACGCTGCAGGCCAAGATTGCGGCGTCCACCTCATGCCACGCGGCGATCAAGGTGAACATGCCGCTCGATCAGGAAAAAATGGAGTGGCTGCTGGCCGAACTGGCCAAGACGGAAGCGCCGATGAGCTGCCCGCACGGCCGCCCGGTGGTGCTGCGCTATTCGGTGCGCGAGATCGAACGCGCGTTCAAGAGAATTTGATCCCCACTTTTTGGAAATGAAATCCAAACTCATCATCGCCATAGACGGCCCGGTCGGTTCAGGGAAGAGCACGGTGGCGCGCCGCGTTGCCGAGCTTCTTGGATACTCCCATCTCGATAGCGGCGCGATGTACCGTGCCGTGGCCTGGAAAGCGCTGCGGGACGGCGTTCCGCTCGACGCTCCGGACTCGCTCGCCGAGCTTGCCGGCAAAGCGCGGATTGACCTCGTGCCGGGAGACGGCAGGCTGCGCGTTCTTCTCGATGGAGAGGACGTCACGGATTTGATTCGGACCCCGGAAGTCTCCCAAGCCGCGTCCATCGTGGCCGTGGTTCCCGGCGTGCGCCATCCCATGGTGGAGGAGCAGCGCCGCGCGGGCGCCCAGGGCGGCGTGGTGATGGAAGGCCGCGACATCGGATCGGTCGTCTTCCCTCACGCCGGCCTGAAAATTTTTCTCGAGGCCTCGCCCGAAGTCCGCGCCGCGCGCCGCCAGACGGAGCACCGGGAAAAAGGCGAAGTGCTGGAATTTGAAAAAGTTCTGGCGGAGGTGCATGAACGCGACCAGCGGGACCGCGGCCGCGCCATGTCGCCGCTGGTGTGCGCGCCGGACGCCGTGATCGTGGATAATTCCGCGATGGATGCGGAGGAAACCGCGCGAGTCATCGCTTTGTTGGCCGAGGAGAAAGCGCGCGCCGCGGCGGCCGGCGATTAGGCGGCGCCGTGTCCGCAGCGCGCCGGAAATTCTCTTGATCGTCATTCCGAGAGCCTGTGACTTTTTTGATTTTTCGCGCAGAGCGACGCTGA
>VFSW01009204.1_pt1 | contig 14117 bp, 21 predicted proteins | sample 5358111 | NCBI WGS metagenome assembly VFSW01 (sample SAMN11554181, study PRJNA540505) | mine drainage metagenome | isolation source: sediment from site ElyBrook_90M | place: USA: Ely Copper Mine, Vershire, VT | collected 2017
CAGGTTCGCGTTGGACAGGTCCGCGCCGCGCAGGTTCGCGTTGGACAGGCCCGCGTTGGACAGGTCCGCGTTGGACAGGTCCGCGTTGGACAGGTCCGCGTTGGACAGGTCCGCGCCGCGCAGGTCCGCGCTGCGCAGGTCCGCGTTGGACAGGTCCGCGCAGCGCAGGTTCGCGCAACGCAGGTCCGCGTTGGACAGGTCCGCGCCGCGCAGGTCCGCGTAACGCAGGTCATCAGGGTATTCTTTACCGTTTATCGTACGCATGATAGATACGCCGGGCATGTCAGTACTCCATCGCTTCTTCTTTAGTCATAAAGAAGTGTATGCCGCTGGCGCACTCGGCCCAGCGGTCCTCGTTGAACGGTTCTCTAGGACGCACTGTCTCACCCACTTTGTAAGCGAACGTGTCATCCCACTGTGACAAGCCCTCGCCCTCTAGGACTACTGCGTATTCGGCACGGCACTTGCGCGTGGTGGCGTTGCTACGCTTGGCCGAGGCAGGTATTAGCAGCTTACATATAGTGCCCTTACGCAGCTTTTTCCAGCCCACTACGTCACCCTCTGCCGGCGCGATGTAAGTATGCTCTAGTCCCTTGGCCCCGCGCAGGTTCGCGCAACGCAGGTCCGCGTCGTGCAGCTTCGCGTTGGACAGGTTCGCGTTGGACAGGTCCGCGTTGTGCAGGTTCGCGCCGCGCAGGTCCGCGCTGTACAGGTCCGCGTTGTGCAGCTTCGCGCTGTACAGGTTCGCGCAGTACAGGCCCGCGCTGGACAGGTCCGCGTTGTGCAGCTTCGTGCCGCGCAGGTCCGCGCCGCGCAGGTTCGCGCTGCGCAGGTCCGCGCTGGACAGGTCCGCGTAACGCAGGTTCGCGTTGGACAGGTCCGCGTAACGTAGGTCCGCGTTGGACAGGTCCGCGTTGGACAGGTCCACGTTGAACAGGTCCGCGTTGGACAGGTCCGCGCCGCGCAGGTCCGCGTTGGACAGGTCCGCGCAGCGCAGGTTCGCGTGGTGCAAGTCATCAGGGTATTTTTTATCGTTTATCGTACGCATAGGTATCTCCTCACGGGTCACGACGCTGCCAAATTCCGGCCTGAAACCCGCAGTGCCACATGAAGCGCGCTTGGCTCTCCGCTGTAGCTTGCGTCCCTTCAAACCGTTTGATCTTAGCATAACAGCGGTCGAAAGCAACCTCAGCGAGTTGCTCACATAGCGGTTCCTGTTGCTTGCGAACACACTCTTGTGCCGAGGCCGCCCCCAACATGGCCACTATGAACGCGGCGGCGGCGGCAATCTGCCGCGCCTTGCGTAGTTTAGCTTGTTTGCTTGTCATCAGTGCTCTCCATCAGCTCGGGCGCGTACACCACCACGATGCACGCGCTTACCGGCCAAACTACACATATCATTTGTAATATCAAGTGCCACATTATTTTTTGCCTCTCACACGGCTTTCATAGCGTTCTTCTTCTATTTGAAGGTCTTCCCGTTTAAGGGTTTTGTCTACGTACATTTGTGGGTCGAACTTATCTATCCATGCTCGCGCGCGGCCGATGTCATAAAACCCACATGCGAATAATATTGTTTGTTTGCGGTGCGTTATTTTGAACGGGGGGTGCATCATTACCTCCATATAAATAGACGGGGGAGGCGGATCACAGAGGCGGTACGTTCAGGGCTGGGCGAACCATGTGTCCCTATTAATGACGTAACTTACGCTTCGATCTCAGCCTCCCCCTATGCGAGCTTTCCATAGGCTTCATTATAGCCCGCCGCCGAGGCGCGCACAACTAAATTGTGGTTGACCTTACGGCTTGTACTCGCTCGCAATAGGTTAGTCTCTAAGAGACTACGTAGCCACACCCGGACTTGCCAGTCTACCATTGAGCCTGGGTATGTTTGCCAAAGCGGCGTGCCTGCCCTTCGACTGGTAGTAATCGCGGTGTGGCCGCGTAGTCTCTATAAGACGGCTGAGGCCGCTACTTATTAGCCGCAGTCGCTTCAATTACGCGAGACCCTCTTTGACGCCCGCACACCGCGGGGACCGGCTACCCGGCAGGGTGATCGTCTTTCACTCGCCCTCGATCACAGTCTCAATATACACCTTAACGCTCGAGTGTCAAGCGGGTTCCAATCTTTTTTCGCGCCGCCCCGCCTGTGCGTCAATATGTCGCTATTTATTTTGTCAAGTGGCAAATATCGTCTGCCGGGTTTTCGTACATGTGGTGTTTGGTGGGTGCTACCATGGTAGCCCGGCGTGTCGCCGGTGGCGCTCAGCGGGCTTCCTAGGCGCCCGGTTTTGAAGCTTGGCAGGTGTTTTGCGCCTGCCAAGCTTGCTTTTGGCGTCGGCTAGCGCTGGCTGAGCCGCGCCGCGTGCTCGCTGTCTGGGGTGGTCGAGGCGCCGCATGCCGGGGCCGGCGATAGGCGCTGACTGATCTCGTATGCGGCATCAGCGGTCTCACCGAGCATGTCGCGGAGCTGATGCAAGCGTTCGTCAAGGTACTCTTGACGCCGCAGAAGCTCCAGGCGCGACATGCTGGCGTAGTCTAACTTTTGGTGGCGGTTGGTCATCGGTTTGCTCCTCTCGGTTTGTCCGGCGCGGGCGTCAATTATTTTCAGGTTATGTGTCTTCTGTGTATAGTGCTGCGAGCGCCGCGCGCGCTTCGTCCGGCGTCATCTTATGTGTCGGTGTGTAATATGTGGGTGCGCATTCGCTACACACCATCTTAGCGACACGCTTGTTTTCATCGAGCACTTGATGAACCCCCCCATTATAATAGGGAAATTGCCTTTCGCAGTGGGCGCACTTCTCACCTTGCGCCGTCCATACGAGTTTGCGTTCGCGCATTCTTCGACCAGCGTTGCTCATTACAATCTCCATTGCTACACACATTTTATGATAGGCGATCTCCTACCAGGCGCGCAGTATAGCATACACACCATTCGCTGTCAAGCAGTTTGCACAGTTGCATACATTTCACAGCGTTCCTCCTCTTGATCCTATATACAGCCTAGCGCGTGAGGTGTATGCCTGCGTACATGTAGAACCTATGATATATATAATGTGTATGTGTGTAAATGAGTGTTAATATGAATGAAATCAACAACTTCGTTCACACACTTTGTCACACACTTCGTCAAATAGTGTGTGAGCAAGAGGGGGACGCCCGCCAACTCGGGGAAAACGGAGGGTTCCCGCCCCCTGAGAATTTAGTTTGCTCTGCTTCCAAATCTGGAACCATTCGCCAAAATCCAATTCACTTTTTCGTGATAACAAATACATTGACTTACTCGCCGACTTATGCCATTATGCGTTAATAATCTAATTGGAGAAGAATGCCAATGCACACTGAAGCCATAGAAGACCTAGTGGAAGAGGTGCGGATAGCTATATTAAAACTGGACCGCATAGCCTGCGCCGTGGAGCAGCTAACCCAGCAATCCACTGTCGTAGACAAGTATGCTGACTACAGACAACCGAGACCCGACCCGGTGTGGGCCAGCCAGTTAGATCGCGGGAGAGCTGAATGAGGCAGAAGACGAGTTGCAGGCGACTGTGGAGAAGGACCCAGTAACATGAAAGTGATGAGCCCGAAGTTCTGGTTTGCATACCACGCAGCGATGTTAGCTGACGGCATGTCGGCCGCCATCGCGCACTGGCATACCAACACACCAAAAGTGAAGTGGCTGATAATCATGGACGCTGGGCTGCTGGTCTTGCTGCTGTTCCTGTTCGCCTGGTTTAGCAAAGGACAAAACTGATGGCTGAGATATTGACGTTCCTAGCACTTGCCTTCTTTACCTTCTCGCTGGTGGTATGGCTGCCCGTAGTTACCAGCCTGGTAGGCAAACATGACTAGCTGGGGCGACAACAATTTTGCCGCGGACAACAGCAGCAGAGGAGTGAGCAAAGTGACTGAGAAGCACGAGACTTGGACCGAGGATCGCATCGCGCAGCTCGGCTATATGGTTGGCACCGGCCGGGAGGTAGAGACTATAGCGGAGGAGATGGGCACGACGGCGGGCAACGTGTATAGGCAAGCTAGCAGGTTTAGTCTGTCGTTCCGCACGTCCCCTGGCATCAGCATGTCTACTCGCACATACAAGGCAATAGCGGATGCGGCGCGCCGCCGCGGGCAGGACACAGCTACAGTCGCGAACAAGGTCTTTCGCATCCTGGGGGACGACCCGACGCTGCTTGAGAACGTGCTAGACGACGAGTACAGCAAGGCCTACTTCAAAGGGTTGTCATGAGCACACTACGAGATGGCAACGGTAAGGTGCTGCTGCGGTGGTCTAAGGACGTACCTGATCCCAAGGAACAGATTGCAGCGATGGAGGCGGCGTGCCGTGATGTACGCCCCCCTACGTACATCATTCGCCGTCCAGTCGAGCGCGGGAGTGAGGCGCTTGCGTTCTACCCCATCAGCGACCTGCATATGGGCATGTATGCGTGGGGGGAGGAGACTGGTAAGTCGTGGGACCTGAAGATCGCGGAGGAGGAGCTGAACGATGCAAATGACAGGCTACTATCACGAACTCCGAATACCCGGTACGCCTGTATCCTCGGTGGAGGAGACGCCCTACATGCTGACAACAATGAGAACGAAACCCTCCGTGGCAAGAACAAACTTCAAGTGGATGGTAGATATGGGAAAGTTTTTGATGCTACTTGCCGATTCTTCGTTAGACGCACTGACGCGGCACTCCTAAAGCACGATCATGTTGATGTGCGCATCCTACCAGGTAACCACGATGAGCACTCATCTGTCGGCTTGGCACACTTCCTTTCCGCCTGGTATCATTCCGACCCACGATGCTCAGTCGATACCAGCCCCAGCGCCTTCTGGTTCTATAGGTACGGAAATACTTTCCTCGCGGCCACTCACGGGCACAAGGCCCGCGCAGCGCAGTTACCTGGCATCATGGCAGCGCGCAAGCCGGCCGTATGGGGGGTCAGCAAGTTTAGATATGCCCACACCTTCCATTTACACCGCGGAGAGAAACTGGCAGGAGAATGCGGTGGGGCAACCGTGGAAGTACATGCGGTGGCCATACCGCAGGACGCATGGTCCTATGAAGAAGGGTTTCTAGCGAATCGTAAAATGCAGTCGATTATATACAGCCCGACTGAGGGCGAGACGGACCGCTACACGGTCAACTTGTAGGAGGTTGCATTGACTGTAGTTGCCGTTAGAGCGGGAATAATGTGCGCGGACTCATTAGTAACTTGCGGCGCTGACGCTAACACTAGATACTCGCGCACCAAGAAGATCAAGCGTATGCCTAACGGTGCGTTGTTTGCCGGTACTGGTGATCCAGTAGCATTTAACAGGTGGGCGTTAAAATTACGGGGTATCATACACAAAAAGAAACCGATAGAATGCAGTAGTGTAATAGAGTTTAAAGATGTTGATGCCTTATACTTGGCTCCAGATGGTATATGCTGGCTGTTTACTGGCGGACCTAACGGTGGTATCTGTCAGCTAGACGGTCCATTCTTCGCGGAGGGCAGCGGCTGTACAGCCGCACTAGCCGCCATGTACTGCGGCGCGGATGCTTATACCGCCGTCGAGATAGCTTGCGAGCTAGATACAGGGTGTGGGCCCCCAATCCAAGAGGAGGTGCTTTGACCCCCTATGAAATGGCGCAGGCCGAGCGCCTGGACTTGGCTAGTCAGCTACTCGCGGACCCGGTGGCGGCGCACGAGATTATCTTCTCGGATAGTCACTCCAACAAGTCCGCGCCGTTCCACGACGAGATGGTGCTGGCCTTCCACGGCAACAACGAGTATGAACTTTTCCTGTGCTTTCGTGGTTCTAGCAAATCCACAAAAGCGGAGGAGACTATAGCACTTCGCGCGGCCGCGGGTCTGATACACAACTGCTGCATCGTGGGAGACAGCTACACGCGGGCTACGGACCGGGTTAAGACCATACGCCGCCACCTGATGACGAACAAGTGGATCAAGTATCTGTTCTCCGACCAGGCCGGTGAACTGCAAGGCGACACCTGGACGGAGGGCAAGATTGAACTATCATCTGGGTCTTTGGTCTGGGGGCTGGGTCAAGGTCAAGCAGTACTGGGCACCAAGCACGGGGCGTATCGCCCTGACTATGCGTTCGCGGACGATCTGGAGGACGCGGAGACGGCGGCCACGGACGCTAGCCGCAAGAAGCTTAGTGACTGGTGGCACTCGGACTTTGTACCTGCGCTGGCCCCCAAAGGCGAGCGTCGCATACGCATGGCTGCTACTCCGTGGCATCCCAAGGCCTTGGCCGTTACGCTGTCCAAGCACCCCGCCTGGCATACCCACAATATCCCCGTCGAGTACGTGGACGGGCTGGGCGTGCGGTGCGCAGCCTGGCCTGACCGCTTCCCGCTATCCATGGTAGACGAGCTGATAGCGGAGGCACGCGCCGGGGGCACAACGAGAAACTATGCGATGCAATTCATGGTGGAAGCAATTAACCCGGAACTACAACTTTTTAAGGAGGATCATTGGCATGTTGAGCCCCGAGTACGAACCTGGGAGCCAGTCTATATCGCATACGACCCTGCGCGCAGTACAAAGGAAACTTCAGCGACTACGGGGGTTGTCGCTGCGTCCTACGTGGGAAGAAAGCTTGTCGTATGGGAAGCTCGTGGACCCCGCATCCTACCTTCCGAGATCGTGGACGACGTGTTCCGAATGGAAGAAAAATACGGACCCGTAGCTGTAGGCATCGAGAAGGACGGACTTGAAGAATTTCTTATGGAACCCATACGCCACGAACAAATGAAACGTGGGCGTATGCTACCAATTCGTGCGCTACAGGCTCCCAGGCGGCGGGGCGGCGGGGCTAAGGACGACTTCATTACGCAGTTGCAGCCTATGTACGAGCATGACGAGATTATATTTGCGGGGCCGGAGGCAGATTTCAGGGACGCCAAGAGCCAGATACTGTCATATCCCGTGGGGGACAAGGACATACTTAACGCGCTGGCATACCTGCCGCAGCTACGCGGTGGCGAGCCGGTGTACACAGACCTGTCAGCGGACAACATATACGACGGTGGCCTTCGCAGCAAGGGCCGCTGTACACTGGCCGTTAACTCAGGGCCGTTCGGGACGGCCGCCGTATTGTTTGAATACGCCGGTGGTGTTCTGTATGTACACCAGGATTGGTTATCAGATAACCCAGCAGGTACTATATTAGGTAGCATGATAGAGGAGGCGAGACTTGCTTCAGGAAAAAATAATCTGGTTGTCGCCCCCCCTTTTCACTTCGACACTCGCAATAGTTTTGGTCTGCTTGCCGCTATACGCGGCATCGCTGAAGTACGAAAGGGCGGAGATATTATTAGGGGGCGCGAAGGCATACGCAAATTGCTACGTGCTGAAGTTCGCGGGGGCAAGGCTGTGCTTTTGGGGGACTACGCCACCTGGACCCGCCGGGCTATGTCAGGGGGCTTCGTGTGGGAAGCGGGCAGGAATGAGCCAAAAGCCGGATTATACCGCACATTAATTGAGGCGCTAGAAGCCGCCATAGCCACCGCGGTATATGCGCCCGCCGAGCAAAAGCAGATGACTGCGGTTACGGACGACGGTGTAAAGTACGAGACGGCGACAGTTAACTGGAGTACGCGCCGGTGAGAGCATTTGTTTGAAATACGCTGAGTACCTACGCACAGCTTGACAATTGCCGCGGTATGGGTCAATATACGCAGTAACTCTGTAAAACCTATAGGGGGAGCCACAGTGCTCCCCATTTTTTCCTTGCGCAAGGGAAAGCAAACCAGAAAACATAAGGAAATAAAAGACATGCAAGCCACATTATTTGGAGCTTTGAATTCGATTGCTTATCAGGCCCAGCTAGGTACCTTCAATGGTGGCGTACCCGACCAAAATGCCATGTCGGCAGTTCAAGACGCCTATCAGAACCTTATCCGCCAACTTGGAACTACTTACGACACGGCGGCCGCCTCCTATACAACGACCAATGTTGTGCAACCGCAGGCGACTGAGTTTGGTCCGCCTACTGGCAACCCAGGTTCCTATGACACGCAGCAACAGGTCGCCTCGACGTTGACCGTAGGCGGTACGTCTGTTCCCAACATTCGCGTCATCGGGGGATAGTCCTTTAAAAACAAGGACTTATTATGCCTAGTTCCGCCTCGCGCTCGAAAAACCTCGCCAAAGGCAACAAGGAAATACACAAGACACTCCAAGACGTGTATGACCGTTGCCAGAAGGGCTATCAAGACCAGCAAGAAAGGGCGCGAGACATCGCGTCCTACTGGCGTATTTGGAACTGCGAGCTGGACGAGGGATCGGTATACAAAGGGCGGAACCGCCTGTACGCCCCGTTTTGTTACGAGGCCATACAGGCCCGCGCGACCCGGTTCGTTAACCAGCTATTCCCGCAGTCTGATCGCCACGTAGAAGCCGCGTCGGAGGATGGCACCATCCCCCGCGCGCAGATCAGCCTATGTGAACACTACGTCACCGAGACGGACCTGCGAGAGCAGGCCTACGCGCTGTCCATATCGGGCGATGTGGAGGGTCAATACAACTGCTACATCGACTGGGAAGTAGGCAACCGTCGCACGGTAAGCCGGGCAGAGAAGCCCGTCAAGACGGACGCCGGTAATGAAGTACCGGGGGAGAAGGTTGTAGACCTCACGGAGGAAGACAAGCCCACGGGCGGACCCTCCCTCGAAGTCTTGTCTGATCGTGACGTGTGCATACTCCCTGCTACGTCCCCTTCGGTAGATGCGGCGTTGTCGGCGGGCGGCTGTGTAGTCATACTTCGTCGCTGGGGTAAGCGCCAGCTAAAGCATATGATCAAGAAGGGCACGCTTGACAAGTCGCAAACAGAGCAAGTAATCAAGGACATTGAGTATTACAAGGACGATAGCAATACAACCAAAGACCCAGCTAAAGTTATGTTGGACGCGGCCGGTATAAAAAAAGATGGCCGCGGTAAATATGCGTTGATTTATGAAATCTGGACTGAACTAGAGGTAGAGCCAGACGAGTTCAGGCTTTGTCAGGTGTTCATGGTCAGCAACTACAAGGTGTTGATGGCCCGCCGTAACCCGTACTGGTGTGATCAGTGTCCGCTATTGTCGGCGCCGGTTAAGCGTACCTTCGGTTCTGCCAAGGGTAACTCGTTGCTTAAGGCAGCCTACAAGCTGCAACACTTCGCCAACGACGTGCTGAATGAGATGGCAGATGGCGCTAACTATACGCTGTTGCCCATCACACGCCGGGACCCGGCCTATGCCACATCACCCCTAATACTGGCGCCGGGGGCTATTTGGAACGTCCCGCCCGCTGCGGCGGACTTCGCCACCATGGACCCAACGTGGGCGCAGGGAGCGGAGATACTCGCCAACCTAAAGACGGAGATATTTCAGGTACTTAGTGTTAACCCGTCTATGGTTACACAGACGACGAAGAAGAAGCTGAACCAGGCCGAGGTCCAGCAAGAGCAACAAATTGATCTTTTGACTACCGGCGACAGTACGCGGGTCCTGAAGGACGCCATATTCAATCCGATGGTTAACTTCTGGATGCAGCTAGATTATCAGTTTAGGGATTACGACGTAACCATACGTGAGTATGGGGCCATGGGCGAGCAGGCGGAACTTGAAAGCGTGCCACCTTTCGAGCTTTGCCGGAAAACAAGCTTCTACTGGATCGGCGACGAAATAATAAGAGGCGCGCAGCAGCTTCAACAGAAAATTGCGTTGTTCAATGTGATGATGAAGTTGCCCCCGCAGCTTACCCCACATTACCAACTTGATTGGGAGCCTGTTATTATTGATATAATCGAGACCGGATTTGGTGCGCGCATAGCGAGACTGGCGGTTAAGGACACTAGGTCGCTAATTTCTATAGACCCGCAAAAAGAAAACATGCTTATGTCTCTTGGGCACTACATTGTCGTCCATCCTCAGGACGACCCGCAGGAGCATATATCGGCCCACGAGGCCGCGGTTCAGCAAGGCGGCGACCCGCACATGTTGATAACCGCCCATATTCTTGACCACAAGATTGTAATGCAGCAGCAACAGATGCAGCAAGCACAGCAACAGATGGGTGTACAGCCCGGACAGCAGCCGGGTACTCCACCCGGCGCGCAACCAGCCCAGTCCGGGCCAGGCCCGCGGCCGGGTGCTCAACCTATGGCGCCTCGTGGTGGGCAGGGCCCTCCAGGCATGCTCCACCAAGATCAAATTAAGGACCCAGCTATGATGCCACGGAAGGTTGGATGACTACTACTTACAACTACTTAACCTAGAAAGGACTAAAACATGGCTACTAAAACATTCTATGCTCCCAATGAAATCGGCGCCAACTTGGCTGCGTCAGAAAATGGTACAGTTCAGCAGATTTCTATGACGACGTTCGCCACATTAGCCAACCAAGCTACCACTACCATGCTTGGCATGGCGACCTATTTCACCCCGGTCAATAGCACCCGCGTGAAGTGGGTTGTGTCCGGGCAGGCTACCCCCGCAGCTACGACAGTGTGGAACGTGTATCCTAGCTATGGCACGGGAACGGCGCCGACAGCGGGCGCAGCCACGGCTGGCACACAACTGACGTATGGTGCGGGCGGTACTGCTCCGACCGGTCCTGGCGTTACCCCGTTCTCCTTCACCGTGATTATCACTGGTTTGGTGCCTGGTACCAAATACTGGTTCGACCTGGAGGAAGTGTTCTCCGTGTCAACCATGGGCAACCTCACCAATGTAACATCAGTTATCGAGGAAATCTGATATGGCTGCTGCGGGCGTAATCCTAAAGAACGCGTCCGGCGCCTCTCAGGGCATCGGGCCGGGGTTCAATGCCAACGGGCAGCTTGTCCCCACACTTATCTCACTACCCCTCGCCACCCTGGTTGAGTTGCGGGTGATCTCCAACTTGTTGAACACTACTAACCTTGATCTAAACACAATGCGCGCAGACGAATTGAATAATGCGTGCTTGCCCGGCGAACTCTAAGAGAGGATTAAATTATGGCTTACACACAAGTTCAAGTAGGAGCCCCGCAGAACTTACCTTCCGGTACCTTCGCAGTGCAGGGCGGCAACCCGCAGGGCGACGCCTGGGTGTCAGAGGTACACGGCAAATTTTATACAGCAACCAGGGCGGGCAAGGTTTATTCCGCGAACGTTACCGGCGTTACCATCCCTGCTATCGCTTCCGCGGTGGTTGGTGTGTTTGCGTTCCAGAACCCTATTGGGTCCGGCGTTAACGCAGAACTTATTGCCACTACGCTTGGGTTCAATGCTACCGCCACGGTTGATGTGTTCGGCTGGTACTGGGCCAACACCGTAACAAAACCTGCTACGTCCCCCACTCTAATTACGGCGGTGTCGGGCATCGTAGGCAACGGTCCCACCAACCAGGCGTTGGCTTATTCTGCGCTTACTGCCGCGTCTGGTGTGACGCCAGTTCTGGCAGACTTGCTTGTCGCGCAGCAGAGCACTTCCGCGCTTGACGGAGGCACGCTTGTAGAGAAGTACCACGACGGGCGGCTTATCATCCCGCCGGGCGTAGCTATCTGGCTGTGCGGCACCGCCACTGGTCCTACATCTGGCGCTTCCGCCGAACTCGCATGGGCCGAGTGGCCAGTTTAATAGCAGGAGAAAACTATGGCAAGATATGGACTTAACACGCTTCAGGGGGGTGGCACTTCGCAAGCCATCACCACCACGTTCAAAACTTCCCTAGCACTAACGGCGGCCACCGCAGGTCCAGTTACCCGCGGACGGCTGGTTGACATTCAGGTAGGCCCGTCCGGTCCGCCGAACGCGACGGACTGCTCCATCGTGTACGACATCTCCCGCCAGACGGCGGCGGGCACGTCCACGGCAGCCACCCCCGTTCCGATTGACAACTTGTCGGGCGCCTGCGCTACGGTCGGGTCTACTTGCTTCACGGCGGAAGGCACGATCACGGCCAACAGTTCGCTGTGGTCTATCCCGCTTAACCAGCGGTCTAGCATACGGGTGTTCTTCGACCAACCACTGTGTTGGCCAGCAGTCAACCTGTCCGGCCTAGCAGTGCGCGCCCTATCGCCAACCACAACCGGCACGGTGAATGCTCAGGTCTACTTTGACGAGTAGTTTCAACATGTTAGGAGCAGAACATGATTGGAAAGCATTTAGGCTACGCCTGCATTGTTGATCCAGACAAAGGCGCGCCGGACGAGTTCGACGTGCTCACCTGTGGCCATACCAACAAAGTCATTTTCGTAAAGCCGGGAGAGAATGTTTATAGATGCACTTGCTGCGGATCATATATACACCCCGCGGAAGTAGGGAAAGGTTGTCATCCCATGGAAAAGAAACTCGAAGCCTGGGAGAGCCGCGCCAGGCTTGTGGAGGCGATTAGCTAGTGACTTCTATCGTATTATCCTCTGGTTCTAGCTGGACAGTACCTTCAGACTGGAACACAGCGAACAATACGGTGTATTGCATAGGAGCGGGTGGTTCTGCTATATATGCAGCTTCATCGGGTCCTGATAGCGGTGGTGGTGGCGGCGGCGCTTGCGCTTTTACTTCTAACTTGGTTCTAGTCCCAGGCGCCGTAGTTACATATCAGATAGGCGTCGCGGGCGGTACCACGGGTTCGGGCACTACGCCTACAGCTAACACATGGTTTATAGGCGCCGCGCTGGTAGCAGCGGGCGGCGCGTCTTCTACTACGCTAGCTGGCGCGTCGGGCGGCTCTACAGCTAACTCCGTGGGCGGTACTAAGTACGCCGGGGGTAACGGAGGCACGTCAGGTTCTACCGCAGACGGCGGCGGCGGCGGCGGCGGCGCGGCCGGACCTAACGGGGCTGGGGCAGCTGGGTCTACTACAGCGTCATCTGCTGGCGGCGCGGGTGGTACAGGGGACAACTCTTTAGGCGGCGCGGGCGCCTCGGCGTCCAGTAATGGTAGCGCGGGTGCAGAGATAGATGGTGGTGTAGCTGGGTCAGGCGGGGGCGGCGGCGGTGGTGTACCCTTTGTATCTGTTGGTGGCGCGGGCGGTGCTTACGGCGCGGGGGCGGGCGGCTCTAATAGCAACGAGACGAACAAGGGTGCGCAAGGTGTCATAATAATAACTTATGTATCTGCTCCTGACCGGGGGCAGAACATAACGCCTGAGGTTACAACAGATAGTCCTGCGTTTATAGCGCATAAAATTTCTGCTCATATGTTGTCGGATGCAAACTTTGACGATATAGGGGCCTTTGTATATGCGTCAAATCCTTTGTCCCCCGCCAACACTTTCATATTTGATGCGTGGGGCGGGGAGCTTCCCATTAAGTCAGTATATGTAGAGGCGGGCGCGCAGAGATTTAATGCCCTACTGGGACCAGCTTACGACGACACAGGGGCACATGCTTACGCCGCGTTCATTACGCCCGCGCCGACGCCCAAGACAAGGTTTGAACAGGGTGGTGTAGACATACTTCCCGCCCTGGGGTTCGTCGAACGGCAGACCCAAATGTTTAGCTTGCTTAGGGGGCAGGCGTATGATGATACGGGGGCGTTCGCGTTAGCGGCCTTCTTAATGCCCGCTACAACCCCGAAGATATCGTTCGGGGCGGATGGTGGGCTGCTACCTATAGGGCAGTATGTAGAGCAGCAAGTTGCTAGGTTCTCTGTACTGCGCGGGCAGGCGTATGATGATACAGGCGCTCGATGGTATGCCTCGTCTATTATGTCTTCGCCTCCCTCGTACCAGTTCTCGGCGGACGGTGGCATCTGGCCGCTAGCTATGGTTAGGGCCGACCAGCGGCCGTCTCGTATGAGTTTGATGTTTAGCCCACAGGCGATACCTACACCGCCGGTGTATTATAATGTTCAGCTTATACCAAATATTTTCTTTGTTGAATGCAATGAGTTAGCGTCTGTGCTAAACTATATAATTAATATAGTAAATAGTAATGCCTTCTCTCTTGGAGTATCTCCACTTAACTTTATGGGTAGTTGGCAGTTTATAAACCCCGGTGCGTTCAATGATGCGCTTAATGAAACTATAGGTGCATTTAACTATCTTATAAATACACAACTTAAAATAGACAAGTCAAAAAATATAAAGTTGTTCTTATCTGTACCCCCGTCCGAACTTACTAAC
>VFSW01009205.1_pt1 | contig 14117 bp, 10 predicted proteins | sample 5358111 | NCBI WGS metagenome assembly VFSW01 (sample SAMN11554181, study PRJNA540505) | mine drainage metagenome | isolation source: sediment from site ElyBrook_90M | place: USA: Ely Copper Mine, Vershire, VT | collected 2017
CGATGCCGAGTCCCTCGCATTTGAAGCCGCCCGCGCAGTCGAAGGGTGCTTCGGCAGCGACGTAGCGCTCGATCGTGGCCGCGTCGAGGCGCCGAAAACGCACCCGGGTCGTGTCCAGAAACTCGATTCGTGTGCCGTCGCCGGCGCGCAGCACCGCGACCGCGGTCAGGAACGTGACGCTGCGGCCGGAACAGGCCGCGAGCTGTTCGATGCAACGTCCGGCCGTGCCGGGCTTGCCGAGCACCCGTTCGATGCCGTCGGCATCGGCGAGTACGGCCACCTGATCGGAGCCGATGACGCAGGCATCCGCGTCGCCGGCGGCGATGCGTTGCGCCTTGCCGAGGGCGAGCCGCGCGGCGAGCCGTGCCGGTGCCTCGCCCGCTTGGGCCGTTTCGTCGAGCCCCGGCGCCCGGGATTCGAATGGCAGGGACAGCCGCTCGAGCAGCGCCCGTCGGTAAGGCGAGGTCGAGGCCAGAAGGAGTCTGGGCGGAGACTTCAAAAACAACGACTTGCAGCCTGTTTTTTTTTGACAGAGGGGGTTCGCAGCCCTATTATACGCGGCCCATGGCGAGCGGCTTGCGCGAAACGGTCGATTGCGAGCGCTTGGCCCAGGAGGGCGAGACGCTCGATCGGGTCTATGCGCTTGCCGATCTGCCGAGGATACAGGACCTGCTGGCGGATCCTGACGGCACTATAAGGGCGAGGTTCGCGTTCCAGAGAACCGAAACCGGACGCGCGGCGGCGACCGTCGAGATCGAAGCCGCGGCTCATCTCGTCTGCCAGCGGTGCCTGTCGGGTTTCCCGTACACGGTCGCCGCGCGCAGCGAAGTGGAGTTTGCGTCCTCGCCGGGCGATGCCGCGACTTGCTCGGAAGCCGAACGCGAACCGTATCTGATGACGGATGGGGCGGTGAGGCTCGCCGAACTCGCCGAGGAAGAATTTTTGTTGGCAGCGCCATTTGCGCCGTCATGTGGCGCGCCCGAGGCTTGCGGGCGGGCGCCGGGACTTGGGGCCGAAGAGCCGGCAAGGGCACCGGAAACGGTGCGGCCCTTTGGCGCGTTGCGCGATTTATTGAAAGAGAACCGATAGGATACAGCGACCATGGCAGTTCAAAAGAGTAGAAAAACCCCGTCGAAGCGCGGCATGCACCGCTCGCACTCGGCGCTCGCTCAGCCCGCGGTTTCCGTGGACGCCAAGAGCGGCGAGTCGCATCTGCGTCATCGCATCAGCCGCGACGGGTTCTACCGCGGTCGCAAGGTGCTCGAGACCAAGGCCGACGCCGCGGCCGCCGCGGCCGACGAAGAATAGAATCAAGCTGCCGCGGGTGGCAGCCAGAGGGCCGCCCCGCGCAACTGCGAATCAATCCTCGCTGTGGCCGCGCCGCTGCACATTGCCGTCGACGTGATGAGCGGCGACCACGGTCCGGCCGTGTTCGTCCCGGCCGCACTCGCGGCGGCCCGTGAACAACCGGGCGTGCGTTTCACCCTGGTCGGGCGCGATGCCGAGAGGGGACGCGATTTTCCCGCCGAAGCTCCCGCGAACGTCGCCTGGTTGCACGCAGCCGACGTCGTCACGATGACGGATCACCCACGCGATGCGCTGCGCCACAAAAAAGACTCCTCCATGCGCCGTGCGCTGGATCTGGTCAAGTCGCGCGAAGCCGACGCCTGCGTGAGCGCCGGCAATACCGGGGCGTTGATGGCGACCGCGCATTTCGTCCTGAAGATGCTGCCCGGTGTCGAACGCCCGGCGATAGCCTCCTGGATCCCATCGCGCGGCGGGCACACCTTCATGCTCGATCTCGGTGCGAATGCGACCGCCACGCCGGAGCAATTGCGCCAGTTCGCGATCATGGGCGGCGTGCTCGCCGCGGATCAATGCACCGGCGAGTCCGGACCGCGGATCGGGCTCCTGAACATCGGCGAAGAAGACATCAAGGGCGATGAAGTCGTTCAGGAGGCGCACAATCTGCTTGGCGTGAGCGGCTTGAACTACATCGGCTTCGTCGAGGGCCATGACATCTTCGGCGACACCGTTGACGTGGTCGTGACCGACGGCTTTACGGGCAATGTCGCGCTGAAGACCATGGAGGGCGCCGCGCGCCTGATCTTCGAGTTCATGCGTGAGGAATTCACCCGCGGTCCGGCGCGCAAGCTCGGCGCGCTGCTCGCCTCACCGGCATTGCGGGCGCTGCATTCGCGGCTCGACCCGAGGCGCTATAATGGGGCGAGCATGGTCGGCTTGAACGGTGTCGTCGTGAAGAGTCACGGCGGCGCGGATCTTTTCGCATTCCAGCGCGCGATCGAGGTCGCCATTCACGAGGCGCGCAACGGCGTACCGGCGCGCATCGTCGAACGGCTCGGCTCGCCACCGGTGACTTGAGGGATCCTCCAGAATGTACTCACGCATCGCCGGCACCGGCAGCTATCTGCCGGAGAAAATCCTCACCAACGCCGATCTGGAGAAGATCGTCGACACGACCGACGAGTGGATTCGCACGCGCACCGGCATCTCGCAGCGGCACATCGCGGTCGAGGGCGAAACGACGACGGACCTCGCCGAGCATGCGGCGCGCAACGCGATGGCGGCGGCCGGTGTCACCGCCGAGGAGATCGACCTGGTGTGCGTCGGCACCACGACGCCGGACCTCGTGTTTCCGAACGTCGGCACCTTGCTGCAGGACCGCCTGAACATCCACGGCTGCCCGGCGTTCAGTCTGGAGGCGGCCTGCGCGAGTTTTCTCTACGCGCTCGGGGTCGCGGACAAATTCGTGCGCCTCGGCGACGCCAAATGCGCGCTCGTCGTCGGCGCCGAGACGCTCACCCGCCTGGTCGACTGGAGCGACCGCGGCACCTGTGTGCTGTTCGCCGACGGCGCCGGCGCCGTCGTGCTCAAGCCCGCGGAGGAGCCCGGCATCATCAGTACGCACCTGCACGCGGACGGCAAGTACAAGGACCTGCTGTTGTACCCGGACGGCGTCTCCCTCGGCTTCAATCTGGTACGCGCCGGCAAGGCGGGCGTGCGTATGAAGGGCAACGAGGTCTACAAGGTGGCCGTCAACACGCTCGGCCAGCTGGTCACCGAGACGCTCAGCGCAAAGGGCATCGACAAGTCACAGCTCGACTGGCTGATTCCGCACCAGGCGAACATCAGGATCATCGAGGCGATCGCCAAACGTCTGGATTTGCCGATGGAGCGGGTCATCGTGACGATCGAGACCCATGGCAACACCTCGGCCGCCTCGGTGCCGCTCGCGCTCGATGCGGGCGTGCGCGACGGGCGCATCAAGCGCGGCCAGCTCCTCCTGCTCGAGGCCTTCGGCGGCGGATTCACCTGGGGATCGGCGCTCGTGCGCTATTAGCACGCAGCGCGGCTGAGCGCGCGGCGGCCCCGGTCGAGCCCCTTGGCCGGGGCAAAAAAAAACGCCGCGACCCGGGTCGCGGCGTTTTTTCGTCCGGTCCTGACGACCGGAGCCTTTCGAAGTCTTACTTCGAAACCGAATGCTTGAACATCCGGTTGATCTTCTCGTTGATCTGTTCGATCGACGTCTGATTGGCTTGCGAGGTGGACAGAGCCTGGTTGGCCGTGCTCTGCGCAGCGTTCGCGGCCGAAGCGGCGCTCGAAGCGGCCGAGTTGGCAGCTGCCGCATCGCTCGAGGCCTTCGCCGTCTCGTCCTGCAGTTTGCTGACTTGTGACTTCAGGCTGTCGATCTGAGACTGAATCGGCTTCAGATCGGTGCAGCCCGTGAAGGCGAGCAGGCAGGCCGCAGCCGCCGATACCTTGACTACCGTTGCAAATTTCATAAATAAATCCCCTAGGGTTAAATCCAATGGTCTTCGAAAACCTAGAAGTGTTGCCGCAGGCGGACCCTGTCTGCGAAGTCGGGTTCGTCTGCGTCGCAACACAGCCTTTTATTAAAGCGAATTTCCGGTGCAAATTGCAACCGGAAAAATGGTGGCAGCGGCTTCTATGCTCCGTGTTTTGGCGTATTTTCGCCGTGCACGAATTAAATCCACGTCACACTCGCCAGGGTGTGGCAGCGCACGTACAACACCCGTCAGGCACATTGGACAATTTCAACTGCTCAGTAGTTCCATTACGGCGCGAAATCCCTGATTGATCGCCGAGTCGGTGTAGGCCTCGCCGCCGGCGTCGGAGTTCGCGATCGTGATGCGGCCGAACTGTGCGCGGCCGACCACGTTCGCGCGTTCCGATGGGGGCACGTCCGGGTCCCACAGCGGATTGTATTCGGGTGCATAGCCGTGCGCGTGGCGGTTGATGGTGAGCGCGGTGATGTCGCGCGCCGGATCGAAGCCGCCGCCGCCGAGCGCACGCGCCATCTGGTCGCGGATCTTGCGCTCGAAGGTCTCGAACGGGGTCACCAGCAGATCCGCGCGGCCGACCTTGTTCTGATCGTGCTCCGAGAGGCCCGGCTTGCATGGCGTGCGCACCATGTGCACGAGGATCGGTTGGTCCGGCGAGGTCGGGGCGCGATACTCGCCGATGTCCACCCGCGGATTCAGGTAGTAGTGCGGAAAGTAGCAGCCCGGCGCATAGACGTATTTCGTCTTCAGCGCGGCGAATGCCTTCCAGTCGCGCAGCGCGACGCTTGCGTAGACCAGGGGCGTCTTCACGAGCGCGTGCAGCGCCGCGCGCTGGACCGCGGGCAGTTCCGGCACGAGATACGGAATCATCATGTTGTAGCCGGCGAGCACGGTGCCGCGCGCGCGCGCCTTGTAGGCGCGGCCGTGGCGCACGTAGGTGACCTCGACTTCGCGCGCCGACTGCGGTTCGCCGAGATTGCGCGCGCGGATCACGGTGCTGTTCAGGCGCAGCCGCACCGGTTCGCCGTCGCGGTCGAGCATGCCGTAGTCGGCTCGCGCCGTCACGATGTTCTCGACCCCGGAGCCGGGAATGGCGGCCGGGATCAGGTCGCGGACCAGGGAGCGGGCGATGGTCGCATTGCCGTCCGGGAAGTGCAGGAACAGCGAGCCGCCGGTGTCCTCGTAGCCGGCCGGCGTCGGTCCCATGCGCTCGATCGAGCCCTTCGCGAGGTGCATGCCCTGGAATCCGGGTGTTCCGTGGCCGAAACCCCAGCAGTCGAGCGCCGAGACCGCGTCGGTGCCGACGCCCCATTCGCCCATCGTGAGCGCGTGGTAATAATGCAGCACCGCCGGCTCGGCGTGCGCATAGTCGCGCAGGAAGGCCTCGTAGCTGATCCTCGAGAGGCGCTGTTTCTTCTCCTCGGAGCCGAGGCCCGGCATGTAATCGACGTGCCCTTCCTCGATCTCGGCGATTTTCGCGCGTGCGCTCGCCGACAGAGGCGCGTCGGCGAGAACCTCGGCGTAGGGGCGCTTGCCGATGCCGACGCACAGCTTGTCGGCGCCGAAGGTCTCGCGGTCGAAGAACGCGGCATTTTCGAGGCCGAGGCCGTCGTAGAACTTGTGGTGCTGGGTGCTCTTCTGCAGCGCCGGCACATTGATCCCGATCGCGTTGATCAAACCCATCGCGATCCGGCTGTAAGGTCGCGGGCTGTCGATGTCCTCGGTGCCGCCGTTCATCAGTGCCAGCCGTCCATCGAGATTAAATTCGTTGCGCTTCGCGTGTCCGCCGAAGTCGTCGTGATTCTCGATGATCAGGATGCGGCTGTTCGCACCGACGTTGGCGCGATAGAAATGCGCGGCGGCGAGCCCGCTGATGCCGCCGCCGACGACGATCAGATCGTAGTGCTCGCCGGTGTCGATCGGGTTGTTCCAATGATGACCGTCGCGCAGCGCGTGGGCGTTCTCGAAGGAGCCCGGCGCGTCGCCGCGCAGGCCGTTCAAGAGCGGCGGGTAGTAGCCCGGCATGTCCTGCGAGGGCACGCTGGCGGTGCCTTGCGGGTCTCCGGGGGCGGCGGCGAACAGCGGTGGGGAGGCGAGCGCGGTCGCGCCGATCGCGACTCCGTTCAGGAAGTCCCGACGGCTGATCGGGCAGCGCATGCCGAGGGCCTTGTCGGTCGGGCGATCGTTCTTGTCATTGGTCATCGCATCTCCTCGCGGGTGGGGTGTCGTGGCGTTCTGAGCGGCAACTTAACGCGTCGTCGTGGCGCTTGCCAGATGCCGTTGACTGTATATAATACCAATACTGTCTAAATATACAGGTGTCGCATGTCCGACCTCACCCCCCGGCAGACGCAGATACTCCGACTCATCCAGGAGAGCATCATCGAGAGCGGTATGCCGCCAACGCGTGTGGAAATCGCGCGTGCCCTGGGTTTCAAATCGCCGAACGCGGCCGAGGAACATCTGCGCGCACTGCAACGCAAGGGTGTGATCGACCTGATTCCCGGTGCTTCGCGCGGGATCCAGCTGAAGGATGTGCTGCGCGAACAACTCGGCCTGCCGCTGATCGGCCGTGTTGCCGCCGGCCGGCCGATGCTCGCCGAAGAGCACATCGAGGCGCGCTATCAGATCGACCCGCAACTGTTCCAGCCACAACCGCATTATCTGTTGAAAGTGTGCGGCATGAGTATGAAGAACGCCGGCATTCTCGACGGGGACCTGGTCGCCGTGCATCGCACCCCGGAGGTGCGCAATCGTCAGATCGTGGTCGCGCGCCTGGAGAACGAGGTCACGGTCAAACGCTATCGACAGGAAGGACGGGTCGTGTGGTTGTTGCCGGAGAATGCCGATTTCGAGCCGATCCGGGTCGACCTGAAGGAACAGCCGATGATCATCGAAGGGGTCGTGGTCGGCGTTCTGCGCCGCGGTAAGTCTCTGGATGCCGCGTGAAGAGGAATGTCGAGTGACCACTCCTTGCTGGCGGGGCTGCTCGCCGATGCGCGAGTCTGGAAGCTCAAGGGCGCTTCGGCTGCGCCGCCACGCCCGGTCTGGCCGACCGGGCGGCCGGCGCTGGACGCCCACTTGCCGGGTGGCGGTTGGCCGACCGCCACCCTGGTCGAGGTGCTGATCGCCGATCATGGTCTCGGCGAGGTACAACTGTTCCTGCCCGCGCTCATTGCCAGCCAGCGCGAAGCGCTCGGCCAGACGCCCTGGTTGGTCTGGATCGCACCGCCTCACGAACCGTATGCGCCCGCGCTCGCGCAACAGGGAGTCGATCTGCGGCGTTTTCTGGTCGTGCGCCCGGCATCGGCGATCGAGGCCTTGTGGGCCGCCGAACAGGCGCTGAGTTCAGGCGCCTGTGCCGCCGTTTTTCTGTGGCTGAAGGGTGGCGATGAGCGCTGGCTGCGGCGTCTGAAACTTGCCGCCGAAGAGGGCGGTGCGCTCGGCGTGCTGGTGCGTCCCGACCGCCATCGCTTCGAGTCCTCGCCGGCGAGTTTGCGTTTCTCGATGAGCCGCGAGGACGGCACCCTGCGTGTGGAACTGCTCAAGGTTCGCGGCGGCCGTCCAGGGTCCATCGACCTCGATCTGCGATGAGCGAGCGCGCGATGCCGGTGTATGCGCGAAGCCGGCCGCTTTGGTATGCCGCCGTCTTTTCGCCACTGCCCGCGACCGGCTCCTCGCCCGAACCCTTGCACCGCCTGGCGATGCGGGCCCAGCGTTTCACCTCGTTCGTGAGCCTCGAGCCGCCCGCGGCTTTGTTGCTCGAGATTCGCGGCAGCCTGCGGCTGTTCGGCCCGCTCGAATCCTTGAAGAACCGCATCGACGCGGATTGGGAGGAAATCGGTGTGCGCGCCCGGAGCGCCGTCGCGCCCTCGGCGCCCGCGGCGCTCTGGCTCGCCCGTGCCGGCGAGCAGGCCTTGATCGAGGATCCGGCGGCGCTCGCCGCTGCTCTTTCGCACCTGCCGATCGGGTGCGGTGCGTGGGATGCGAAGCGGCTCGAGCGGCTGCGCGCGATCGGGGTTGTGTGCCTCGGCGATCTCTTGCGCCTGCCGCGCGCCGGCCTCGCGCGGCGATTCGGGGCCGACTTCATCGATGAACTCGATGCGCTGTGCGCGCGCGGACCGGCGCCGCGCCGGGCCTTCGTGGCGCCTGAGCTGTTCCATGAGCGCTGCGAGTTCGAGGTCGAGATCGATCGGACCGCGATGCTCTCGGTGGCGCTCGGGTCCATGATCGAGCGTTGCGCCCGCTTCCTGCGGGAGCGCCAGGCGGGCGTGCGGCGCCTGCGCCTGCGTCTCTCGCATCGGGCCGCGCCGGCGACGCGTCTGACCCTGGGTTTTGCGGGTGTGACCGGCGATGCACGGCGTTTCGACGGGGTGCTCGCGGAACATCTCTCCCGGCTCACGCTCCCGGCGCCGGTGCGCTCTGCGCTGTTGGCCTCCGGGCCTCTCGAGCGCCTGTCGGCCGCGACCCTCGATGCGTTCGGGGCGGCGGCCGGGCGTGATGCGGCCGGTGCTCATGCGGGCGCCTTGCAACTGATCGAGCGTCTGCGCGCCCGGCTCGGTGAGAAAGCGGTCTACGGCGTGTCGGCGGTTGCCGAGCATCGACCCGAAGCCGCATCGCGGCGCGTACACGCGCTGCGACTCGTTGCCGCACCGGCGGCCGACGGCCTCCTCGTCGGGGAGGATGTGCCGCGACCCGTCTGGTTGCTGCAAGAGCCGGTGTTGCTGGCACCGCGCGCCGCGCCGGCCGGCGATTGGCGCGTCGAACAGGGCCCGGAACGCATCGAGAGCGGCTGGTGGGACGATGCGGGGATCGCGCGTGACTATTACGTGGCGCGCCATGCGCACGGCGCGCGCCTGTGGGTCTTTCAGGAGCGGCGCAGCGGGGGCTGGTACCTGCACGGCGTTTTCGCCTGAACCGAGCGATGCGCCGATGTACGCCGAACTGCATGCCCTGAGCCATTACTCGTTCCTGCGCGGCGCCTCGAGCCCGGAAGAACTCATCGTCCAGGCGAGACACCTTGGTTATCGCGCGCTCGCGCTGACCGATGAGTGTTCTCTGGCCGGTGTCGTGCGCGCGCATCTGGCGGCCAGGGAGCATGGGCTTGCGCTCATCGTCGGTGCCGAGTTGCGTTGCGCCTGCGGCCTGAGGCTCGTCGCGCTCGCGCGCACGCGCCGCGGTTACGGCGCGCTTTCCCGCCTGATCAGCCTCGGCCGGCGCGCCGGCGCGAAGGGCGAGTACTCGCTCGCGCGCGCACAACTTGCCGACGGACTCGAGGATTGTCTGCTCATCTGGCTTCCGGCCACCGGCCCGGACGCGACGCGGTGGCGCGAGGAATTGCTCTGGTTGCGTGAGCGCTTCGCGGCGCGTCTGTGGATCGGTGTCGAACTCCTCACGAGCGGCACCGATGCCCGCCGCCTGGCCGAACTCGAGGCCTTGGGCGGCGAACTTCAGGTGCCGCGGGTTGCCGCCGGCGACGTGCACATGCACCGCCGTGGCCGCCGCGCGCTGCAGGACGTGCTGACCGCGATCCGCCTGAACACGCCGCTCGCCGCGGCCGGATTCGCGCTGTTCTCGAATGGCGAACGGCATCTGCGCCCGTTGCGGCGGCTGCGCGAACTGTACCCCGCGCCGCTGCTCGCGGCGACGCTCGAAATAGCCGAGCGTTGCCGCTTCGATCTCGGCGAACTGCGCTATGAGTACCCGCAGGAGATCGTGCCCGCGGGCCAGACACCGGCGAGTCATCTGCGTGCGCTCACCGAGGAAGGCGCGCGGCAGCGCTGGCCCGGCGGCGCACCGCCGCCGGTGCGCGCGATGCTCGAACATGAGCTCGCGCTGATCGCCGAGCTGCGTTACGAGCCGTTCTTTCTGACCGTGCACGATCTGGTGCGCTTCGCACGCTCGCGCGGCATCCTCTGCCAGGGACGCGGATCGGCCGCGAACTCCGCGGTTTGTTATTGCCTGGGGATCACCGAGGTCGACCCGTCGCGGATGTCGATGTTGTTCGAGCGTTTCATCTCCCGGGAGCGGCACGAACCGCCGGACATCGACGTGGATTTCGAGCACGAACGGCGCGAGGAGGTGATCCAGTATCTGTACCGCAAATATGGCCGCGAGCGCGCGGCGCTCACGGCGACCGTGATCTGCTATCGCCCGCGCAGCGCCTTGCCGACGTCGCGCAAGGCGCTCGGGGTGGATGCGCGGCGGCTCGAGCGGCTCGCGCGCAGCGTGCAGTGGTGGGACGGGCGCAGCATCGATCCGGAGCGGCTGCGCGCGGCCGGCCTCGATCCGGATGAGGCGCGCACGCGGCGCCTCGTCGCCCTCGTCGGCCAGATCCTCGGCTTGCCGAGGCATCTGTCGCAGCACGTCGGCGGCTTCGTGATCGCGCGCGGCCGGCTCGATGAACTGGTGCCGATCGAGAACGCCGCTATGCCGGAGCGGACCGTGATCCAGTGGGACAAGGACGACCTGGACGCACTCGGCCTGATCAAGGTCGACGTGCTCGGGCTCGGCATGCTCTCGGCGATCCGCCGCGCCTTCGCGCTCGTCAACGGCTTTGGCGGTGCGGCGCGGCGCGTGGGCGCACTCTCGATCGCCAACGTGCCACCCGAGGATCCGGCCGTTTACGAGATGATCTGCCGCGCTGATACGTGCGGTGTGTTTCAGATCGAATCACGCGCCCAGATGGCGATGCTGCCGCGGCTGCGGCCGCGCGATTTCTACGATCTGGTGATCGAGATCGCCATTGTGCGGCCCGGCCCCATCCAGGGGCAGATGGTGCATCCGTACCTGCGGCGCCGCCGCGGCGAGGAGCCGGTCAGCTACCCGAGTCCCGCGGTCGAGGCGGTGCTGAAGCGCACGCTCGGCGTGCCGATCTTCCAGGAACAGGTCATGCAGCTCGCGATCGTCGCCGCCGGCTTCACGCCCGGCGAGGCGGATCGTTTGCGCCGGGCGATGGCGGCCTGGCGGCGCAAGGGCGGCCTCGAGCCGTTCGAGCGCCGCCTGATCGGCGGCATGCGCGAGCGTGGCTATTCGGAGGCGTTCGCGCGGCAGATCTTCGAGCAAATCAAGGGCTTCGGCGAATACGGCTTTCCGGAATCGCACTCGGCAAGCTTCGCGTTGCTCGTCTATACCTCCGCCTGGCTCAAGTGCCACGAGCCGGCGGCTTTTTGCGCCGCACTCCTCAACAGCCAGCCGATGGGTTTCTACGCCCCCGCGCAGCTCGTGCGCGACGTGCGTGCCCATGGGGTCGAGGTGCGCCCCGTCGAAGCCTGCACGAGCGACTGGGACTGTGTGCTCGAGGCGCGTGCCGACGGCCGGCCGGCGTTGCGCCTGGGATTGCGGCTGGTCAAGCATTTGAGCCGCGGCGCCGCGGTGCGGCTGCTAACGGCGCGTGCCGCGCACCCGTTCACCGGGGTTGCGGATCTGGCCGAGCGGGCGGCGCTCGATCGAGGGGATCTGGAGGCGCTCGCGACCGCCGATGCGCTCGCCTGCCTCGGCGGGCACCGCCACCGTGCCGCCTGGGATGTCGGCGGCGTCGAGCGATCGCTGCCGCTGCTGCCCGCGGAGGCTGCCGGTGCCGAGGCTGCGCCGGGGCTGCGCGCGCCGTGCGAGGGCAGCGAGATCATCGCCGATTATGCGAGCCTTGGGCTCACGCTGCGTAGGCATCCGCTCGCGTTGTTGCGCTCCCGTCTTACCGCGCGCGGCCTCACCCCGGCCGGGGCCTTGTGGGATCTGCCGGACGGCGAGCCGGTGCGCGCGGCGGGCCTCGTGATCACGCGCCAGCGGCCGGGCAGCGCCGGCGGTGTGGTCTTCGTTACGCTGGAAGACGAGAGCGGCCACGTGAACCTCATCGTCTGGGAGCGGGTGGCGGTCGCGTATCGCGCGGCGCTCCTCGAGTCGCGGCTTCTCGAGGTGCGCGGCCGGGTGCAGCGGCAGACCGACGTGCTGCACCTCGTCGCCACCACGCTGTGCGACCTGTCGGCGCTGCTCGGCGAACTTAAGGTCGCCTCGCGGGATTTCCACTGCAGTGGCGCGGCCGCGGCCGGCCCGTCTCGTCCCTCAGTGCTCGATCTGTTCGAGGCTCATGCCCTTGGTGCGCGGCCCGAAGATGCCGATGACCGCGATCGCGATCAGCATCGCCCCGGCGATGAACGCCGCGACCGCCGGCACGCCGCCGGTGTGCAGGAAATAGCCCACCGCAAGCCCGCCAAACGCCGCCGCGAGTCGGCTCCAGGAATAGACGAAGCCGACCGCGCGCGCGCGGATCTCGGTCGGGAACAGCTCGGCCTGATAGTTGTGATACGCATAGGACATGATATTGGCGGCGAGCGTGAAGGCGACCCCCACCGCGATCAGCGCCGAGGCATTCGACAGGCGGGCGAACACCGGCATCGCGGCGCCCATCACCACCAGCGCGCCGATGATCTGGGTGCGCCGCTCGATGCGGTCGGCGAACAGGGCGCCGAGCGCCGGACCGACGGGCTGGGCGATCGCGATGATGAACGAGTATTCGAGGCTGTGGGTGATCGTGATGCCGCGTGCGATCAGCAGCGCCGGCACCCAGGCGTTGAAGCCGTAGAAGCCGATCACCTGCGCGGCGTTGAACACCGACAGCATGATCGTGCGCGCGCGATGTCGCGGGTCGAACAGACGGGCGGCCGGGCGCCCTTCATCCTTGGGTTCGAGGCGCGCAATCACGGGCGGCGGAAGTGTCGTGCCCTGTTCGGCGGCCACGCGACTCTCGAGCGCCGCGACGATCCCTTCGGCCTCGGCGAACCGGCCCCGGCCTGCGAGCCAGCGCGGACTCTCGGGCAGCGCCGCGGCGAGGAACCAGACGAGAATGGCGCCGATCGATCCGATCAGCACGACGATGCGCCAGCCGTCGAGTCCCCAGACCTCGCGCGGTACGAGCAGCCAGGCGAACAGAGCGACCAGCGGCACCACCGCGAAGCTGATGACCTGATTGAGCGAAAAGGCGCGGCCGCGGATCGCCGCCGGGACGAACTCGGAGATGTAGGCGTCGATCGTCACCAGCTGCACGCCGAAGCCGATGCCGGCGATGAACCGCCACACGTCCAGCATCTCGCCGCTGCGCTGAAAGGCCATGATCACCGTGCAGGCGACGTACCAGAGCAAGGCGCCGGTGAAGGCGCGCTTGCGGCCAAGGCGGTCCGCCGCCGCGCCGAGGAATACCACCCCGAACCACAGCCCGGCGAAGGTGGCGAAAACGAAGGTGCCGAAGCCGGCGACGCCGATCGACCCCAGCGCGCCGAAGATTCCCAGGCTCTGCGGTGTGAACAGGCCACTGTGGATCATGCCGGGGGCGACGTAGGCGGTGAAGAACAGATCGTAATATTCGAAGACCCCGCCGGCCGAGATCAGCATCACGATCACCCAGATGGCGCGCGAGGAGGGCAGACGGTCGAGTCTGGCGGCCACCGCGGCGGCGCGTTCTGCGTTCATCATGATCTTCGATCCTTCGCTGTGGATGGCGGTGCTTGTATACGCCGGCGGGCGTTCATCCGCGGGGCTTTTTCTTCTTCTTCGGCGTCTTCGGCTCCCCGCCGTCGCCGCCGACTTCGTAATCCTCGAAGTCGCTCAGCAGCTCCGCGGTGCGCCGCTCCTCCATCAGGCGCTCCAGGCGGCGCCAGGCCGGCTCGGCGCCCTTCGGTGCGCGACGGCGCAGCGACTCGACGTCACGCATGATGTGATCGACGTCGACCTCGTCGGCGCCGGCCGCGGGTTCCTCGGCGTCCTCTTCCTCGAACTCGTCGGATTCGGGCTTTTCGCTCATGTGACCGCAGTCTTGGCCTGCTCGGCCTTCTCGCGCGGTTTTTATCGGAAATCGGCCGGCCGCGCAATAGGCGTGCGCGGTGGCGGGCCGCAGGCGCCTACTTGACCAGATCGTTGAGCTGGAATATCGGCAGCAGCAGCGCGATCACGATGAACATCACGATGGCGCCCATGAACACGACCATCAGCGGGCCGAGCAGGTTCGTCATGGTCGCGATCAATCCATCCATCTCGCGTTCCTGGTTCACCGCGGCTCGCTCGAGCATCTTCTCCAGCTCGCCGCTCGCCTCGCCGCTCGAGATCAGGTGGATCATCATCGGCGGGTAGAGCTTGCGGGCCGCGAGCGAGCGGCCGATCTGCGCGCCCTCGCGCACCCGCAGTGCCGCCTCGATCACGGCCTGTTTCATCGGTTCGTTGTTGACCACATCGGCCGATATGCGCAACGCCTCGAGCACCGGCACCGCGCTCGCGGTCAGGATGCTGAAGGTGCGCGCGAAG
>VFSW01009206.1_pt1 | contig 14117 bp, 12 predicted proteins | sample 5358111 | NCBI WGS metagenome assembly VFSW01 (sample SAMN11554181, study PRJNA540505) | mine drainage metagenome | isolation source: sediment from site ElyBrook_90M | place: USA: Ely Copper Mine, Vershire, VT | collected 2017
CGAGGTGTTTGCGATGGGCCCATGGATCGGCAGCCAGAGTGATCGGAGCTTGCAACATCAGTTCGTGATCGGGCCGCTAGTGAGCGGCAATCCATTCGATCGCGCAAGCCAGCTCTACTACTGCCTGAGATGCCGATGGCATTTCGCGGTATCAGGACGCCATATAGCGGCCCTCGACCAGGATCGGGCGCTGCTCTCGGGCGCCGAGGCTCGGGCGAGACTGGGAAGTTTCGACCACGGCCCATGTCCCGGGCTCCATGCGCTTGCTGCCACCGGTTTCAGCCGCGCTGCCGAAGTTCGCCCCGCGGCCTCACGCGATAGTGGATGGCCGGATCGCGAGCGCGGACCAAGAGGCTTCCCGGCCGCGCGGCATCCGGGCATTGCCGCCAATGGATACCCGTCGATACGCCGCATCCTGGCGCGGCTCGCGTCATTTGGCCGGCCACTGATCGCGTGGCGCGCGCGGAAATCATCCGGTCAGCGGATGACTAACGCCAATCGATACCACTTTCGCGGCGCGCGTATTGCGCTCAGGATAAAGAGATGGAAATTCCTGTGACGGAAGGCTCGATTTGGAAACTGGCAGTAACTTCAGCTTGAGAAATCGGGCCGCTGAGGCTTCCACCTACGAAGATAAATCCGAGCGGGCAGCGGTCACAATGGCCGTCGACGGGTTGCCGTGGCGGCCTGCGACACTTCCCGGCCTGATACTGCGGTCATCCGTGGCGACGCTCGCTCTGATGGCGATTGCGTGCAGCGTGGTTTTGCTGCTGATGGATGTCGCGCCCTGGGCGGTCGCATTGCTGCGCGACGGCGCGTGGGCGCTTCCTCACGCGGCAAGCCTTATCGTGCGCGCGCCAATCACGGCGGCGCCGCTGCTGATGGCGGGCGCATCGTATGTCGCGCTTCAACTTATACTGCGGCCGCGGCCGGTCGCGTTGCTCAAGCGCCTGATGGTCGCGTCGGCATTCATTCTTTGGGGAATCGATCAACTCATGCCGCCCGGGCCTCTATCTACTGCTGTCGGCGACCTGGTGATCTCGCTTTTTGTCTTCGATCTGGCGTTGATCATCGTCGCCCAACTGCGCGAAACGAGATGAACGCGCCGCCGTTAGCGCACCCTGCGATTTCCTGATCGTTTCGCCGCCGGTCCATCGCGCGCGATTGCGCGGCCGTCCGCCCGCCCACGCTTTCGGATAGGGCGGTTCGCGTTTGACCACGCGGTCTTATATCTCTATAAATATAGAAATATGAAAAAGTCAGATGCGATCGCAGCGCTGGCCGCGCTCGCCCAGGAGACCCGCCTCGATATCTTCCGCCTCCTGGTCGGCACGGGACCGCCGGGCCTGCCGGCCGGCCAGATCGGCGATCGCCTCGGACAGCCGTCGCCCACACTATCGTTTCATCTGAATCAGCTTCGATTCGCCGGCCTGATTACGTCGCGCCGCCGCGGCCGCTCGATCATCTACAGCGCCAACTTCAAGGCGATGACCGGGCTGCTCGCCTACCTGACCGAAAACTGCTGCGGCGGCCGTCCGGAACTTTGCGCTCCGGCCGCGTTTGTCCCGCTCGCCTCGATTGGCGCTCCGGCCAGGTCGGCGCGCGGCAGCCTCGATGCGGGCAGGTATTAGGGAACGCTTCGATGGCTCCTGGCGCGTTCACCGGGGTCTTTCTATGGACCGGCAATTCCGCCCGCAGCATCATGGCCGAGTGCGCGATCAATCGATGGGGCCGCGGGAAGTTCCGCGGCTTCAGCGCCGGCAGCCATCCCCGTGGCGCGATCCATCCGCGCACGCTCGCGCTGCTTGCTGAGCTCAACTACGAAACCGCCGCGCTGCGCAGCAAGAGCTGGGACGAGTTCGCCCGCGCCGACAGTCCCCCGCTCGATTTCGTCTTCACGGTTTGCGATCAGGCCGCCGGCGAGACCTGTCCGGTATGGCCCGGCCAGCCGATCACGGCGCACTGGGGGGCTGCCGATCCGGCCGCGTTCGCGGGCAGCGAAGAGGCCACGCGCCGCTTCTTTTTACGCATCTACACTGAGCTCGAAAATCGCATCAAGATCTTCGCGAGCCTGCCCATCGCTTCGCTCGACCGCTTCACGCTCGAGCGCCGCGTGCGCGAAATCGGCAAAGCCGCGACCCGGCGCGAATGATTCAGCGCGACGCGCGCCGAGTACAGCCATATTCATCATCCGAAAAAAGGGAACCGCATCATGAGCGCGACCATGACGATCGCTCAAACCCCCGTCCAGCGCAGGCTTTCCTTTCTCGACCGCTATCTGACGCTCTGGATTTTCCTCGCCATGGCGGCGGGCGTCGCGCTCGGCTACGGGGTTCAAGGAATAAAGGCCGCCTTCGAGGCGATGAGTATCGGAACGACCTCGGTCCCGATCGCCGCCGGGCTTATCGTGATGATGTATCCGCCGCTCGCGCGGGTGCGCTACGACGAGCTGGGCGACGTCTTCCGCGACTGGAAGATTCTCGGCCTTTCGCTGATCCAGAACTGGGTAATCGGACCAATACTCATGTTCGCGCTTGCGGTGGTGTTTCTGCGCGATCGTCCCGAATACATGGTCGGCCTTATCCTGATTGGGCTTGCGCGATGTATCGCGATGGTAATCGTGTGGAACGATCTCGCGCGCGGCGACGCCGACTATTGCGCAGGCCTGGTCGCCTTCAACTCGATTTTCCAGGTGCTCTTCTACTCGCTCTATGCCTATGTGTTCGTCACGCTCATTCCCGCGTGGCTCGGACTTCACGGCATGATAGTCCGGGTGACTATCGGCCAGATCGCCGAAAGCGTCGGCCTCTATCTCGGCGTGCCCTTCGCGGCCGGCTTCCTCACCTGGCTTATACTCACTCGCGCCAAGGGCAAAAGCTGGTACTACAATCGCTTCATCCCGAAGATAGCGCCGCTTACGCTGACCGCGCTGCTTTTTACCATCGTCGTGATGTTCTCGATCCAGGGGCGCGCGATCGTCGCGCTGCCGCTCGACGTGATCCGGATAGCCATTCCGCTGGCACTCTATTTTGCGATCATGTTCGCGCTTTCGTTTGCGATGAGCGCGAAGGCGGGCGCCTCGTATGCGCAGGGATGCACGCTGTCGTTCACGGCGGCCTCGAACAACTTCGAGCTTGCGATCGCGGTCGCGGTCGCGACCTTCGGAATCGCCAGCGGCGAGGCGTTCGCCGCGGTCATCGGCCCGCTGATCGAAGTGCCGGTGATGATCGGCCTGGTCGACGTGTCGGGCTGGATCCACCGCCGCTTCTTCCCCGACTCCCCCGCCTCGCGCTAACCCGGCCGCCGTCCCTCGACAGTCCCGCTCTTGGGCCAGTCGTAGGTCTGGGCTGCCATAGCTCTGTAATTCGCATCGAGTTTCGGCCCAAGCAGGAGAATCGCCCCGACCCGTCGCGCGATCTCGGTAACAGTCCGCGCCTCGTCCATCTTCAAGGCTCGTGCAAGAATGTCGCGCTCACGGTAGCTCAGCCATTTCTTGAGCACCTGGTAACCGCCGATCGTATATTGCCAGATGTGCGCGGGAATGTTTTTCCAGTAAGCGATGTCGTTCAGATAGATGTCGAAGGTGCTATCTCCAAGCAGATTGAACGCCTGCTCCGATGAGAGTCCCAACGCGGCGGCGCCTTCGGAGATAGCCTCGCGTTCCTTCACCGAGTAATCGCGCGCGACGGCTTTTCCCTTGCCGGGTATCACGGCCCCGCCGACCCCGCGATGGCCCCATCCCGCAGTCACGTCGAGGTCGCCGGCGTCAGGATTGAGAGAGCCGCTGCCCTCGCGAGAGATAACGGCCATCACGGCGAGTTCGGAACGAAGCTTCCCGGCCGTCACGCCTTCGACCGCAACGTCCGGATCAAGCAAGGCCGCGATTAGGAACCCAAGTTTCGCGGACTCGAGCAGCGCTTCTTGGGAAGCCGGAAGCGGAATCCTCGGCCAATTGCTCCGCAACCCATTCTTATTATCATCACGGTAAGAAGTTGCCAGGATTACCGCTGTCGCGTGGTAGAGCAATTGTCGCTCGTTTGATCCCATGCTTGCTAGATACTGAGCCGCGAACCTACTGATGTTTGGTTGAAGGCCAGTGTACAGTGTAAATCCGCGGGCACCACTGTCCATGGAATTGAGATCGCTTAGACTTCGACTAGGAAGAGCCGGCTCCGCGCGGCCTTTCCTCGTCCTGCCCGTCGTAAACAAAAAAATGTTTCCCTCGAATACGTGTGGGAAATATTCCGATCGCTTCTCATCCAGCAACTTCGTTTCCGGCTCCCAGTATAGCCAGCGATTGTCGAATGGCCTGTAACAGTAACGCACGATATTCTCGAGCTTGAAACCGCGTTGAACCAGATATCGACGCGTCTTCTTCGCATCGAATCTCGCCGCATCGGTCATCGCGCTCGGCATCAGCGCGCGCACGTCAGCGTCGCTGAGCTCGGGGTCGAAATACTGTGTCATCCGGTTTATGAGGCGCTCTTTGTCGATGTCCACCACCACGTCATCGCGGCTGGTCTTAACGCCCGGAAAAGAGACCGGAAACAGCTCCGGCAGCAGCGGCCATGACAAATAGCCACTCGATACCGCGCCGGGCTGAAACGGCAGCCCGAGTTCCAGGGCGGGATGCAACTCGCGATAATCCGGAGTGAGATTCTTCTCCGCCTCATCGAGCAATTGCGCCCGTTTTTCTTTCCCCCAAATGCTCCGAAATTCCACGTCTCCAGCGCCGCCCGATTTCCTGCACCGCACGAGCAGAGCTATGGCGGTCCCGACCTGGATTCCTTCGCGGTTGAACTCGGTCGAAAATATGCTCGGATCCGGCGCGCCCTCGGGCGTCAGCTTGCCGGTCTTGTACTTGTCGCCGTTGAGGCAATCGATCCAGATTCGGTCGAACCGCTCGATGTATCGCTCGCGCATCCCGGTGAACGAAAGGCCGTCGAGCCACGAGTAGTTCGAGATGAAGCAGACGATTCCCTTGCCGCTCTTTTCGACGATCCGCCGCTCAGCCATCCGGTAAAAGCGCACATACAAATCGTTGAGGCCTTGCCCGCGCGGTTTCGGCGCGTGGTTCGCTGTCCGATAGGCTTGCGAGAGGTCGCGCTCCTCGTCAACCGCGAGCCCTGCGAAGCCGTTGTAAGGCGGATTTCCCAAAATCACGAGGATCGGCTTGGTCTGCTTCACCTGTTCGGCGGCGTTGCGTTCCTGCAGGAGTTCAGGAAACCCCAGCAGCATCTGCGGCTTCGATCCGTCGGGCGGCTCCCATCCGGTAAGCGCGTTGGTCAGGTACACGCCCGCGCGCTCATTCTTCGCGTCGGAAAACGGCGCCCCGAGAGATAGTAGAAAAAGTCCGATCTGCAGATGCGTGACTACGAACGGCGCGGGCAAAATCTCGAAGCCGAACACGCGCTCGATTGCGGCGCGCTTTACCTCCTGCGCCGTCAGCGCGTCGCCGCCCTTCTCGCGGAGGGTCTCCGCAATTCGCCCGAGCACCTCTATCAAATAGGAACCGGTGCCGCAGCACGGATCGAGCACGTACACGTTCGGGTCGGCGAGCCCGTCGGGCAGATTCAGCTCCTCGCGCAGCACGCGGTCGACCCGCGCAACCATGTAGCGCACGACTTCGCGGGGCGTGTACCAGACCCCAAGCTGCTTGCGGAGTTGAGGGTCGTAGGCTTCGAGGAAAGGCTCGTAGAAATATTGGACCGCGTGATGCTCCTCGAAGGCGCTGAAGAAAGCCGCGCGATCCACCCGATTCAGAACGGTTCCCGTCCAATCCAGAATCTCCGGCAGTCGCAAGTTCGCCAGCGCCGCCGGATTGCTCACCTGGTGGAAGAGTTCCGCAAGCACGGGAACGCGCAGATAATAGCCGGCGGTCCGCCAGTCGAAGCGCGCATTGCGATCCGTCGGTGGATGCTCGCGCGTCCACAGCACCCAGGCGGAAAACACTCCGTAAAAAAGCGTCTGCACCAGTGTCGAACGAAAAAAATGCTCGCCGCTTTTGCCCTCGAACTCGATACCGAGCGCCTCCTCGAGGGCGCTGCGAATCGCCAGCAGAGCCGGAACCTCGCCCCCCTTCTCCACCCGCCGCAGAGCCTCGCGCGCATACGAGGCGAGGAACCATGCGACGTCCCTCGGCGCCGCGAGCGAAGCGGCGTGGAGCATCACGCGCTTGAGAAATTCGACGAAGGCGTCGCCCTGTTCAGCCGCTATCGCACGAGGATGACTTGCGGCGGTCCAAAACGACGCTTCGCTTGGCGCCAGGCGATACTGCTCGAGCTCGACCTGCTTTCCTTCTGAATCCGATCCGATAAGCAGGAAATCCCGAAAGTTCGTGACCAGTACCTGGCGATATGCTTTCCAGTATTTGGATACCTGCTCGCCTCCGGCGGTTTGTGAAACCTCGTCGCCGGTTGGTTTTGCTTCGACGACGCCGCGCGACGGCTTGATTCCGATCGGCGGCGTATCAGCGGACGTTTTCGGAAATTGGTCTGGGGTGAAAAGGCCGATATCAGGAATGCCCGCACCCTTGTTCGCGAGATGCACGATGCAACGGACCTTCGGCTTGAGTTGCGCGCCTACAGCGTTCAGCAAATCGCGCAAAGCCGGATAGTAGGAAGTTTCGGGAACGCCTGCGTGCGAGGCACGAGTCTCTCGCAGCTCGCGCAAGTAGTCTTCCAGCGGATTAGCGGCCATCTTGAATTGGCGCCGACTCTAACAGCGTCGCTCCAACTTCGCGACCGCAGCCGTCACCTCCGTGGTTGTCGAGACTCGCTGCTCCATTGCGGGCGCTTCGCCGAGCGCGCGGCGATCAATTCGCGCGCGAGATCGAATTCGCCGGCAAGGGCATCGTAGGCGGCGCGTGTCTCGCGATCCGGCAGCATTTTTCTCTTGATGGTCTGCAAGCGCATCGTCACGAAGCTAACTCCTTCAAGCGCTTAAGCGCCAGGTTCATCGCGCAGCGCGGGCGGCGCGATTCTCACTTGGCGCTGGAGCCCGGCGGCTGGTCGGCGCGCGACAGCTCGAACGCGATCCGCCGCACCGCGCGTCCCGCCTCGCCCTGCGCCAGATGCGCGAACAGGAGCAGCGAACGTCCGGTGACGGTGTAATGGGTCTCGGCGCCCAGCACGGTGGGTTGCGCCCGGTCGGGATCGTTGGTGTCGATCAGGCAGAGCCAGCGATCGCCGCCCACGACTTTGGGCAGGGTGAAATTGACCACGTCGTGATAGGCGTTCATGACCATCAGCAGCGTCGCGTCTGATCCCGGCCGCTTGATACCGGTTGGCTGCGCGCGCCCCTCCATCAACATACCGAAGCAGCGCATGTTGCCGTCGTCCCTGTCCTCCGGCTGCATCTCGGTACCGCTGGCATTGACCCAGGTCACGTCCTTGACCTCGAGCGCCTCGTTGTATTCGCCGGTGAGAAATCGCCCGCGCCGCAGCATCGGAAGCCCGTGGCGCAGCATCGCGAGCTTGCGTTCGAAGTTCGTAAGCGACTGCCCCTCCTCGCCGATTCCCTCCCAGTCAAGCCATGAAATCTCGTTGTCCTGGCAATAAGCGTTGTTGTTGCCGTTCTGGGTGCGGCCGAATTCGTCGCCCGCGAGTATCATCGGCGTTCCCTGCGAGAGCATCAGGGTGGCGAGCATGTTGCGCTTCTGGCGTTCGCGCAACTTCCTGATCTCGGGATCGTCGGTCGGGCCTTCGACGCCGCAGTTCCAGGAGTTGTTGTTCGAGCTGCCGTCCTCGTTGTTCTCGCCGTTGGCCTCGTTGTGCCGATCGTTGTACGAGACCAGGTCGTTCAGGGTAAAGCCGTCGTGCGCGGTGATGAAGTTGACGCTCGCCCAGGGCCGCCGGCCGCGCTTGTTGAAGAGGTCCGCCGAGCCGGCCAGCCGCGACGCCATCTCGGGCACCTTATGCTCGTCGCCTTTCCAATAGCTGCGGACCGTGTCGCGGTAGCGATCGTTCCATTCGCTCCAGCTCGGCGGAAACGACCCGACCTGGTAGCCGCCCGGCCCGCAGTCCCACGGCTCCGCGATTAGCCGCATCTGCGCCAGCACCGGGTCTTGCCGGCAACTGTCGAGAAATCCGCCGCCCTGATCGAAGCCTTCGTCTTCGCGGCCAAGGATCGTCGCCAGGTCGAAGCGGAAGCCGTCCACGTGCATCTCGGCCGCCCAGTAGCGCAGGCTGTCGGTGACCATCTGCAGCACCCGCGGATGGCTCAGGTTAACCGTGTTGCCGGTCCCGGTATCGTTGATATAGAGGCGCGGCTTGTCGGGCAGCAGACGGTAGTAGGAGGCGTTGTCGATCCCGCGGAAGGAAAGCGTCGGGCCGAGTTCGTTGCCTTCGGCGGTATGGTTGTAGACCACATCGAGGATCACCTCGAGGCCGGCGTCATGCAGGTGGGCCACCATCTGCTTGAATTCGGCGATCTCACCGCTCGCGAAGTAGCGCGGCTCGGCCGCAAAAAAACCGATCGTGTTGTAGCCCCAATAGTTCCGCAGCCCCTTGTCGAGCAGATTCGAGTCGTCGACGAACGCATGGATCGGCATCAGCTCTATCGTTGTCACCCCGAGGCTCTTGATGTAGTCGATCACCTCCTGACGGCCCAGCCCCGCGAAGGTGCCACGGAGCGGCTCGGGAACCAGCGGATGGCGCTTGGTAAAGCCCCTGACGTGGGTCTCGTAGACTATAGTGCGATCCCAGGGCACAGCGGGCCGGCGATCGCGCACCCAGGTGAAGGCTGGATCGGTTACGCGGCACTTCGGCATCAGATGTGCGCTGTCGCGCTTGTCGAAGCTCAAGTCGCCGTCCTTGGCGCCGATCGTATAGCCAAACAATTCGGGCCCCCACTTGAGTTCGCCCACGTGCGCCTTCGCATACGGATCGAGCAACAGCTTGTTGTGGTTGAAGCGATGGCCCGCGTCGGGCTCGTAAGGTCCATAGACGCGATAGGCGTACACGGTTTCGGGACCGGCGTCGGGCAGATAGCCATGCCATATCTCGTCGGAATACTCGGGCAGCTCGATCCGTTCGATCTCACGCTTGCCCTCGGCGTCGAACAGGCAGAGCTCGACCTTGGTGGCATTGGCCGAGAACAGCGTGAAGTTGACGCCGAGTCCGTCCCACGTGGCGCCCTGCGGCAGCGGCAGACCCTCGAGAATACGTGACTTGATTGGGCCCATGATTCAAAAAATTCCTTTCTTAGCCTGAAGCGCTGACCGGCCTTGGCTGACGGCACTCCATCAGTCAACCGGCCGCCGCCACCGCGTTCTGCGGCCGCTCCGACGCGACGCTGACCTCGACCGCCATCCCGAGGAAATCGTTCGGCGCGCCAGTCCAGCTTCCCGCAATCGGAACCGCCTGCGACGGATCGCGGACCACGGCGACGCGGATTAGGTCGCGATTTCCCACGATACCGTTGGTCGGATCGAATTCCATCCATCCCGACCCGGGAAGATAGACCTGCACCCAGGCATGAGTCGCGCTGCCGCCGACGCTGCCCGACCTGTCAGCGGCCGGAGCGTACAGATATCCGCTCGCGAATCGCGCCGCCAATCCCAGCGCCCGCACCGCCTCGATCATCAGGATCGCGAAGTCGCGGCAAGTTCCGCTGCGCAGGTTGAGCGTGTCCGCCGGCCGCTGCACGCCTTCGGCGTCGCGCGCCGCGTAAGCGAAGCCTTGCTGCTTGATCGATTTCGTCATGGCCGCGAGCAGCGCCATCGTTTCGGTCTTGCCGGCCGGATTGAGAAAGCCTCCGGCCCACAGGTCAACCTTGTGTTCGGGGTCGGGATAGTGCCGTTCGATATAGCGCGTCAGGTCAGGCACCTCGTCAAAGGAATAGCTGAACGGATAGGTCTCGGCATAGGCCTCGATTGGACAGTCCGGCTCGGTGTTCTCGAAATGCTCGAGACGGATATCGCTCTCGATCCGCAGTTCGGTGGCGCGCGCGCCGAACGAGGCGACCGCGACCGAGTTGCCGAAGACATCGTGCAGCCATCGGAGGGCCGAAGGCTGCGGGCTGATAATCAGGTTGGTCGTGAGCAGCCGCAGATCGTGGCTGTCGCGCGGCCGGAGCATCATGCGATGGTCGCCGAAGGCGACCGGTCTCGCATATCGGTAAGTGGTAACGTGTCGAACCGCAAGCGTTCGCATCCTGTCCTCACTGATTGGCCTCGATAACAATCGCGGGGCCCAAAGCGATGTTGCCGGCGGCGGGTCGCGCGGCGCGAACCGGCAACCACCGTTAAGCTTTTAAGCAAGGATAGTACCTGCGGCCGGCGTGCGATATTCTATCAGCACGGATTCCCAATTCCGACATGAATCGCGGTTGATACTGGCGCGTTTCCGGTTGCCGTTCGTAAGTTGCGCGGGCCAAGCTCTGCTCTTCAGCGCCAGCCTTCCATGCGAACTTTTTTTATGGTAGTTGAAACGGTTTACAATAAGGGAGCTTGCGGCCAGGGTCCCTTGAAGATTTGGCGTGGAGAGGTTCCCGAGTGGCCAAAGGGAGCAGACTGTAAATCTGCCGGCTTATGCCTTCGGAGGTTCGAATCCTCCCCTCTCCACCAGCGGCTGTGCGGTGGGCGGGAATAGCTCAGTTGGTAGAGCGCGAGCCTTCCAAGCTCGGGGTCGCGGGTTCGAGCCCCGTTTCCCGCTCCAAGCTCTTAGATGCCTGTGCGAAAGGCGCAGGCAGGCCGGTTTAGGCGGGGCCCATGTAGCTCAGCCGGTAGAGCACTTCCTTGGTAAGGAAGAGGTCACGGGTTCGATTCCCGTCGTGGGCTATCAAAGAATCAGGAGCCGCCGTCGTGGGGCGGGTTCCGAAAAGGACAGGCGTAACGGACGATGAGAGACTTGATAGGACTGGCGTGCGACGGGTGCAAGCGGCGCAATTACACCACCAGCAAGAACAAGAAGAAGCAGACCGAGAAGTTCGCGATCAAGAAGTTCTGTCCGGCATGCCGCAGCCACACACAGCATCGCGAAGTGAAGGTCTGAGCGCGAACGGGGTTGCACGGCGGACCGAGCGGCTTAGGCGGCGCCTTGGTAGGCATATTGGCGCCGGAATGAGTGTATGAATGTTATGATCAGTCTTGGCGGGGTCAGTAGCTCTAATTGGCAGAGCATCGGACTCCAAATCCGAGGGTTGCAGGTTCGAATCCTGCCTGGCCCGCCATCCAGCTCGAATCCGCCGGCAATTGAAGCGGTAGGGACTTGTTTTGGTCACCGATGATGGATAAATTAAAAAGTTACCTCGATAATGCGCTAAGTTTTGTCAAGGAGGCGTGGACTGAACTCGCGAAGGTCCACTTCCCCTCGCCCAAGGAGACTGCGCAGGCGACGATGGTAGTGCTGATACTGACGATTATCATTGCGCTGTGGCTCGGGCTGGCCGATTTCGCGGCGACCCGGGTGGTGCGAGGCCTGCTCGGCTAAGGGCGGAGAAGCCGGCTGGATTGAGTCTGGATTTAGTCTGGATTTTTAGTAAGGACCGGCTGGATTTAAGGTTCCCGCGGGCGCGACCCGCGCGGGCGAAACAGGTTGCGCAAGAGAGATAGCTTTCGCACGAGAGATAGTTGAGGGAGCGGCAGAAGGTCCGGCGACGAGACCGACGGCTTCAAGATGGCAGACCTCGAAGTATCAGAGCGGCCCGATATCGAGAAGGGCAAGAAATGGTACGTGGTCCACACGTACTCGGGTTACGAGCAGAAGGCCAAGGATGCCCTGCGCGAGCGTATCAAGCTGCTCAAGGTCGAGCCCAAGTTCGGCGAGATACTGGTGCCGATCGAACGCGTCCAGGAGCTCGGCAAGGGCGGCGCACGCAAGATTTCGAGCCGCAAGTTTTTTCCCGGCTATATCTTCGTCAACATGGACCTCGACGACGAGACCTGGCACGTCGTCAAGGACACGCCCAAGGTGACCGGCTTCGTCGGCCATGCGACTCAGCCCCCGGAAGTCACCGAGGCCGAAGTGCGCGAGATCACTCATCAGATGGAAGAGGGGGCGCTCAAACCCAAGCCCAAGGTCAAGTTTGAGGTCGGCGAAGCGATCAAGGTTGTCGACGGACCCTTTCAGGATTTCAACGGCACGGTCGAGGAGGTTCGGCCGGAAAAAGGCAAGGTGCGCGTACTGATCTCGATCTTCGGACGCGCGACGCCGGTCGAACTCGACTTCGTGCAGGTGGAAAAATCATAAGGCTGGCGCCGTGCGGACGACGGGTTGAGTGAGCGCCGGTGAAAGCTCAGAGAGGCTGCGGCGCTCGTTCGCTAAAGCAAGATTGGATGGCTAAGCAAGATTTAGATGGCTAAAAAAGTCGTCGGACAGGTAAAGTTGCAGATACCGGCAGGGGCGGCGAATCCGTCGCCGCCGGTTGGCCCCGCGCTCGGTCAGCGCGGCGTCAATATCATGGAGTTCTGCAAGGCTTTCAACGCGCAGACCCAGGCGATGGCGGGACTCGTGATACCGGTGGTTGTGACCATCTATGCCGACCGCTCGTTCACCTTTATCACCAAGAGTCCGCCGGCCTCGATTCTGCTGCTCAAGGCGGCGGGGGTCGAAAAGGGCTCGGCCACGCCGCATAAGAACAAGGTCGGCAAGGTGACGCGCAAGCAGGTCGAGGAGATCGCCAAAACCAAGCTGCAAGACCTTAACGCCGCCGACCTGGACGCCGCGATTCGCACCGTCTCCGGCACGGCGCGCTCGATGGGAATCGAGCTGGCCGACTAGGACGCTTACGATTCAGAGAGGGCGGAGACAATATCCGATGGCTGGAAAGAAATACGCGCAGGCGCGCAAAAATATCGACCCCGAAAAGCAGTACTCGCTCGACGAGGCGCTTGGGCTGGTGATCGCGAATCCGGTCGCGAAGTTCGACGAGACGGTCGAGCTGGCGGTCCGGCTCGGAGGCGATCCGCGCCCGGCCGATCAGAACGTGCGCGGCACCGGCGTGCTGCCCAACGGCCCCGGCCAAGTCGCGCGCGGGCTGGTGCTGGCCAAGGGCGACAAGGAGCGCGAGGCGCGCGAGGCGGGCGCCGATTTTGTCGGCGGCGACGACCTGATCAAGAAAATCCAGGAAGAGAACTGGCTCGATTTCGATCGCGTGATAGCGACCCCCGACGTGATGGGCGCGGTCGGCCGGATCGGCAAAATCCTGGGGCCGCGCGGCCTGATGCCGAATCCGCGCGTCGGCACCGTCACCTTCGATATCGCCCGGGCGGTCGCCGAGGTCAAGGCGGGCAAGGTGGACTACCGGGTCGATAAGGCGGGCGTGATTCACGTCCGAATCGGCAAGGTCAGCTTCGGCACCGAGAAGCTCGCCCAGAACGCGCATGCGCTGCTCTCGGCGATCGCGCGCTCGAAGCCGGCGAGCGCCAAGGGAAATTACGTCCGCAGCGTGGCGATCTCGTCGACCATGGGCCCGGGAGTCCGGGTCGATCCGGGCGAAGCGCGCACGATGGCGGCGGCGGCCTGACCGGGACGCGGGTTAAGCCCGCGGGACGCATGGCCGCGGGCCGGGATTAGGAAACGAACGAGTTCAGAGCCCAACGGGTTCAGGATCGAAGAGTCAGGAATCGATGAAGAAGGAACGCAAGGGCGCGCTGGTCGGAGAGTTGGCCGAGAGTCTCGGGCGGGCGAGTATCGCGCTGGTCTCGGAGTATCGCGGGATCAAGGCGGGCGAGGCGACCGAGGTGCGGCGCAAGCTGCGCGCGGTCCGGGGCGAGTTGCGGGTGGCGAAGAACACGCTTATCCGGCGCGCGATCAAGGACGGCAAGTACGCCGGACTGGCCAGCCATCTCGGCGGCCCGGTCGGATTGATCCTCAGTTTCGAGGATCCGATCGAGCTCGCCAAGACGGTCACCTCGATGCGCGAGCTGGGCGAGCGCTTCAAGGTCCGGGGCGGGATTTTCGAGGGCAAGGCGCTTTCGGCCGAAGAGGTTCAGGCGCTCGCGACGATGCCGCCGCGCGAGGTGATACTGGGCCAGTTGCTCGGCCTGATTCAGGCCCCGGCGACCCATCTGGTGCGGCTCCTGAACGAGCCCGGCTCGGGGCTCGCGCGGCTCGTCGATGCGATCGGAAAAAATAACGGCGAGGGCGCGGCGGAGCCGGCCGCGGAAGCTCCGG
>VFSW01009207.1_pt1 | contig 14117 bp, 14 predicted proteins | sample 5358111 | NCBI WGS metagenome assembly VFSW01 (sample SAMN11554181, study PRJNA540505) | mine drainage metagenome | isolation source: sediment from site ElyBrook_90M | place: USA: Ely Copper Mine, Vershire, VT | collected 2017
GGATTGCGGCGTCGGAGTATACGCGGCCGGGAGATACGCTGAAGATCGATGTGGGGTACAGGCCGAACGGGGTGCTCCGCATGGTTCATGCGGTGCTCCTGGATCCGGGTGTGGAGATGGCCAAGGTGCTGGCGTTTTCGGCAGGGGGTTTGCGGGCCGGGGTGGAGCGGGTGGAAAAGGCGCAACTGGAGCTGACCGCGGTGATTGAGCCGGCGGCAAAGCTGGGAGCCACCGAGGAGGAGCCGGAACGGCTGGCGATGTATCGCTTTGGCGTGGAGACGATGGAAGAGCATCAGATCCGGGTGCTGACGACGCCGGATATGGAGCGGGTGGCGGAGACGGCGCGGCGCGAGATGCGCGTCTAAGCGGAACTTATCCGGGTTGAGATGTCCGTTATCAGCATGAGCCTGTGAGAGTTAGGAGGCTGATAACTTTCTTCCGATATTTTGCAGATAATTTCGAGGGTTTGCGGTAGGATCGATTTTGTTGAGCAATCAGTGAGGCTCGAAGTTAGAAGCTGTCAGGCATTCGAGGTTCATTGCCAGTTATGAGTTACCCCTGGTAATGCATAGCCGGCCCTGACGGCTGAGCACCGATTACTGGTAACGAGCGAGGCATGGCCCTTTCCGGGGCTGTGCCTTTTTGTTTTTGTGGCGTGGCGGAAAAGGAAGGTGCGCGTGAGGGTAGGAGAACAGTTGCGGGAGATCTGGCGGCAGGCAGTCGGGAGTGGGCAGAAGGGCGACCTGGCCGCAGGCGCGGCCGTGGCGGAGGCAGAGCGAAAGACGCTGGCATTGCCGGCGATTCTGAGCCCGGTCCAGTTTCCTGGGAAGCTGCTGCCCAAGCCGACGCCGGCCAACCTGCGCCGGTTTGCGGAGACGCCGGTGGTGCGGCGGGCGATCAACGTGATCAAGGATCGCATTGCCGCCATGGACTGGCAGGTGAGGGTGCGGCGCGGGGTAAGGCCGGGCGATGTGGCCTTTGCGGAGCGGAAGCTGCGGGCGCTGCGACGGACGCTGGAAGAGCCGAATTCGGTGGATAGTTTTCGCACCCTGCTTGAGCAGGCGATCGAAGACGCGCTGACGGGGGGCTTCGGCGCCGTCGAGATGGAGCCGACGGGAGACCCGGACCGGCCGGCGATGCTGTGGCCGGTGGATGGGGCTTCGATTCGCATCAACGCGAAGTGGGATGGGCAGGAAGAGACGCCACGCTATGCGCAGGCGCTTCCCGGGCAACTGGAGTCGAGCGCGGTGGATCTGCGCGACGACCAGTAGATGTACATCCGCATGAATCCGCGCAGCTTTACGCCGTTTGGGCTGGGACCGCTGGAAGTGGCGTTCGAGACGGTCAATCAGTTTCTGAGCGCGCACCGGTTTGCGGGCAAACTGGCGGCCAATGCCGTTGCGCAGTATGCGCTGTGGCTGAACGAGGCCACACCGACGCAGCACGACCGGCTGATCCGCTGGTGGCAGGACGAGATTGAAGGGACAGGCCGGGTGCCGCTGCTGTCTACCGAGCAGAAGCCCGAGGTGCTGCGGTTTGCCCAGGGGACGGACGCGGACCTGCGGCTGGCGTGGCAGGAGTTCCTGATCCGGATGGTGGCCAATGCGTTTGGATTGCCGCCGCTGATGCTGGGGCTGGAGGCGGACGTCAACCAGTCGACCGCCGCGGAGATGACCGACGAGGCGTTCCGCGGGGCGATCTCGCCGCTGGCGATGCTGGTGGCCGGCCACATCACGCGGGATCTGTTCGCGAAGTGCATTGGATGGCGGGAGTTTGAGTTTGTCTTCAACGAGCTGAACGCGAGGGACGAGGAGACGGAGCTGGCGGTGCAGGTGCAACTGCTGCAGGCCGGGGTACTGACGGTCAACGAGGTGCGGGCCATGCGCGGGCTGGGCCCGCTGGGGCAGGACGGCGCGGTGCAACTGGCGGGCGCAGCGGCAGCGGAACCGGGCCTAAGGGAATAGGGACCAGGGACTAAGGAAACAGGGAACCGAGGCAAGAAAATCCGGCTCCGAATCTGGAGCTGAATCATCGTGTCCGGGGCTGCGGACACTTGCATCAATTCTAGTCCCTAGTCCCTCGTAGAGCGGAGAGCAGATGCGACTGGAAGCAATGGCGGTGAAGTTTCCACATGTGGACGGGCACCCCAACCGGGTGCAGTTCGAAGGGGTACTGACGATGGTGAATGCGGCCAGCGACAAAGCGCCGGCCGGGGCGCGCGGTCACCGGGTCATGTTGACGAAGGAGGCGGCTGAAGCGGCGCTGCCATCGCTGCTGGGGATGGCGGTGGACTACCGGCCGGGATGGGATGGGCACGATGCCCGGCGCAAGATCGGATTGCTGACGGAGGCGGATCTGGCCGGGCAGCGGCTGGTGGTGCGCGGCTACCTGTACGCGCGGGACTTTCCCGAGGTGGCCAGGGCAATCAAGGAGCACGCGCCGGAAGCGCTGGGGATGAGCTACGAACTGGCGGACGCACGGGTGGAGGATTTGCGGGCCGAGGTGTGGAAGCTGACCCGGGTGACGTTTACCGGAGCGGCGATTCTTCTGAGAGAAAAGGCGGCTTACCGGGCGACAAGCTTTCGCATGGCGAGTTAGCGAGACAGCAAGTTAGCGAGAACGCCGCGCGACAATCACGGAAATCAAGAAAGGAACGGCATGGAAACGGAAGAGAAGGAGATTGTGGAGCGGCTGGAGGCCGCCACGACCCTGCTGGAGAGAACCCTGTACTGGCTTGAAGAGCGGCAGGGCGCGCTGAGCGGGGACGTGGAGAGGATTTCGGCAACCGTTGAGCAGAGCCGCCGGGAGCAGGAACTGGCGGAGAAGCTGGCGGCGGCGGAAAAGGAGCTGACCGAGCTGAGGGCAATGGCGGCGGCGACGGTAGCGAATCCGCTGCGCCGGACGGTGCCTGCGGCAACTTCAGAGATGCTGGCCAAGCATGAAATCGGAGACGGCCCGGTGGAAGTGCGGACGCTGGACGCGGCCCTGGCGGGACTGAGCCTGGAACAACGCATTGCGGTGAAGACGCAATTGCTGCGGGCCGGCGCAATCGCTTAAAAGCAGGGATCAGGTTTCAGGGGTCAGGAATCAGGCCGTTGTGCTGCTTCCCGTCAATGACCACTGAACCCTGACCCCTGAAACCTGAAACCTGAGGAACGGCCCCATGGAGGGGGCGGAAAGAGCCTATGAACGCAACCTTTGCAGACATTCACGCGGCAGCAGATTACATTGGGCCGGGCGCAATCGAAGTTCCGCTGTATCAAACCGAAATCTTCGACATCTGCCGGCGTTCGAGCCCCTTCGGGCAGCGCATCAAGCAGGTTCCGGCGACCGGACATCCATCGCGGTTCTTCGAGGAGACGGCGATTCCCAATCCGGGATCGGCCGGCTTCGTGAATCCGCGCAGCATCGTGCCGACGGTGGTGAGCCCGACGCGAGTGGAGCGGAGCGTGCCGCTGAAGGCGATCGTCTCGCAGATCAACTACAACCTGTTCGATATCGAACTGGGCGATCAGCAGAAGCAGTTCGCCTACCTGCAGGCCAAGGACCTGGTGGATACGGTGAGCGGCGTGATGGTTACTCACGACGTGGCTTTGTGGAACGGCAACGACACCAGCCTGAGTTCGCCGACCACCACGCAGTACATGGGTGTGATTCCGCAGATCGTGGCGGGCGGACTGACCACAACCATCGGCACGACGGCATCGATCGTGGACGGCATCAAGTCGGCGGTGGCGCAGATGGTGGCCAACAACGGCTACTATGTGCGGCCCACGGCGATCTACGCCAACCCGGTTCTGCTGGACCTGATCGACCGCGAGATGAAGGCCGAGTTCAACGTGGTGCTGAACACCGACAGCATCACGGGCGGCATCCGGGTGAAGATGCTTTCGACGCAGGCGGGCGATCTGCCGCTGATTCCGGACTGGAGCCTGGGCTATACAGGCACGCCCGGATCGGGTTCGGCGGTTCTGCCGGCGTACATCGTGACCGAGGACCTGATCGAGTACCACTGGCTCGGCGATCCTGCGCCGCGCATCTTCCAACTGGGCTTGCCGAACTCGATGACTTACCAGTACGTGGCGGTGAAGTTTGGAGCTCCGGTGGTGAAGGGCGCCAGCTACGCGCATTCCCAGGTGCTGGTGGACCGGTAACCAACTGGCGGGACAGTCAGCGTGTTGACAAAGAGGCTCCACGGGCCACCTCGGCGACCACGACCCGTGGCTCGAGACCGGGCCGTGGAGCCTCTTGAGTTAGTAAGTTATGCATTGATTCGGCGGGGACGAAGAGAGAAGGGTGGGGTATGGCATATCTGCAGCCAGCGGATTACCCGAACTATGGATTGCCGGCGGGAACGACGGCGGACTGGATTACAGCCGCCACGGCATTGATCAACAGCTACTGCAGGCGGCCGGACCTGAATGTCATCCAGTATACGGAGCGGCTGCGGCTGGTGAGCGGATCGCAGACGATGTTGCTGAGTTATCTGCCGCTGACACCATTGGGAACGGCTACATCGCCGATTGTGAGTGTCGAAGGGCGGTATGCGAAGCCGCGGCGCGGAGAGATGCCGGCGGAGCCGATGTTTGAAATCGTCCGGGCATTTTCACTGCCCGGGGAGTGGACGGCAATCGACCCCAACGCGGTGGATTTCGATCCCAATAGCGGCGAATTGACGCTGCCGTGGAATGTCCTGGGGCTTCCCTACAACGAAGTTTCGTTGACCTATACGGCGGGCCTGGCGACGATCGGCGACGACGTGAAGACAGCCTGTGCGCAGATTGTGCGCAACGCTCAATCAACGCCGGCGTTGAACGCCAGCAGGACCAAGATCGACACGATGTGGATGCAGTACTTTTCGAGTTCGCTGGTGGACGAAACAGTGCAGGCATGGCTGCGTCCGTACGTTGCGAACAGGCTGGGGTGAGGGATGAGCGACACGGCGCCTCGGAACCCGGTAAGCGGGCCGCAGATGCTGGCCGATGCCCTGCTGCGGAGCGTGGCAGGAACGACGGCGCTTTTGCGGATGACAGGAAGCAATGCCGATAGCAGCCAATCTGAACTGGGGCTGTCGGCAACAACTTTTGCGGATGCGGTCATAAGTCCGGTGGTTATGCGGAAGCTTCGCCCCACATGGAAGGAGGGCGGCGAATCGCAGTGGGAGCTGCTGGTCTCGGCATCCGGAGTGCAACAGCAGGTGAATGCACTGGACCTGGCATCGGCGCAGTCGCTGTTTGCGCTGACGCTGGGAGTTACGGTGGCAGGCCAGGATTACCTGATTGAGTCGATTGCCTGCAACGAGGCTTTTGGCCAGGTGTATATGTACCGGCTGCTGTTACGCGAAGCGCGTCAGCAGGCGGTGTGAGAACCCAGAGATCAGAGATCAGGGGTCAGGTATCAGGATGCGCAATCAATGGTCGAAGCTGAGTTTCCAGCCCCAAGGCGGCTGTTGGTCAGCGAACATTGACCCGGAAAGGTGAATGGGCAAGCAAGGGAAAGCGATCAAGGAGAGGTTTTACCGATCCCTGATCTCCGACCCCCGGCCCCTGTCTTCTTATGCAGAATGCGAAAGACTCGTTCTATATGGCGCTGCGAGCGCGGTTGGCGACGATCAATCCGGAACGAACCACCCTGCTGCGCGGGGCGGTGCGACCGGGGATTCTGGTGGAAGAGGCGGAGGCGCCTTTCAGCCAGCTTCCGAGCGATGTATTTGTCCTCCGCTGGCTGGGCCTGGGCGTCGACACGAATCTTGCATCGGCAATGACCGTCGCGGAGTGCGAGATCCGCTATCAGACTTGCGGCACGCAGAGTTTTGGCGGTTTGGACCGCGGGCGCTCTCTCAGCCAGATGGACGAGGAGCTGATAGCGATGCTGCAGCCGTTTTGCACGCCCAAGATGAATTACACGGCAACGCCGCCGGCGGCGATGCTGACGCAGGTGTTTTGGGACGAGCCGGTATGGACGCCTGTCGTGACGCAGCGAGATCAGCTCGCCCGATCGGCAAAGGTAATGGTTTACAGCTACCAGGAGCAGGGGGAGTAAATGGCGGCGACATGGTTTTCGGCTCCGGCGCCGGTGGCGCGGCGGGCTCGCGCGTATTTTGCACCTGTCAATCGTGCTGCGCAGACGCCGGTCCTCTTCGATCCGGCGGAGCAGGGCGGATTCAACCTGGACGCTCCACCGGCTCCGTGGATCGGCCTGGGATGGATTCAGAACTTTTCCCGCAAATCCGGGAGCAAGACGTCTGCCGTGTTATCCGGCATTCCGGCCGCAACGCTGGAGCAGGTACGCGAGACTTTGCAGGCGCAGGTCAGCCTGCAATTCCTAAGTTGGACGAAGTTGACCATGGCGCTGGCAACGGGCGCGCAACATATGAATGTGCTGGCTGCGGCAGGCGGCGCCGCAGTTGCCGCGGATGGGGCACAGGCGAGGCCCGCGGTGAGCGTTCAGAGCGGGTCTACAGCCACGTCCATCTTGCTGGCGGCTGGGGATGCGGCCCAGTTCACAGCCGGGTCCATGATCGCGCTGGACGCCGACTACACAGGGCAAACGGGGTATGTGGGCGCGCCGATTTCCGGCGCGTATGTGCGGCAGGCGCTCACCGACGTGGACTACATTCGGCGTGTCACATTCAACGTGGCGCTGGTGTCCGAGGCGACCTCCTCAGGGCTGACGCTTGCCGAGCCGCTGCCTGGCGGCGCTCCGGCGGCGGGCGCCAAGCTGCAGGGGGTTACGGGATTTGTTGACCGCGAGGGTGGGAGCTTCTACCAGGAATGGTCGGGGCTGTTTGTCATGGAGGGAAGCCAGGGGGAGAGAGTCATGTTTCACTATCCCCGCCTGCAGGCCATGGCAGGCGCGGAGGAAGCGGCCATTCCGCTGAGCGGCAAGAATCCGGGCGGGCAGTCGCGCATAGTGCTCAAAGGGCAGTTTCTGGCTCTTCCGGTTACCGACCCATTGGATGGGGAACGGGTCTTGTGTTACCGCAGCTTCCTGCCCGCGCCAAGTGCGCTGGTTTAACTGGTGGACAGATCAGCGAGTTATTCAGTCAGAGGATCACGATGAAGATTACGATCCAGGGGCAGGACTACACGGCAGCCCTCGATGCAGCGCGCCCGCTGACGATCGAGCGCAAACTGAATGAGCCATCCATATGCCAGTTATGGCTGAGTCTGCCGGGCAACGCCAGTCTTGCGACGCCTTCGCGAAACCAGTCACTGGCGGTAACCGGCAACGATGGCACTGCGTATTTCACGGGCTACATTGCGGTAAGTCCTCTGCCCGAGTACGCCGGCGTTGCCCTGGAGGGCCCACGCTACAGGATTGCCATTCAAGGTGTAAGCGACGAGTTGCTGCTGGACCAGTTGCCGATGCCCCCCAGTGCAGGGACGACCGGCGAAACGGCCGGCAGTCTGCTGGCGGCTCTGGTCACGCACTCCGGCTCAACGGCTCTCTCGACACAAGGCCTTTCGCTGGCTGCGCAGGTGAACAACTTCGTGCCCGATCCGGGCGCATCCTGGAGCAGGACCGCGGGACAAGTGGCGAGCCAGGCAAGGGCTGCTTATCGCGCCCTTAATGGAGCTCTCGCGATTTCCAGCGTGCCCCGCGCGGTGCATCCGCTGAATGAGACCGACGGCAGCCTGAATCTACCCACCCTCTCCTTCACCGCCAGCGTGAAACGAGCTTTGGCGAACGATGTGACGGTGTGCGGCGAGCATGAGCCGGCGGCCTATGTCACGGAGTACTTTCTCGGCGACGGCGTGACAACCCAGTTCTATCTTGCGGCGGGCCCGTTCTTTCCCGCGGCAGGCAAATCGACCATTATCAGCGAGCTCTTCAATGAAGCAACGGTCAACCTGTCTGTATGGGGCAACACGGGGTTGAACGGATACCTGAGCCTGGGCGCAGGCGGCCTGATGATGGACGGCGGGAACGGCATGGACGGGGCCGCGGTGCTGAGCTGGATTGATCCGGTCGAGATGGGCGGCACCCTGTTGCTGGAGGCCGTAGGAGTTACCTTGTCTCCCGGAAGCACAGGAGTTCTGGCCGGTTTCTTTACGGGCCTGCTGACCCAATCGGCTTGCATTGCCGGATTTCAGGCGACGGCGCAGCAGGGCACCGGAACAGTTACATTGCAGCCTATGATCGAAGGCGCCGTTGCGGGACCATCCTACACGGTCAATCCAGCCAATCAATATGCTCTTCGCGTGCGCGTCCATTGCCCGGAATGTGAGCGGGAGCTAGCCATCTACCGTTCCTTTGGAGATAACGGAGCAATTGCCTGCGGCGGCCAGTCGAACCTGAGCACGGGAAAGATACAGCTTGAGATTCAGGAGTTTGTGAACGGAGTGGGCGGAATGCCGGTCACTCTCTACGACGGTGCGGTCGCCAGTCTGCCGGCAACGGGCACGGTGGTGGCAGCCAGCAGCAACAACCTGATTGGAACCATGCGCGCCATCCATCTGACAAATCTTGGATCGGGATGGGTGACGAGCACGCCGCCCAGTGGGAGCTCCTACACGCGTCGTGTGGGCACAACAGCCGAGGCTGCCGAGTGCCACCTGGAGCGCACCGGGAGGCTTGTGTTCTACACGGGCTATACTCCGGTGGCCGGCGAGCAGATCGCGGTGAACTACCGCACCATCGGCAGGGCGGTGGGACGGGCTGTGAATACCGCCAGCCAGCAGGCGCTGGCGCAGGCAGGGTCGCCAGCGGTTGCAGCTTGGATCGGGTCGGTTACCAGTCCCGCTGCGCGCAGTTCCGCGGATTGCCGCAATGCGGCGCTGGCGATCGAGCAGGCGGCAGCAGGGGTGAGCGCGCTGTGGAGTGGGACTTACAAAGGAAGCAGGACGAGCTTTGCCAGCGACGTGTGGCCGGGAGACGCGCTGCTGCTGAATGCGCCCTCCACTAACCTGGATGCGCAGATGGTGGTGCGGGCCGTCAGGGTGAGTTATGGCGCGAGTTATCCGGACCTGGTGGAATATGGCATCCAGTTTGCCAACGACTGGGCCGATGACTTAGCCATCAAGACCAGCGCGACGGTGCCCGCCGACGCCTGGCTGCCCGCTGCGATCGCTCCCACGATGCTTGCAAACCTGACGGGGCTCGCGGTGACCACGCTGAACGGAAGCACGGTGACCATCAATGCCGGGGCAACTGCACCGAGCGGCGGCGGATTTGAGATACGGCGGCGGGATTTTGCCTTTATGGCCGGAGAGGATCCGGGCCTGGTGTTGCGCGCGACGTTGCCCAACATAACAATTTCGCGGGAGACCAGCAACGACCGCTTTTACATCCGAATGTATGACGGATCGACGCCGCCCAACTACTCGGAGTCTTCCACGGCGTTGTTTATCAATCTGCCGCTGGGATCGTGAGCGGGAGTTTTCCTGCGAGCAGTTACAGATGGAGCCGGGTAAATGCGGATGATGAATGAATTCGAAGCACAGGTGCTGAGCGACCTGAGCGTCCTCAAGACGCAGATCACCAATCTGATGGGCGACGGGAACGGCGGGCGCATAGCCGACCTGGAGCGGCGCATCGAGCAGCACGAGCAAGACTGGCAGCGCGCGAAGGGCTTTCTGGCTGCGGTGAGCGTGGTATTCGCGGTCATCGAGGCAGCGTTTGAGGCATGGCATCGGCGGTGAGCGTCGATATTTCCAGAGATTCCCTTCCCTTTTTTATGCACACGCAGGCCAACCGCTTCCAGCACTTACTGCGCTAGTCATGGGAAGTCGACAACGAGGGCAAACTGAGAGGCGCACGCTACCGGCACAACACCGCTACTCAACAGGTCAGGCACCCGCCATGTGCCCAACCGCTACGCTGACGGCCTGGGAAGATGGCAACCTGCCGATCCGGAGATGTACGCCCAAGTGGTCCGTCACCTGGCCGATGAAGGCTACCTGGCGCCGTCGATCCAGCCGCAGGTCAGCGCTTCCTGAGGCACTACGCAGAAGGAAACGCAACAAGGGAGCGAGCCGCCCAAGATGCGGACCGTTGTCTGTCGACTGTCTTCTTTAGCCTGAAAACAAAGATGTTCGATCCATGCTCCAGCGACAGCTCGCGCAAGGCTTTGCTCTCTGACCCATGGCCGCGGCATCGCCGTCCGCGCGAATGTCTTACTCTGGACCTATGACCGACGGCGAACTCCTCGGGCGCATCGCCCGCTCGGCCGGCCAGAAAGCCGGCTACAAGCAACTGGTCCGCGAGCTCTCGCTGGGCGGCGGGCGCGAGCGCCGCCTGCTTCTCGAGCAACTGGCCCGCATGACCGCCCGCGGCGCACTGGTCAAGCTCGATCGCGAGCACTGGAGCATCCCCAGGGCGATTTCGGGCGTTGGCGGCACGCGCGACAACCTCGCCGCCGGGCGTCTCGACCTGCACCGCGACGGCTACGGCTTTGTCCGGCCGAATGCCCGGCAAGCCACGGGCGGAGAAGACATCTTCATCCCGCCCAACGAGATCAACGGCGCCATGCAGGGCGACCAGGTGCTGGTCGAGGTGGAACCGCCCAAGGCCGACGGCCGCCGCATGGGCCGCATCGTCCGCGTGCTCGAGCGCCGCAACCCGACCGTGGTTGGCATCTTTCACTATGCTCGATCCGATCGCCAGCAAGGGCACTCGGTGGTCCCCTTCGACGAGCGGATGACGCAGCAGATCCTCATCCCCGAAGGCCAGGAGTTGCCCGCCGCCGCCGAGGCCGCCACGCCGCATCGCGTCCTGGGCACGGAAGCCACGGCGGCAGCCGCCCACGACGACCTCGAAGGCCTGGTGGTCGACGTGGAGATCACAAGCTGGCCCACGCCGACGCCTCCCCCCATCGGCCGCCGCATTGAAGTTATCGGCGCCCCCCACCACGACGGCCTCGAAGGGGAGATGATGAACCGCAAGCACCAGCTTCCGCGCGTCTTCCCGGAGAAGGTACTGGCGGAAGCCCGCAGCGTGGCGCACCTCGATGCGGAAGAAGCAGCCGGCCGCCGCGACTTCCGCTCGCTCCCCATCGTCACCATCGACGGCGAGACGGCGCGCGACTTCGACGACGCAGTCCTCGTCACCGACCGCGCGGATGGAGGCTATGAGCTGCAGGTCCATATTGCCGACGTGGCCGAGTACGTCCGCGAAGGCACCGACCTGGACCTCGAAGCCCGCCTGCGCGGAACCAGCGTCTACTTCCCCGACCGCGCCATTCCCATGCTGCCGCAGGAGCTCTCGACCAACATCTGCAGCCTGCGCCCCGGCGAAGACCGGCTGGTCCTCAGTTGCATCATGCAGCTCGACGCCGAAGGCCGCATCGAAAGCTACGAGATCGTCGAGGGCGTCATCCGCTCGGCGGCGCGAATGACGTACACAGATGTCCACAAGATTCTGGAAGGCGACGCAGATGCCCGCGCACGCTACGCCGAACTGGTTCCCCACTTCGAGCGCATGCGCAAGCTGGCCGGCCTGATGAACCAGCGCCGCGAGGACCGCGGCTCGATCGACTTCGACCTGCCCGAGCCGGTGATCGAGTTTGATGAGCAGGGCCAGATGCGCGGCGTCACCAAGTCTGAGCGCACCTGGGCCAACCGGCTCATCGAGGAGTTCATGCTGGCCGCCAACGAGTGCGTGGCGACCTGGCTGGAGGATCTGGGCGTGCCCTCGATCTACCGTATCCATGAGAAGCCCGAACCCCGCCGCGTGGTCCAGTTCGAGGAGCTGGCGGCGGCATTCGGCTACTCGCTGGGCCTCGGCGCATTGCCGGTCAAGCGCATCCAGACCCGCGGCGACCGCCGCGACGCCCAGCGCACCGGCCGCAACCCGCGCACCCACGAGGTGGCCGAGGACATTCCCGTCACCCCGCGCATGTACCAGAAGCTGGCGGCAAAGATCGAGGGCAAACCCGAGGAGCGGATCCTGAGCTACCTGATGCTGCGCTCGCTCAAGCAGGCGCGCTACTCGGAGATCAACGAGGGCCACTTCGCCCTGGCCGCCCCCAGCTACACGCACTTCACCTCGCCCATTCGCCGCTATCCTGACCTGATTGTGCATCGCATCGCCAAGGCTCTGCTCCGCGAAGGTGTGCGCGGCGAGGGGGTGGTGGCCGAGGGGCGGCACAGTTCGCCATGGACGCATCCGCATGAGGGGAAGGGGCATGGGTTCGTGGTTTCCCGGGTCTCAAAATCGAGACCTGGGGCACCCAGCGGAGGGAGGCCGATCTCCACCAGCGAGCCGCCGATTCCCGAGCCGGAGCTGGCGCAGATTGCCGAGGAGACCAGCCTGACCGAGCGCCGTGCCGCCGAGGCCGAGCGCGAACTGGTGGAGTGGAAGAAGGTCCGCTTCATGCAGGACCGGGTGGGCGAGGAGTTTGCCGCGCTGGTGCTGAACCCGGCGAAGTTCGGCCTGTTTGTGGAGCTGACCGACCTGTTTGTCGAGGGACTGGTGCCCATCGACACGTTGCGGGACGATCGCTACACCTGGCGCGAGAACACGCATGAGATCATCGGCGAGCGCTGGGGGCGCCGATTCCGCGCAGGCGACCGGGTGCAGGTGGTTCTGGATCGCATCCTGGCGCAGGAGCGGAAGCTGCAGTTTTCCATTGTGGAAGAGGGGTTGACCCTGACCGGCAAAAGACTCGCCACTCCTGCCCCGAAACCAAAGAAGAGCAAGCGGAGAGACGGCGCGCCGGCGGCAAGCAAGGGGAAAAAGCGATTCGGCCGGAAAGGCAAGCGGCGCTGAGGCCGCATGGGCCACAGCGCCAGGGAGCAACTGAGTCTGGGAACCTTAGGAGCCGGCCTGCTTCGCGGCCAGGGCACCGAGGACCGGAATCATGAAGCGCTTGCCCTGAAAGGCCTGGATCATCACAATGAGCCACAAGATGAAGAATCCGAGTCCCACGGCCGGAAAGAGGATCACGTCGAGGAAATTGACGAACGGGATCATCCCGACGATGACCAGCGCAACCCAGACGACAAACCAGGCAACCCCCAGGAAGATCGACTGCCAGGAGTGGAAACGCACGTTGGCGTTGGTGTTGTAGGGCGCAACCACCAGGAAGATGATGGCTGGGATGAAGGTGAGGTAGGCAAGGCCGCAGGCGGCGTTGTCGCTGAGTCCAGTTTGCGGAATTTCTTCAGGCACGTGAGCTCCTTTTGAGATTGAGACTTGACTGCGAGATCAGCTTCCGCACGCTCGGAACCAGGGTGAACACGACCGAGACCGCCCCGCATGAGGTGACGAACCATGAGCGTGAAGTTGAGACAAGATAAGAAAAGCCCGCAAAGGGTGAGTTGTCAAGCAGGATTTTTGCAGAAAGACGAGATTCGTGGCGCGCGCCTTGAACCGGCTGACGCGGGAGGGAAGACTCAGCGGAGAAGACGGCCTTCCAGTGAAGGCCGTTCTCGATAGTCCCGCGACCGGTTGGCCGTTACCTGGCAGCCTGGCCCTCGGCAAGCGCTCCAATGATGGGGATCTGGAAGCGCTGGCCGTTCACAGCCTTGAGAACCACAATCAGCCACAGGATGAACATGCCCAGATCCAAGAGCAGCATGACGGGAAAGACCATGAGGCCGAGGAACGGGATTCTGCCCAGGATGGCAAGAACCACGAAGAGGGCAATCCAAGCAATGGTGAGAAAGATGGACTGCCAGGCGTGGAAGCGCACATAGGAGCTCTTGTTGTACGGCGGCAGAACCAGGAAGAGTATCGCCGGAATGATGGTGATGTAGGCGAGCGCGCCGGCGCCATTGTCGGAGAGGCCGGACTGAGCAGGTTCGGTCATGATGGTTCCTTTCTTGGTCAGAGACGCGAAAGCAAACGGGTACTGTCCAGGCTCAAGGCAGACTGATTCAGCGAGGAACATTCAGTCCGCGGGAGAGTGTCTCTCCTGGATCACATCAAGCAAATCTTCGATTGGAGCGGATGTCAAGCCCAATCTTTGCAAACGTGAGCAAATGGTACCCGGTTGACGGGATGGGCCTGACCGGCACGGACGCGCCACCGGATCGATTCAACCAGGCGCGAACAACAATCCGCCCGGAGCCTGCGGCTCGTCAAGCAACCGCAGGTCCTTCGACTCCCGGCGCTTCGCTACGGTCGCTCCCTATGAACAGGATACTTATGCGGCGATGGGGATGAGTTGGAAT
>VFSW01009208.1_pt1 | contig 14116 bp, 16 predicted proteins | sample 5358111 | NCBI WGS metagenome assembly VFSW01 (sample SAMN11554181, study PRJNA540505) | mine drainage metagenome | isolation source: sediment from site ElyBrook_90M | place: USA: Ely Copper Mine, Vershire, VT | collected 2017
TGCCGCGACGGGCAAAGCGTACCTTCTGCGAAAGAAAATCGCGGACGAGAAAAAGAAGGCGTCGCGCGAGGCGGAGCAGCAGCTCGTCGGCGAGGTCGAGCAGATCGTGTTGCGGAAGCTTCCCTGCGAGACGGTCTCCGAGTCGCGCGTCGAGCGCGGCGGCGCCTTCCCGCAGATCGACGTCCTGGCCAATCGCGATGAAGAGGCCCGTCTGCAGGAGCTCCGCGATGAGCTCAATCGCCGCTACGAGCCGGACGGAGTGACGGTCGTGCTCACGGGACCGTGGCCGCCGTATAGCTTCGTTGGAAGGATGAAGGATGAAGGATGAATGGGTTGGGTGGAGGGATTCATCCTTCATCCTTCTGCTTTCATCCTTCCGCGGCGGCCATGGCTGAAGAGACGCAAGAAATTACACTGTTGGAGACCCTCGACCATCTCCTCGACCGCGGCGTGGTCATCGCCGGCGAGGCGACGATCTCCGTCGGCGACGTCGATCTGCTCTACCTCGGGTTGAACGTCGTGCTGGCGAACGTCGACGCGATCATCCGCACGGGAAAGAAATGACCTCGCTGGTCGTCGGAGCGCACCTTCATCGCGAGGACATCGAGCCGGAAGCGGGCGCGATTCCCCTCGGAGACGTTTTTCTCAGCGCGGTTCCTCTCCAGGAAGGACAGCCGCTCGGCGACCGCGATCTGCTGTTGCGCGTCGCCGCCATCCGCTCCCGGCTTCTCGATCGCGCCACGTTCATCGCCATCCGCTATGGGTTTGCCATTCGCGATGCCGAAGAGGCGGCGGCGAAGTGCGCAGCGTGGAGCGGCGCATGGCGACGGACTCTCGTCGCGCATCGCGATGAGGTGGAAATGACCCTGAAGGCAGTTGCCGCCACCGCGGCTGCCCGCCCGGATCGCCGCGACTTCTCGAGCGGAGCCGGATATCTCCGCGCGCTCCAGCAAGCCGCGCGCGCCGTCGACGTCGCGCCGCAGTTTCGCGATGCCGTGGAACGCCTGCTCGTGCCGCTGGCTGCAAAGTCGCGCTGGGCGCGCGAGACGTCGTCCGTGGAGCTGGCGATGCTCGTTCGCAGGGATGACCTGGAGCGCGTTCGTGCCGCGGGCGAGCGGCTGCGCAGCGAATTCGCCTCCACTCCGTTTCTTCTGTCCGGTCCGTGGCCGCTGGAGGTCTTTGCCGATGCTGATCAGCAATGAGGACGAGCGGCTTCGAGAGTCGCTGACCTTTGCCGAACCTTCCATTCCCGCACGGATCTCCGCCGATCCGGAAGCGGTGGAGAACGGGTTGGCAAAACTCGTGCTTTCCATCATCGAGCTCATCCGGCGGCTCCTGGAAAAACAGGCGCTTCGCCGGATGGACGCCGGCAATTTGACCGAGGAGGAGATCGAGCGCCTCGGCGCGGCGCTGATGAAGCTCGAGGAGAAGATGGAGGAGTTGAAGGGCGTGTTCGGGCTGACGGATGACGATCTCAATCTAAGGTTGGGCCCGGTAAAGACCCTCGACTGAATGCTTGACGGGCAGGGGTCGAGTCACTAAGGTTGCGCGAACAAATGGCCATCGAGCAGCGCCAGCCGCAGGGGCTTGTCGACATTCTCGACAAGATCCTCGACAAAGGATTGGTCGTTGCCGGAGACGTGAAAGTGTCGCTGGCGAACGTCGAGCTGCTCACCATTCAGCTCCGGCTGGTGATCTGCTCGATCGACAAAGCGGAAGCGATCGGAATCAACTGGTGGCGCTCCGACCGTTTCTACTCCGCCGATGCGAAGGCCGTCACCGCGGGCGAATACGACGCATTGAAACGGCGGATTTCAGATCTGGAGCAGAAATTGAGCGGCGAGCGCGCTCCGCAGAAGCCAATGCAGAGGAAAGGGAGGTAATTCATGGCAATCGAACGGGCACCCGGCGGAAGCAGCCTGATCGACGTACTCGACCGGATTCTCGACAAAGGCATCGTGGTCGACGCATGGGTCAGAATCTCCCTCGTCGGCATCGACCTGATCACCGTTGAAGCGCGCGTTGTCATCGCGTCGATCGATACCTATCTGAAGTACGCCGAAGCGGTGGGCATCACGCCGACGGTTTCGCGACCCGCGCTCGCGCCGGGCGAAGGGCTCGAAACGCCGTCCAGCGCGGCCATGCCGGCCGGAGCGGCGCGACGGCCGTAGCCGCCTAACGGACGTATCCGAGCGACTTCAGGTTCCGGTAGTACTCCTCATTCACTTTCCGATTTCCCGCACCCGTTTCCCGGCGTCCATAGGCGGAGATGCGCGGCAGCTCGGCCGGCACCAGCGACCGGCCGGGCATCTCGTCTGAAACCGGGAATCCCATCAGGGTGCACAGCGTCGGCGCAACGTCCCATGCGGAGCCGGCGCGTGCAGTGAACGAAACCGTCGATGCGATGACCGCGCGGCCGTTCTGCCGGTCGCCGGGCATGCCGAGGAGAATGACGTCGTAGCCGCGGCGGCGCGCGGCGTCGACGACCTCGCGAATCCCGTCGAGGGCACGAACCGATTCGGCCAGTTGCGTCGAGCGATCGAGGGTCAGGCGATTCAGGATGATGTCCAGCGCCGGCAGGTAGACGGTGAAGAACTGCGGGCGCATGTGATCGACGGCAGCGATCGTGCGCAGCGTCGCTCCGCGGTCGACATCGACTGCATTTCCCTGCGCCGCGGTGAAGATCGACGCCTGCCCGATCGACTGGAGTCCGCCGCTGCGAAGATCGCCGCTGGCCCACCAGTCGACGGCCAGCGACGGCACCCCGCGCCCGGCGAAGATTTCCCAGACGAAATCGCGCCGCCGGACCGTCGGCGGCAATGGCTCGCGCTCTGCCATTCCCAGCCCCACCGCGATGACGCGCAGGACGGGATCGCTTTGCGAGAGCGTCTGGATCATGTGCGATCCGCCGCGGAAATGGACGCCTTCCACCGAGTGGACGCCATGCAGGCGCGCAGGAACGCCGGTCCCGACGGACGCCCATCGCTCGGCGGTCGAATCGCCGGGCATCGGGGCAATCGGAACAATCGTGTCGAAAACGCCGGCGATGTCCGGGCGTGCGCGGAGGATCTCGAAGGTCAGGCCATCGGCGGCGATGAAAGCCAGGCGCCGCGCGGTGGGAACGGTGACCACCTGGATCGGCGGCTCGGGCGGCTGCCGCTCCTGTGCGGCGTATGCGGGCAGAAACAACAGCGCGGTGAGAATGGCTGCCGCGACGGTCATCGGCACTCCGCGCGATCTCTGATGGATCGAAGGGACGCGCTGCAGCTCGTAAATGGAGAACGAGAGCAGCGCGGCTGAGATCGCCACGCTGGAGATCAGAAAAAAGAGGACGATCAGCGCGAGTCCACAGACGAGCTCGCCGAGTGAAGGAGGAGCGTCGAAGCGGTACCACCAGATGGCGATGATCAGCGTGAAGACGGCGGCGCCGGCAAAGCCGATCCCCAGCAGCATGCGCGGCGTATCGATGGCCAGCGCGGGACGTCCTTTGAGCACCAGGGCGATGAGGTCGAGCATCACGAGTGCGGCAACGAACGCGGTCACGCCGTAGCAGAGCGCCATTCCCAGCGTTTCCCACGCACCGAGCGGGTGGTTGCGGAACAGCATGATGGTGACCAGAGGCAGCATGGCGAACGCGCCGATGAGCAGCGCGGCCTTCGCCGAGACGACGGTCAGCTGGACCCAGAACGTCCGTGATCGCCACGGATCGAGGGCGAACCATCGTTCGATGCCGTGTGTGAGGTAGCCGCGCTGCTTGAGCTGTTCGCGAAGATCGTCGACTGACACAGGTGAATCGTAATCGATGAGTCGTCGGTTGACGGTCAACGATTGACCGTGAACAGTGAACCGAGAAGTCGCAGGAATATCAATACCTTACGAACGTTCTACCTTCCGCATTCCTGGGCCGATGGAAATGTCCTCGATCACTCCCGCGGTTGCGCCGGAAAGCGCGGCACGATCGAAGCGGCGCGGATTTTTTGCGCGCCTGTTTACCGCGCTGCTGCTCGCAGCCGGAGCGATCAAGGCTTTGGTCTTTTTCCTCCTCGAGTCGATGCGCGGTCTGGCGGTCAATCCGTTCGAAGGATTCGGCGTGACGCAGTTCGCCGTCGCCGGCGCGTCGATGGCCCTCAGCATTGCCGCGTACGCGATCAAAGCTCCGCTGCCGCTGGTCATCGGATTCGTGGGCATCATCCTGATCCACGAGATCGGTCACGCGGTGGTGATCCGCGCCAAGGGCCTTCGGGCGGGGATGCTGGTGTTCATTCCGTTCATCGGCGGCGCGGTGACACTGAAAGACCAGCCCCGCAGCGCGTACGACGATGCGCTGATCGGACTGGCAGGTCCGATCGCCGGGACGTTCGCTTCGCTCGTCGTCCTGCAGATTTACAAGTGGACCAACACGCCGCTCTACCTGGCCATCGCAGCGGCGGGGTTTGCGGTGAATCTGCTGAATCTGCTGCCGATCGGAATGCTCGACGGCGGACGGATTTCCGCCGCGGTCACGAAGTGGATGTGGGTGTTTGGCGGAGCGGCGCTGGTCTACAAGGTGATCCGGCAGCCGAATCCGCTGATGCTGCTGGTTCTGCTTCTTGTCGCCTTTCAGGTTTACGCGTCGATCGTCCGGGAGAAGGACGATCATGGTTTTTACGATGTGACGATCTCGCAGCGCGCGGCCATCGCCGTCGCGTATTTTTTTCTCGTCGTATTTCTCGGCCAGCAGACATGGGTGACGCTTCATCGGCTGGCAGCGCTGTCGCATGCAATTTGATAGGCTCTAGGCGTTAGGCCTTGGGCCCAAGGCCCCGGCACCAACATGAACTTCTATTTTGTCTTCGCACTCGCCCTCGGCGCGATCACCGGAACGGCGGCTCCTTCGGTCGTCGTGCAGCCGGTGGCCAGCGTCATCGCGGCGCGAAGCGAGCGCGCCGCCGTCTGCGGGCCAGTCTCGGCTGCTCGCGTGACGACGGACCGGCTGAAGCCGGTGCTCCATTCTTCTTCGTTGCCCCTTGTCGCTGAGGCTCCTCTCACCGGCGGAGCGACGCCGCGTGCCCCGGCGCGCAGCTGCTGAAGTGTGACGGCGGCCGCTCTCGGCCGCCGTGCGGCGAGCATGTGCGCCCGCCGCCATACCGGCAGCCGTTGTTGTTTCGAGTGAGGAGACCATGATCGACAAAATATTGACTCTCATTTTCGGTTCGAAGCACGACCGCGATGTGAAACGCATGCGGCCGATCGTTGCGCAGATCAACGAGCTCGAGCCGGAGATCTCTCCGCTTTCCGACGAGCAGTTGCGCGAGAAGACGATCGAATTTCGCGAGCGGCTGCGGCCGGTCGTGCAGACGCTGGAGAACGCGGAGAAGGAAGTGCCGGCCGATGAAAGCGCCCTGAAAGCGGCGCAAACCGATCTCGAGGAAGCGCTCGAAGATCTTCTGCCGGAGGCGTTCGCCGTCTGCCGTGAAGCGGCGAAGCGAACGCTGAACATGCGCCACTTCGACGTCCAGCTCATGGGCGGCATCGTGCTGCATCGCGGCAGGATCGCGGAGATGAAGACCGGCGAGGGGAAAACGCTGGTGGCCACTCTGCCGGTGTATCTCAATGCCCTGACCGGGCGAGGCGTGCACGTGGTCACGGTCAACGACTACCTCGCGCGCCGCGACTCCGAATGGATGGGCCGCGTCTACCGCTTCCTCGGTCTTACCGTGGGCGTGATTCAGAACCCGCACGGCGATCGCGAGCGGCAGGAGGCCTACGGCTCCGACGTCACCTACGGCACGAACAACGAGTTCGGATTCGACTACCTGCGCGACAACATGAAGTTCGACCTGGAGGCCATGGTGCAGCGCGGGCACCATTACGCCATCGTCGACGAGGTCGACTCGATCCTCATCGACGAGGCGCGCACGCCGCTGATCATCAGCGGTCCGTCCGAGGAACGGGTCGACAAGTACTACACCGTCGACCGAATCATTCCAAAGCTCACCGCCGAGACTGACTATCAGGTCGATGAAAAGCAGCACACCGCGGTGCTCACCGAGGACGGCGTTCTCCATGCCGAGAAGCTTTTGGGCGGACTGGAGTTGTACGACCCGACCAACATGGACACGCTGCACTGCGTGAACCAGGCGCTGCGGGCGCACACGCTCTACAAGCGCGACGTCGACTACATGCTCAAGGACGGCGAAGTGCTCATCGTCGACGAGTTCACCGGGCGTCTGATGCCGGGCCGCCGCTGGTCGGACGGCCTGCACCAGGCGATCGAGGCGAAGGAAGGCGTGAAGATCGAGCAGGAAAATCAGACCCTGGCCACGATCACCTTCCAGAACTACTTCCGCATGTACGACAAGCTCGCCGGCATGACCGGCACGGCGGACACCGAGGCGACGGAGTTCGACAAGATCTACGAGCTCGAAGTCGTCGTCATCCCGCCGAACAAGCCGATGATCCGGCTCGACTACGGCGATCTGGTCTACAGAACGGAGCGCGAGAAGTTCAACGCCATCGTCGAGGCGATCAAAGAGCTGCACGAAGAAGGGCAGCCGGTGCTGGTGGGCACGATCTCCATCGAGAAGTCCGAGGTGCTTTCGTCGATGCTGAAGCGCCAGGGGGTTCCGCACGTGGTGCTCAACGCGAAGTACCACGAGCGCGAGGCGGAAATCGTGGCCCAGGCGGGGCACAAGTCCGCGGTGACCATCGCCACGAACATGGCCGGCCGCGGCACCGACATTCTTCTGGGGGGCAACCCGGAATTCCTCGCGGCCCAGAAGACGCGCGAGATTACCGATCCCGCGGAAAAGAAGCGCATCGAGGACGAGATCAGCCGTCAGTGGCAGCTCGATCACGAAGAGATCGTGGCCCTCGGCGGCCTGCACATCCTCGGCACCGAGCGCCACGAGTCGCGGCGCATCGACAATCAGCTTCGCGGCCGCTCCGGCCGTCAGGGCGACCCCGGCTCCTCGCGGTTCTACCTGTCGCTGGAAGACGATCTGATGCGCATCTTCGGCGGAGACCGGCTGAAGAACTGGATGCAGCGCCTGGGGATGGAAGAGGGCGTCCCGATCGAGCACCGCATGGTCACGCGGTCGATCAAGCGCGCGCAGGAGCAGGTCGAGGGGCGCAACTTCGACGCGCGCAAACACCTGCTCGAATACGACGACGTGATGAACAAGCAGCGTGAGTCGATCTACACGCTGCGCCGCAGCATCCTCGAGGGTCGCGAGGGGAAGGAATACGTCCTGAACGCCGCGGCCGACATCGCCGAGTACCTGTTCGATACGCATGTGCCCGAGGACCAGCGTGAGCATCCGAACGAAGCGGAGATGAACGCCACGCTGTTCGATTATTTCGGCGTCGATCTGAAGAGCGCGAACGTCGACCTCGAAACCATGACGCGCGAGGCGGCGAAGGAAGCCATCCTCTCCGCCGTCACCCGGCGTTACGAGGAAAAGGAAGCCGCGGTCGGTCCGGAAATGATGCGCCTGCACGAGAAGTATCTGCTGCTGCAGGTCATCGACCAGCAGTGGAAAGACCACCTGCTGAGCATCGATCACCTCAAGGAAGGCATCGGACTGCGCGGCTATGGCCAGCTCGATCCGCTCGTCGAGTACAAGAAGGAATCGTTCGATCTTTTCCAGGCGCTGATGGAGCGCATCCAGGACCGCGTGGTGAAGTACTTGTGGCGAATGGAGATCGTCGTGGAGCGCGAGGAAGAAGAGCAGGCGCGCGCCCAGCGCTCACTTCCACCGCCGAAGCCGAAGCAGCAGCCGATGTTCTTCTCCAGCGGATCGGCCGAGCCGCAGACGGTCAAGCGCAAAGAGGCGAAGGTGGGCCGTAACGATCCCTGTCCCTGCGGCTCTGGGAAGAAGTACAAGAAGTGCCACGGCGCCGCGGCATGAGGAGTGTGGCGGCGGGCGCCCTGGCCCGCCGCTTTTACGCCGCGCGGTTCTTCGCTCGCCGCTGCATCCACGTCATGAGGGCGTAGAGCGCGCCGACGACCACGGCGAAGCCGATCAGGTAGTGCGACTTCGTCTTGAGCACGTTGATCATCGCCGATGGATCGTTCAAAAGCGCCGGCTGATCGCCGAGCACTTTGATTCCGAACCAGGCCAGCGCGCCGTTGTACAAACCCGCGCCGAGGATCGTGGTCAGCGAGAACATGCGGAAGTTCATCCGAAAGAGTCCGGCGGGGATGGAGATCAGGTGCCGCACCGCCGGAAGGAGGCGGGCGACGAACACGCCGCCGGATCCGTACGCTTCGAACCACGCGTCGGTGGCCTCGATCTTGTGGTGCGACAGCAGGACCCAGCGGCCGTAGCGCTCCACGAGTGGCCGTCCGAGCTTCAGCGCCACCCAGTAGCTCAGCGCCGAACCGGTCCACGAGCCCACTGTAGCAATGATTACTATAGCGGCGATGTTGAACCGGCCTTGCGCGGCCCAGTACGCCGCCGGGGGAATGACCACCTCGGCCGGAATCGGGAGGGCGGTGCTCTCGAACAGCATCATGACGAAGACGCCGGCGTATCCCCAGTCGAGGACGAAGTGCATCCAGATCGCGAGAAGGTGGTGGAAGACGGCCACGGGGACGGCGGATGGTAGCGCATTCGCCGGGAAAATCATGAAGTCAAACTCCCGTGGCAAGTCACGTGGCCGGCACAGAGGTACACTTGTGCCCCCCCAATTTCACCAAGGAGGAATTGAACATGAAATGTTTTGCGCAGCGAATCATGATCACCCTGGCAGTGGTGGTGCTGCCGACGGTGCTGTTGGGTGCCACTGAACTGACCGCAAACTCCATCGTGGTCAGCCAAAAAGCAGGGGTGTCTGCCGAGAGCCTGATCGCCCTGATCAACGATCCCGCGAATACGATCGCGATCACCTCTGAGGATCTGGCCACGCTTCGCAACGCGGGAGTTCCGGAGAGCGTGATCGCCGCCATTCAGGCCCGCGGTGTTGCGGCGCCCGCCCCTGCAGCCGCCGCGGTCGTCCCCGACGATCCGCGCCTCGTCGATATCGTGCGCCTGGTCAAGTCGGGCATTTCCGAACCGGTCATCGCCGACCAGGTGCAGCGCAGCGGCCAGACGTACAAACTCTCGGTGAACGACCTGCTTTATCTCAAGCAGAATGACGTTCAGGACTCGATCATCTCGGTCCTTCTTGCGACGCAGAAGCGGACGCCCACACCCGAGGAAAAGATGAAAGAGGCGGCCTCGAAGGAAGTTACCTTCGATGGCCTGCTTCTCCGTGGGGGGACGTGGTTTTTCCACAGAGACCGTCCGGGCCGTCTCGTCCTTGATGGCGAGACGCTTTCATGGATCGATGGCAGCGATCCGAAACAGAACTTCGACTTCAAGATCCCGGGACTCGAAAAGATCTGGTATACCTGCCAGTCGCAGACTCCCGAGAACTTCTGCTATCAGATCAATTTCCAGGTTGTGAAGGGACCGCGCTACGGCTTCGAGGATGTCAATCGCGCTTCGGGCTCAAATGCAACCGTCCGGTCGATCATGGAAACTCTTCGCGAAAGGTTCCCCCGGGCGCCATTCGGATCGCCGGAGAACCAGTGATGAGAGCCTGAACGTTCGGGGCAGCGGCCTTCAAAGCTCGGCCAGCGCCGACCGCCGGATCTTGCCGCGTTCATCGACCGGAATCTGTTCGATGAGCTTCACGATGCGCGGCACTTTGTGCGAGGCGAGCTGCTCGCGGCAATGGACGCGGATCTGCTCGCGCGTGACGTCGGGAGCGGCCACGACGGCGGCGGCGACCACTTCACCGCGCGCGCCGGCGGCCTCTCCGTAGACCTTGACGTCCCGCACACCGGCGATGCGCAGGATGACCAGCTCGACCTCGCGCGGATTCACCTTCTTGCCGGCGATGTTGATCAGATCGCCGGCGCGTCCGGTCAGCGCCAGCTCGTCCGAGCGAAATTCGGCGAGATCGTCGGTCATGAATTCGCCGTGCCGGAACGGCTCGTAGGTCGAGGCGTCGGAGAGGATTCCCAGGCCGACGGCTGCGCTTCGAACCACGACGCGACCGCGGCGCAGCGAGACCGTGACCCCGTCGGCCGGCGGCCCGATGACTCCGCGCTCCACCGAGCCGCCTCGCCGGTCGTAGGCGATCGCGCCGCATTCGCTGCATCCATAAAAGGAGTGGATCGGCAGCCCGAATCGTTCGCGAAAACGGCGCGAGGTCGGCCCCGCCAGCGGTGCGCCCGCGGAGATGCACGTGCGCACGGTGGTGAACCGCCCGCTGGCACGATCGGAAGAAGCGAGGTGATCGAACATCATCGGAATGCCCGGCAAAATCGTGCAGCGATAGCGGTTGCAGTATTCCAGGATGGAGGCGGGAAGGTAATCGTTGGAAATGACCAGCGTCGTGCCCTGCATGAGCAGCGGCGTCACCAGGTTCGAATACCCGTACGAATGCGACAGCGGAATCGCGCCGAAGCTGACGTCTTCGGGGCGGATGTCCATCGTCCTGCAGATGTTTTGCGCGTCGGCGAGCAGATTCGCCTCGGTGGTCACGATCGCCTTCGGTGTTCCCGACGACCCGGAGGTCAGCTTCAGCAGCCGCGCGTCGGGCGGCATCGCCGGACGTCGCGCCGGCCGGCCGACGTCGAATTGATCGATGATCGTCTTCACCTCGGCCTCGGGGGCATCGCGATCGATGAGGACGGCGATCGCTCTCCGCCGGAAAATCGCCAGCATGAGGGCCACAAACTCGGCCGAGTTCGGCAACTGCAGCGGCACGAGCTCGCCTTCCCGAATGTTCCGCGCCAGCTCTTCCGCGCGACCGAGCAACGCCCCGCGCGAGGTGATCTCGCCGCTACTCGCCTCGATGATCGCCGCGCAAACCGGCTTTTCCATCGCCAGCGACTGGAATTGTCGGAACATGGGCCTTGGGGTTCGAGAATAGCACGCCCGCTCTCGCCAGTCGCAAGTGTGTGACAATAACGAGCAGGGCTGCCCATGACCTCCATGAAACGCAAGCTGAAAGAGCTGTTGATCGAGCGCCTCAAATTCGAGGACATGAGTCCTGAAGACATCGACGACGACGCGCCGCTGTTTGCCGGCGGCCTCGGGCTCGATTCGATCGACGCTCTGGAAATCGTCGTGATGCTGGAAAGCGAGTTCGGAATTCGCGTCAAAAACGAGGGTTCCGCGCGCGAGAACTTCCGGTCGATCTCCGCCCTGGCCAGTTTCGTGGAACGACAAATCGGGGAACAGAAAGTAAGGATGTAAGGACGCAAGGACAGTTGTTCTTCATCTCTGACGTCCCTACGTTCTTCCTGGTATGACCTGGCTCGCATCCCTCCCGCATCAGATCCCCTTCCGCGCGGCGTCGACCGGCCGCAGGATCGACGCGAACACCGCGGAGGGAAGCTTCGTCTGCACGGTCAACGACCCCACCCCGCCGCAGCAAATGCTCGCCGAGGCGATGGCGCAGCTCGCCGGTGGCCTGGTGTTCGAGAGCGGTCGCCACGGATTTCTCACCGGCATCGACGAGCTGCGGATCGATCGCCAGGTGCAGCCGGGCGACGTGGTGGCGCTCACGGTCCGACTGGAAGCCGAGTTCGGCGGGATCTACCGCTTTGTCGGAACGGGGTCGGTTGGCGGACTACAATGCGCTCGCGGGCGGTTTTATCTCGCGGCTCCGGATGCGCAAGCCTGATCGCAACACGCGAATCGCAGTGACCGGTGCAGGAGTGATCTGCTCGATCGGCCGGAACAAGGACGAGGTGTGGACCGCGCTCGCCGAGTCGCACGCCGGAATCGGCAAACTGACGCGCTTCCCCGGCGAGACCTTTCCCACCGAACTGGCGGCCGAAGTGGAGACGGAGATCGATTCGATGCTTCCGGTTTCCGGGCGCGATGCGAAGCGCCTCTCTCGAACCGACAAGCTGGCTCTGATTGCCGCAGCCGAAGCGCTCGGCGAGTCGAAGCCGCCTCGGTTCGATCGCGCGGTGGTCAGCACCGGCACTTCTACCGGCGGTCTGTTGGAAGGGGAGGACTACTACTTCCGGCGCATGACGCGCGGCCGCGATCACGCTCCGGCGTCGTCGGTTTTGCAGCAGCCGACCTCCGGGCCGGGCGATGCCGTTGCGCGCGCCTTCCATGCCGGCGGCGGGGTGATCTCCAATGCCACGGCGTGCGCATCGGCTGGGGCAGCCATTGGCATCGCAGCCGATTTCCTCCGCGCCCGCCACGCCGATCTGGCGATCGCCGGAGGGAGCGATGCGCTCTGCCGGCTGACATACAGCGGATTCAACGTGCTGCAGGCAGTCGATTCCGAACCATGCGCTCCATTTGCCGCGCAGCGGAAAGGCATCACCCTCGGCGAGGGGGCGGCCTATCTGGTTCTGGAGCGGTGGGAAGAAGCGATTGCCCGCGGCGCGCGCGTGCTCGCCGAGCTCTGCGCATACGGGGCGACCTGCGACGCGCACCACCCGACGGCGCCTCCCGACGCCGGGCGGGGAGCCGAGGCGGCGATGCGCGGCGCGCTCGAGCAGGCGAATGTCGCCGCGGTGCATTACGTCAACGCTCACGGAACGGGAACGCTGCTGAACGATTCGTCGGAAAGCAGAGCGATCTCCGCCGCGGTCGGTCGCGACGTGCCGGTGTCGTCGTCAAAATCGTACTTCGGCCATACGCTGGGCGCGTCGGGAGCAGTGGAGGCCGTGGTCACGATTCTGGCGCTGATGCACCAGATCGCTCCTCCAACGCTGCGGCTGAAGAGCGCCGCACCCGATTGCCCGCTCGACTACATTCCCCACACTCCGCGGCCGATGCGCATGGACACCGCTCTGTCGAACACGTTCGGATTTGGCGGAAGCAACGTGTCGCTGCTGTTCCGCAGAGCATGACGCGCGTCGCCATCACCGGCATCGGCGTCGTTGCGCCGCCGGCCATCGGCCTCGATTCGTTCGCATCCCTTCTCGAGAGCGGCACCAGCGCGGCGACGCTCATCGATCGATTCGATACGACGGGATTGCGATCGCACACGGCGGCGCTGGTCCGCGACTTCGTTCCCCGCGACTTCATCGCTCCCATGAAGCTGCGCCGGATGAACATCCTGTCGCGCTATGCAGTCGCCGCGGCGCGCCTGGCGATCGATGACAGCAAGTCCGCCGCGGATCCGGCCAGCGGAGTGGCGCTGGGGACGGTCTTCGGCCCGGTCCAGACCTCGGTCGACTACATGCGCGAGTATGTGGAGAAGGGCTCTTCCCTCGCTTCGCCGCAGCTCTTCGCGGAGTCGGTGGCAAATGCGGCCGGAAGTCACGTGGCCATCGAATTCGGCCTGCGCGGATTCAATGTCACGTTCACGCAGAGAGAGTCGTCGGCGCTTGCCGCGTTGATGTACGGCGCTTCGCAGATCGTCAAGGGAGCGGTACACTCCGCGCTCGTCGGCGGGGTGGAAGAAGTCAACGACGTGATCTTCAGCGTGCTCGATTCCATCGGAGCGCTGGCCCGGGCATGCGGGGAGAGCGACGAACGAGCTCGCCCGTTCGATCGGAGGCGCAACGGGATGGTCCTCGGCGAAGGGGGAGCGGCGATGATGCTGGAAACAGCGCCGAAGCGCGAGCCGTACGCCTGGGTCTCCGGGTTCGGCATCGCCCGCGATATCACGGCGACGATCTCCGACTGGGGTACCGGTGCGGAGGCCGTCGCCGCAGCCATGCGCGCCGCAATCGATGACGCCGGCATCCAGCCCTGCGAGGTCGACGCGATCTACGCCTCGGCCAACTCGACCATGCGGGCGGACCGGCTGGAGATGCGCGCCATCGAGTCATCGTTCGAACCGATTCCTCCTGTCGTGGCGGCCAAAGGGTGCTTTGGTGAATACGCCGCGGCAGGGGCTCTGCAGCTGATCGCGGCGAGCCTCGCCCTTCGCGACCAGAGACTCCACCCCTCTTCGGGATTCGAGCAGCCGGAGGATGGGGCGCGATTCATGCCGACGCGGAGCGCGACGCCTCGCGCGCTGCGGCATGTTCTCGTCAACTCGATCTCCGCCGGCGGCGGAATCGTCTGCGCCGTGTTGGCGAGGGACCCGGCGTGAGCGAGAAAGTGGTCGTGGTCATCCCCGCGTTCAACGCGGAGCGTACCGTGGCCAAAGTCGTCAGCGGGTC
>VFSW01009209.1_pt1 | contig 14116 bp, 13 predicted proteins | sample 5358111 | NCBI WGS metagenome assembly VFSW01 (sample SAMN11554181, study PRJNA540505) | mine drainage metagenome | isolation source: sediment from site ElyBrook_90M | place: USA: Ely Copper Mine, Vershire, VT | collected 2017
GTACGCGAGGTACAAGACACCGGGACGTTCCATTTTCTGGACAGGTGCGTGAGCACGCCGGAGCTGAACAAATTGATGCGGACTACTGCCGCATGAAAACCTGGGTGGTGTGGGTCTTCGCTCCGCTGGGCACACTGGCGTCCGCCTCGGAAGTGAGCGTTTTGCCGTCGCTGGAGAGAGTCATTCTACCCGCGGACGTGGGCCGGTTCGCACCCTGTAGCATGACCAGGTATTGCGCGGGACCGAAGCGCGAGACTTTCGCGGTGCCGATCTTCCGGCCGTCAGGACCCTTGATATCGGCCTCCGAACCATCCAGGCGCGCGGCAAAGCGCAGCGAGATTTCCTGCTTCTGATTCACGGTGACAGAGTATTCGAATTCGAGCACGTCGCCGGCTTGCGTGATCCGTAAAGTGAGCGGCCGCGATCCACGCTCCTGTCCGGCAACCTGCTGGCTCTTGAGCAGCCACGTCCCCGTGATGGGTTCGGCGGCCGAAGCGTGTAGCAACGCGCACAGCAGCAGGGCGGCGACTTTCATAATTCGTTGCATCATAGCATTGCCCGAAGCGCGCGCAGGAGTTCTTCGCGCGGGGATGAGGCGAGCGCCAGCGCCACAAATCCCGTCATGTTGGCCACCGCGAAGCTGACGCCGTGCAGATTGCGCTCCTGCGGCACACCGGGAATCGGGCGCGGGTAAGGGGAAGCCAGGAACACGCCGTCGCGCTCGCGGAAGCATTCGCGCGGGCAGGTCTCGTCCGCCTCGACGCCGATCACGCCCGGCAGGCTACCGGGCAGCATCACCGCCGCGCTGACCACGACGCCGTTATCGCGCACAGCTTCTTCCAGCGGAAAGCGATGCTCGGGATTTTCCGTGCCGAGGCTGAGATTGATCACGTCCATGCGCTGATCGCGACACCATTCCAGCGCGCGCAGGATGACGCCGATTTGCGCCGAAAGCCGCCGGTCGAACACTTTAAGGGCGAACAGGCCGGCATCGGGCACTCTTTCGCGGATCGCGCCGGCCACGGCGGTACCGTGCCCCAGGCGGTCGATGGCATCCGTACCCGTGAAGTCCATAGCGCCGGCGACCGTGCCCACGTGCGGATGGCCGCCGTGTATGCCGCTATCGATGATGGCAATCTTCATGGGCCCAGCGTGACCACCTGGTGAGCGATGCGCGCCAGCGATGCACGGTGAGTGATGACGATGGCGGTACGGCCGGCCAGCGCGGAGGAGAGCGTCTCGGCAATCGCGCGCTCGTTCTCTTCATCCAGCGCGGAGGTGGGCTCGTCCAGCACCAGCACTTTCGGGTCGGCCAGCAGGGCGCGAGCCAGGGCGATTCGCTGGCGCTCCCCGGCGGAAAAGGTCTGTCCGCGCTCTGCCACCACGGTCTCATATCCTTCGGGCAGGCTCTCGATGCGGTGATGGATGGCAGCCGCGCGGGCGGCGGCGGCGATCTCTGCGGCCGTCGCTTCCGGCCTCACGTACGCGATGTTCTCGCGCACCGTGGCGTGAAACAGGTAGGGCGCCTGGTCCAGCAGCATTACCTGGCGGCGGACATCTGCCAGCCGCAGATCGCGCAAGTCGCGGCCGTCCAGCGTGATGGCGCCCTGTTCCGGATCGTAGAAGCGGACCAGCAGATCGGCCAGCGTGGACTTCCCCGCCCCGCTGGGGCCGACGATGGCGCAGATGGTTCCCGCCGCGACACGGAACGAAAGCTGATCCAAGACGCGGTGGCCGTTGTATCCGAACGAAATGGCATTGCACACCATTTCGCCTCGCTCCGCCTGGCAGGCCACCGCGCCTGGGCGCTCCGCCACTTCGCTTGGCGTATCGAACAGTTCGAACACACGGGCCAGCGAGACGCCGCCGGAGACCAGGTTGGTGTACAGGCTCATCAGATTCTGCACCGGCGAAAGCAGGCGCGCGTGATACGCCATCAACGCCACCAGCGAACCTGTGGAGAGTTGACCTTCGATCACCAGCCGCCCGCCATACAGGAACAGCGCGGCCGTGCAGAGCGTGAGCAGCGTGCCGGGCACGGCGCCGGAAAGGAACGCCACCAGTTGCATGCTGAGTAGAGCTTCCAGGAAGCTTTCGTTGCGCGCACGGAACCGCGCCACCTCTCGCTTTTCCGCGTTGGCCGTCACCACCAGCCGGTATCCCAGCAGCGTCTCCAGGAGGAAGCTGCCGATATCGGCGCCGCGCTCACGCACCAGTTTCACGCGCACGGCCAGGCGCCGCTGATAGTAGCGCAAAGTCCAGACGCTGAAGGGCAGCACGATCAGGCTGAGCAGGAACAGCCGGACGTTGAGCGATGCCATGATGGCGGCGCTGCCCACCAGGAACACTACGTTGGAGAGCACGCTCAGCAGGGTATCCGCGGAGATGCGTTGGACTTCGGAAATATCGTTGTTGATGCGCGAGACCACGTCGCCCAGCTTGGCGCGGGCCCAGAAGCGCGGCGAGAGCGATTGCAGATGGCCGTACAACGCCACCCGCATATCGAACAGCACCAGCGCCGAAACGCGCACGTACTGGTAGCTGGAGAGGATGTTCAGGGCGAAGCTGCCCGCCGTGGCGCCCACCATCATGAGGCTGACTTTCAGCAGGGCTTGAAAGTCGCGGCGCAGCAGGGCCTCATCGATGAGGAGCTTGGAGATGTAAGGCTGGGCGAGGCCGAAGGAGGTGGCGGCAACGCCCGTCAACAGGATCCACACCATACGCCGGCGGTACGGCGCGAGGTAACGCGCAGCCCGGCGGTAACCCGCCAGCAGAGTGCGTGTATCGGTCATGAGCACCTGGACAGGCCAGGAGGCCTGTCCTACGGCAGCACCACCATGGCACCCGTCATGTCGTGGCCCAGGTCCCAGACGGCTTCCCGCTGGAACGAAACGGCGTCGTAGACTTCGATCTCGAAGCCGGCGCCGTAAATGTAAAGCTTCTTGCCGTTGGCAGAGAGGCCGAAGCTGTAACGCGAACGGCAAGGCACTTCGGAAGTCCGGGCGAGTTTGGTGGTCACCAGGTCGAGGCCCCAGAACTCGCAGCGCCGGTTGCCGCCGGTGCCGTTCTGCGTGACGGTATACCCCATTTTCTTGTCCGGCGCTACGAAGAGCCCGCCGAGGGAAGCCGGCGAGGGGCCGATAGGGGTGAAATCGAACTTCCTGGTATTGAGGTCGAAGCGCGCCAGCCCGAAGACGCGATTGTGCACGATGGGGTCGGAATAGTTAAACAGGGAAACGCGCTGGCCCGGTTCGCTGAGCGCCTCCTGCATGCCGCCCAGGCCGAGATTCTCCATGGGTTGACCCTCCGGCATTTGCAGATCGATCTTTTCCACGACGCTGAAATCGGCGGAATTCAACACCGTGACCTGTTGGCCGAACTGGTACAGGTATTTGCCGTCGGGGGCCACTTCGAAGCCGCCGCCCCTTCCGCCGCCACCACGGCCGCCGGCGGTCTCGGTGGGCTCGTCCACGGTCTTCACGATCTTCTGCTGCGCCAGGTCGATGATGGTGTACCGAGGCTTGCCGATCACGTAGCGGTCGGACTGTTTGGTGATCTCGGTGGTGGAAGTGTAGAGCACCTTACCTTGCGGATCGGGTGCGCCGCCGTTCACGCGAAAGCGGTGGGTAGCATCGTCGAGCACGAAGTGGTTGGTGACCTTGCGGGTAGCCACGTCGATCACTTCGAAGCCGTTGTGATCGTTGGTGCTGACGTAGATGGTCTTCTTGTCGGGCGAAAGCCGCAGACTTCGCGGTAGCCCGGTGACCATCTTGATCTCGTCGACAACCTTGCCTTGAGCTTCGTCGATCACCAGGACCGAATCCGGATAAGCGCCGCAGAAAATGGTACCGCCGCGGCTCAGGGCGCAGGAAAAGGCCAGCAGCGCGATCAGTGGTCTCATAGGTCTATGGAAATACCAAATCGAGATTACGCCAGTCCTTAGTCGCCGAGTTACACTTACTCGCCCAATCCGGGTAGTTATTCAAATGGTCGGGAACCTGCGCGGGCCAGAAACAGGTCACGTAGCAATCGTAGATATCGCGCTCCACGGGCTGGCAGAGGCCGGCGGTACCGCCCGCGGAATCCACTTCCCAGCCGGGTGAAAACGCCAGTGCGCATCCCATGGGCACATGGGGCCGCTGCGCGGGGTTGACCGGCCCTTGCAACGCGACCACGTCCTCCTGTTTCGCAGCGGCCATCGCATCCAACCGATGGGCCTTGCGGTTCACGGCTCGCAGGTGTTTCATAGTGCCTTCCTTTCGGCGAATTTCTCCAGAAAGCCGGGGTTTTGGGCGCTGATGGCACCGTAGATGTGCAGACAGGTATCGGTCCAATCCCGAATCCAATCGCAATAATGCAGGTTTGGGTGGCCCGTATCTCCGTAGCGCACGAACGCTTCGTGGTGACATCCGCCGGCGCACAAAGGACGGGCCCAGCAGGTGTGACAATCGTACTTACTATTGATGTTACCGCGAGTGAGAAAATCAGACTGCTTTTCGCGGTCTACGCCGGTTTTGATGTTACCCAGCGAGTGTATATCGGAATCGACAAAGCGGTGGCAGGGGGCGATATCGCCGGAAGGTCCCACGCCCATCAGGCCGAGTCCCGCGCCACAGGGGTGCGACTTATTGACGCCCTGGTATAACTCGGCGATCGTGTCGCTGACGTTGGAAAAACCGTGCATTTCGCCGCGCAGGGCAAATTCCAGATATTCGTCCGCCAAAACGTGAAACTGTTCCAGCACGCCATCCATGCCGCGCTCGCCGATGGAATAAAGGCGGTTCGGCGCGGTGGTTACCGGGGCGAACCCGACTTCGTGAAAGCCCAGATCCTGCTTGAGGTGGCGGAAGATACGGACCACGTCGGTGACGCCGCTGGTCAGGGTCACGCGCGCCGTGATGGGCCGCGTCCGGTGACCTTCGATGAGCGCGCGCACGCGCGGGGCGATGATATCGTAGCTACCCTTGCCGTTCGCGAATACGCGGAGCTTATCGTGCAATTCCGCGGGCCCGTCCATACTCACCGTAACCCCAATGCGGTTCTGCGACAGGAACTCGATGATGGCCGGGGTAAGCAGGGTGGCGTTAGTGGTGAGGCTGAAATCCACGGTGCGCCCCTGCGCGGCGGCTTGCTCATTGGCGTAAGTCACCACCTGCTGGAGCAGCGGGAAATTCATGAGCGTCTCGCCGCCGAAGAAGGTGATGTGGACGGCGCGGCGGCCGCTGGACTGCGCCAGCAGGAAATCCACTGAAGCCCTGGCCGTTTCCAGGTCCATGAACTTCGGCTTGCCTTCCGGCGTGGCAACTTTATCCTCGCCGAATTCGTAGCAATACTCGCAGGAAAGGTTGCACTGGTTGGTCAGATTCATGACCAGCGATTGCAGCGGAAAATCCACCGGAGGCGCTTCCAGCGGCTCGCTCACGGCATCTTGTGAAACGATGACGCGCATGTGGTACAACTCGGAGAGCCGCTCTTCGGACTGGCGCGCCCGCAGCGCCGCGTGCGTCGCTTCGCCCTCCGAAAGCTCGCTCAGCACCGCTGCCACGGCATCGTCCATCTCGAAGATGGCGCCGGCCGGCACCAGGTACAGGAACTGGCGGCCGCCCGCTTCGAACCTGTGAAACTCGCCCAGCTTATAAGTGGGCGCAAGAGCAGCCATCATCGGTTCACCTCCGGCTGGTCCCACCGGATGTAAGTAGGGACGGTAACTACCAGGTAAGAGCGGCCGGTAAGCGGCTTGCCGTCTTTGTCTTTTTCGTTTCTCGCGGTAGCCACGGCCCAGACGTCGCCGTAGTTGTTGCGCATGAACTTACGGGCCGGGTTGGGTCCATCGGAATTCGGCGTGAAGAGCCCGTTATCATCGAGCTTGCCGACGAATTCCTTGTCATCGTCGCCGAAGGAGGCGTAGAACTCTTCCACCGACCAGCTGACGTCGATGGGTCCCAGGGCGAAGTCGTCGCTGGTGTGCGGCTTGCCGTCAGCGCCTCGATTGTACGCGACAGCCTCCAGTTGCTGATAGCCGCGGGGGTGCGACGATTTGGCATCTCCGCCAAGGCGCGCGAGGGAGGCTTCGGGCAGCACCTTGATGTAATCGATTTTGTCGTACACCGCCAGCGCGTCTTCCAGCACCGCGTTGTGGAACGCCAGGTCGCGCTTGCCCGGGACGGCATCGGAGGCCACGTCCACTAACGCCACGATCTCCGAAGCGTTATGCGAGGCGATGGATTTCACTGTGACGCCGGTACCGAAATCCAGGTCGGCCGCCGCGACCTGCGCGGGCAAATTCGAGCCAAGGACGCGCACCTTCCCGCCTTGCGTGCCGGTCTTGAGGGAATAGCGATCAAGCGAGAGCAGCGCCGGCTCCGGAGTGGCGCGGCGCAGCGCGACGTCGAAGCCGAACTCCTGATATTCGCCCCAGAACCAGCGGCCTTCGGCCCAGGTCTGGTCAGGCGAAATCCACAGGGTTTCGCGCGCTGTGCTGGCGAGATCGCCGGGCGCGGCGTTGGCGGCGGGCGTGCCGCTGGAGCGGCCGCGCCAGGAATAACCGGCGTAAACCAGGCCCGCTCCAGTGCGCGTGAGGGAGGGGCCCCCATTCACCGGCGTCAGTTTCGTGGTGGTGGTAAATTCATCTTCCGCCGCGCCCTGCGCGATGGTCATCTCGCCGACATATTTTCCCTTGCCCGGAACGTGCGCCGTGACGAGCCACTTGCCGGTAATGCGCGGAGCGCGCATGCGAGCCCGCCACGCGCCCCATTCCGGCGTGTGCAGCGGATAGGCCTTGGCCAGATAATCGAGTGTGGCATCCAGCGAGACAGGCTCGGCGGGAGTGGCTGCCGTCGCGCCTCTGCCGCCCCGACCGCCGCCCGCCGCCGCAGCGCCGCCGGCGAAAGCACCGCGCCGGAACGCGGCTTCAGCCTGCTGGTAGAGTGCGGCGTGCATATCGGCGAGCAACGACCATTCCTCGCGCGGCCTGTGCCACTGAAACACGCGGCCCAGCGCATGGCAGTTCATGCAGGTGGAGCGTACGCTTTCGTTGGGGATGACCTCATCCTGAATGCGGTGCTCGGCCATGTACATGACCGGCTTGGCTTCTTCCGGAGCAAGGCCGTGATAGTTGCTGAGGTACTTGAGAATGACCTTGGCGTCCGCCGGTTCGAGCTTGACGCCGTTCAAGCGGACCATGCGCTTGATGGCTTCCTCCCACCCCTCCGGCGTGGTGCGGATCCAGGAGATCCGGCTCAGATTACCCTTGGCATCTTTGGTGTGGCAGCCGGAACAACGGCTGACGGTGAGAGTATCGGTGACCGGGATGCCTTCTTCGGTGGGTTCCGCGGGCGCGCCCCGGCCGCCCTGTCCGTTTCCCCCACCACCGCGACGGCCTTGCGCTACCAGAGTGGGCGCAACGCTGAGTACACAGACAACAGCCGCGATCAAGCCCCTCGTCATTGATGAATATTAAAGGCTAAGGGCCGTTTTAGTCAAGTGGGTGTGCACCTGTTGGCTGTTAACATGATCTTGGGAATGGCAACCAGTTTGACCAGCGTGGCGGCTTCCTGTTGTGCGCACTTGTTACGCGGGGGCCGTGTGCAACTTACCTGCGGGATCCGGCGGCGCGTGCCCTCCGTGGTGGTGAGCCGGGGCACACAGTCGCTGATGTGCGATGTATTCGGAAAACCAGACCTGTTTCGCGGGCTCCCGAGAATCGACCGCCGCGTCGTGGCATGGGGCGCCGGCTCCGAAGCAGTGGATTTGCCTCATGCGGCGGTGCTGGTTTCCGAAGACGAACTGGTGGCACGACTGCAAGGGGAGTGGAACGATTCCCAGGACGCCGAATGGACGGTGTACGGCTCGCGGCCTTTGCCGGATGGCGTGGAGGAGCGCCATTTCGGGTCGCGCCGGGCGTGGGCGGTGGCGGCAGATTTCGATGGCTCGGCTTGCTGGGTGGAATCGTTGGAGAGCGGATGGCTGTTTCTGATTCCGGGTTGGCTGATCGCGGTGGGAGGGACGCCGGAAGAGTTGCTGGCGCAAAGCCGCCTGGTAGCGGGACAGGTGCGCGAGTTACGGGGCGAGGCGGCGGCGTTCCCGGCATATCCGCGAATTGCCGACCCGCTGTGCGGACCAGGCTGGCTGGCTTGCGGCAGCGCGGCGATGGCGTTCGACCCGATCTGTGGCGATGGTACGGGGAATGCAGTGCGCGAGGCGATTCTGGCATCGGCGGTGATTCGGGCGGCCGGCCGCGGAGAGGCGGTGGATCCGCTGCTGGCCCATTACCGGGCGCGGCTGATCGCGGGTTTCCGCCGGCATCTGGCGCTGGCGCTGGAGTTCTATCGCCGGGGAAACGGCGGCGCATGGTGGGAGCAGGAGATTGCGGCGATGGAGCGGGGAGTCGCCTGGTGCGGCGGCGAACTGGCGCGGAGGCCGGGGTTCCGCTACCGGCTGGACGGGTTCGAACTCAGGGCCAGCACGGAGTAGGCGGTGGCGGCATCGCTCATGAAGCGGCCGGCGTCGCTCTTGGGATCGCGTTGTTTGTTCATGGAAGTGGAGAGCCACGCTCCGGAGGCGTCCTGATTGCGCTCCAGCCAGGCGAGGCCTTTGGCGATCTGCGCCTTCGCGGGCAGTCCCGACTGCTGTAGCGCGACCACCATCAGGCCGGTGCCGTAGCCGTCGCTGCCAGCGTCCATAGGCGTGCCGTCGCGGCGTTTCCAATCCTTCATGACCAGCGACGATTCGCTCCAGCCGCCATCGTCGCGTTGCTTGGAGGCGATCTCGGCGACGATGGATTGGCGCTGCTCCACGGTCAACAACTTCGGCAGTTTCCCCGAAGCCCAGAGCGCCACGGCGCGATTCAGGGTGGACTGCTTGTCCTGCTCGCGCTGCAGATATTCGGCCAGGAGGGCAACGCCCGGCTGGTCCTCACCGGCGTAGCCCGCGGCCAGGGCTCCGAGCGTGGCACCCCAAAATGCCGAGTCGTCGGCTTCCCAGGGCTCATTGTGAAAGTTGAGCCAGGTCCAGGAGCCGCGCTTGTCGCCGTCCTTTAGCTGGAGGGCCCACATGTTGCGCAGGGCGTCTTTGGCGGAGGGCTCCCCGTAGCGCGCCAGCACCAGGGCGTTCAGCACTGCTTCCGTGCTGCGCGATTCGGCTGACTTAGGTGCGCCGTTCTTGGCATCGTTGTAGAAGGGCAACACGTCGTCCCACAACGATACGCGCTTTTCCATGTTGTCCAGAAATCTGCGTTCACTCGCGCTGATGCCGTGCTCGCCAACGCCGGCGCGCAGTGCGGGCCGCCCCAGTGCGTATGGCAAGCTGGTGTGGCACGAGATGCAGAAAGTATCGTGATCGCGCGCAGCGGGCGCCCAGGCAGCCCACCAATCCATGCGGCCGTCCAGATATCCGGCAGCAGCTTTCGGGTCCCAGGACTTGGCGTCGGCGACCTGCGCCGGGAGCGCGCAACCGAACGCCACCACGAAAAGAACGGTGTTCCTCATGTTCCCTCCTTTTATCGAAGTGTAGCGGGTTTGGCAGCTGCGTAAAAGAGGACTCGTCGCGAGCGACGCGGGCGAGTTCGTATCCGCCACGTCGTGTTATGTTTCGGGACAGGCCATGCCCCCGCCGTTGGGTTCGACCTGGTCGACTACGCGGAAAAAACCTCCGTGAATTAAGAACGTCCTGATGTCGCGGCAAGGGTAGCGTTCTATTCTAAGATTCAAGTTACCCATGAACCCCCTTCTTCAGCGCGGGATCGAACTGTTCAACCGGGAGGAGTTCTTCGAGTGCCATGAGGTACTGGAAGAGCTTTGGACTCAGGAACGAGGGCCGCATCGTTTGTTTTTGCAGGCGGTGATTCATATGGCCGTCGCCTGCTACCACTGCCGGCGGGGCAATTCGCGTGGCGCGGAGGGACAGTTCCTCAAAGGACTGCGGAAGCTCGACGCCTATCTCCCGATGTGTCAAGGAATCGATACGCGGCGTCTAAGTAGTGAAGCGCGGGCGGTGCTGGAGCGTGTGCGAGCCGGCGCGCCGGTGGACGAATTTCCGAAGATTCACAGCGGAGGCGAATGATGAGATGGCTGGCGATTCTGTGGGTGGCGGCGCTATCCGCGCAAACGGGGGACTATCCCGCGGACCAGGAGAACGTAGTTTTCAAAACGCAGATCGGCAAACAGATCGATAAGAGTGACGTGCAATGCGGAGAGTATTTCTGGAGATCCGAGAAAGCCGATAAGAAGGGCGTGCCCACGGTGTACTACTTTTATGGCGACCCCTCATACGGCAAGAATAAGCTGGGGCTGTATCACCAGAGCCTGTACAAAGTAACCGTCAATCCGGAGAAAGATCCGCCCACCGTGCGCGTGGTTCGCGATGGCGAAGGCAACTTGAAAGAGGTCCGGGTACAGATGACCGAGGCACAACTGAAGGTCTCGAAGGCTTGTTTCTCCGAGTGAGTCTCAGGCCGCCTTGGGCCAATCGGCGATAAACCGGTCACAGGTGCAAAATTCGCGCGCGAGCAGGTCACCGGTCATAGCCAGGCAGGGCTTACTGCCGGTAGTTCCATGCTGCGATTCCAGGTGGCCGCAGGTCGCGCACACCAGTTCCGGAGACTGCTCCGGCTTCTGAGCAGTGCGTGAGGGCATTAGGCAACATCCTTTACTGCTACTAAAGACGTAGCAGATAAAGGAAAGGTTGCTCACTGCACCGGCGGTTCGAAGTAAGTCTGCGCCAGTTCGGGTTTTTCGCGGATGGCTTTGCGCCAATAAGAGCGCGCTTCATCCTCCTGTCCCATGGCCATTAGCACGTGTCCCAGATTCAGCAAAGCTTCGGCAAACTGCGGGTTCTCGTTCAGTGCCTGTTGATACAAATTCACCGCGTCTTCGGTTTGTCCGCGCTTCTGGCAGATGAGGGCGGCATTGTAGAACAGCTCGGGGCTGCGCTCGCCCAGGTCCAGCAGTTTGCGATGGAGTTCATAGGCTTCATCGTAGTTCTGTTCTTCCATAGCGAGTGCGGCGAGGCCGCGGACGGCGTCAGAGGAATCAGGACGCATCACCAGGGTCTCCTGGAAATAGCGTTTTGCGAGATCGGGCTTGCTGCTCCGCGCGAAGGCGATGCCGGCATTCAGACAGGCTTCGGGCCATTCGGGGCGCTTGGCGAGGCACTCCTGGAAGTCCGTGGCGCTGGCCGCGTAATCGCCGCGCAGCAGCCGCAGATAGCCCAGACGGAAGAGCGCGTCGCTGAATTCGGGAGCATCTTCGGGGATCTTGGCATAGAGCTTCTCGGCCCAATTGCGCTCGTTTTGCTGTTCCAGGACCAGGGCCAGGTTCCACATGACGCCGGCCTGGCGGGGGTCCACCTCCAGAGCCTTTTCATAACACGCGCGGGCGGCGGAGAGGTCCGAGAGTTCCTGGTGGGCCACGCCGAGATTAAGCTGCGCCTGCGCCGATTGCGGGTTCAGCACCGTGGCCTGCGTGTAGGCCTGCGCGGCCTTCTGGAAATTGCCCATTTTGTGATAGGCGACACCTAGGTTGAACCAGTTTTCAAACCGGTCAGGGACCATTTCGGAAAGGTTGCGGCAGAACCGCGCGGCGCTCAGGTAATCGCCGTCGGCGAAGGCCAGGGTGGCCATCGCCTCCATCGCCACAGTGGAATCGGGCTGGAGTTCGGTGAGCATGGCAGCGTAGCGGCGCACGGATTCGTGATCCTTACGTTCCAGGAACATGGCCACCAGGTTCGAGAGCGCCTCTTCGCACCGCGGATTGCGCGCCAGTACCTTACGATACACCTCGACGGCCTCGTTCGGCCGTCCGGTCTGCTGCAGGCTCACGGCCTTGCCGAAGAGCGCCTGTTCGTGCTCGGGAAACAGCCGGAGGTATTTGTCCAGCGGCTCCATGGCTTGCGCCGGGCTGCCGGTATGGATCAGCGAGATGCCCAGCCCGAGGAGGGCGTCGGCGCGCGTGGCATCCACCTCGGCGGCGCGCCGGAAGGCGTCGGCCGCTTCCTTCCAGTTCTTGAGGTTGCCCTGGCACACCGCCAGGTTGAAATGTGCGGTGCGGTGCTGGGGCTCGAGTTCCACCAGTTGCGCGTAGGTGGTGGCGGCCGAATCGTAATCGCGCATTTCGTAGTGAATATGGCCCAGGGCCGAGTAGAGCGAGGCGTCATGCTCGCCGGCCTCGATGGCTTTCGTCAGCATTTTGGCGGCGCTTTCGCGCTTGCCTTCAAGGTGGAGAGAGACGGCTTTGGATAAGGTCCGGCTGCCCACGCGTTTGGGACTCTTGGCATCGTCGATCGATGTTATCCCCAGTGGCATGGAGACCACGTTAATTGATTCATTTGTCACGAATTCCATTTTTCCCTCCTGCTGACTTTGGTCACTCGATTCTGAAGTTCTGCCGCGGTTGCGGCGTATGCGGCTTCCTGCGTGCGCTCCGGCAACGGTTGCGGCTGCGGAGTCGGCGTCGGTATCTGATCGGGCCATAAATCGGCGCTGGCGCGCGATCCATCGCCCAGCGTATTGGCAACATAGGCACAAATGCGGCCAAGGAAGTCTTCATTCTTGGAGATCTTCATCCAGTAGAGCCGGGCGCGCTCGCCGGCTTCACTGAAGAAACCGACACCGCCGGCCACCAGTGTGTCGTCGATCCAGGTATCCACCAGTTGGCCGTCGACGGAGGTGAGCAGCTTGTTGCCGCGGACATCCACCTCCACCTGCATGGGCCTGCTGTTGTGGACCATGACGTTCAAAGGAATCTCTACCGGGCGGCCTTTCTTGCCGGCGACCACGGGATAATGCACCATGGCAATGACGGGGCGCAGGCCCGGCTCGATCACCTTCAATTTCATGGCGTAGTAGTTGTCGGTGTTGGTGGCGCGCACGGCCCAACCCATGCTCTTGCTTTCGATCTGGCCGAAGAACTCCAGGTGATAATTCTTATATCCGAGCGACGGGTGGAACAGCGCCAGTTGGCCGGTCTGCACGTAGCCATCGGGGTGCCGCGACCAACCGGGGGCCCACTGTTTCCCGGCAATGCCCCAGGCTTCCATGCCGGTCCGGAAGCTATCGGTCATGGTGGCGGCGGCACGGTCGGAAATTGCCGCGCGGATGCGGGCCAGCGCGCCGCGGGGGGGCGCGGCCGCCGTGGGGCCCCCGGCCCGGGGCGGAACCGCGGGGGGCGGCCGCGGCCGGGGCGGGGCCTTGGATGCCATGTCGCCGAACGAGATATCGCGGTTCACCGCAGGCGTCTGATTGCCAATCTGGAACGCACCCATTCCGAACCAAAGCACGGCTCCCAGCAGCAGGCTGGCGGCCAGTGCCCGGATGGCGTACCGCATCGCCGCATTGCCTGCCTTTTTGCGGGCTACTTCCGGCAGACGGAAGATGGCGGTGAAGGCCGGGTGATCCTGAGTGGGCTTCTGCGGCGCAGTTTCTTCAGTGCGCTCGATAATGATGTGCAGGCCCATCGCGGGAGGAATGGGCCGGGTCACCGGCGCGCACCAGGCCATCCTGCCAGTGGGGGCGCCGGAGGAGCGCTGGCAATGGAAATCCAGTGGCACGAAACCGCGCGCGACTACCTTGGCGGCGGCAGGCTCGGACTGGTACGGCGCGGGCGGCAAGACGAACAGCGTACGCAGCGGCTCCGCGCCTGCGGAATGCGCGGCCGCGGCGGGGCGGGACGGATGCACGCCGGGCACAATCGCCACGCTGCTGTCATCGATGCCGGGAGCCTTGGTTTGGCGCTGCGCCAACCGGGGCAATTGCAATTCCGGAGTCGCGGAGAGCGGCGCCGGCCTGCACGCGTCGCAGGGCGGCATGGTCTCTACCGGCTCGGCCGGCATACCGGGAGCATGACCGGCCAGATGCGCGGCGGGCTTCATCTGCTGGTGCTCGAAAGCCGGCATCTCGATAGCGCCGGCGCCGCAGGCCGGCAGCAACGCCGGTTCGCAGCGCGGAAACACCAGGCACTCGACCGGCTCGGCCGCCGGACCGTTTGCGGCCGGCGCGACCGGCGCGGAAGCCGCCGCGGCCACGGTTGCCAGGATCTCGTTCCCATCCGGTATGTTTGGCTCGGGCAGCTCGTCGTAGGCGGGCAGCGCGGCGGTGGCGGTCTTGGGCCAGACTCTCATGGAT
>VFSW01009210.1_pt1 | contig 14114 bp, 14 predicted proteins | sample 5358111 | NCBI WGS metagenome assembly VFSW01 (sample SAMN11554181, study PRJNA540505) | mine drainage metagenome | isolation source: sediment from site ElyBrook_90M | place: USA: Ely Copper Mine, Vershire, VT | collected 2017
GGCGGGCTGGCCAGCGCCATCACGCGACTGGTCGAAGCCGGACGTCCCCCCTGCCCCCTCTGTGGTGGACCCCTCGACCCGCGTGGTCACGACTGTCCGCGTACCAACGGACACCGCGCACCCGTTCGCTGAACGTGCAACGCGAGGAACAAATCGAGCTTCTGCGCCACGGTGCGGTCACCGTCGAAGGACGCGTCGCCGGTTCCTCCAACCAGGCGCTACTGGTGAGGCTCGACCTTGAAGGTGCCACCGGGCGCGCCTGCTACAAGGCCGAAGCCGGCGAACGCCCCCTCTGGGACTTCGACGACGGCCTATGGCGACGCGAAGTGGCCGCCTGGGAACTCGACCAGCTGCTCGGGACCAGTCTGGTACCGCCGACCGTCGCGCGCGACGATTTGCCCTTCGGTGTCGGTTCCCTGCAGTGGTGGATCGAGGATGCCACCGACGACCACTACTTCACCCTGCGCGAGAAGAAGATCCTGCTGCCCTGGTTCAGCGACTTGTGCGCTTTCGACGTCGTCGCCAACAATGCTGATCGTAAGGGTGGTCACATCCTCTTTGACGGCACTCGTTGTTGGGCCATCGACAACGGCCTCTGCTTCAACGAAGAGCAAAAATTGCGCACGGTGATCTGGGAATACGCCGAGGAGGCGTTACCCGATCGCCTCCTCGAACCCCTCGCGCGGCTCGCCCAGGGCGAAAGTGGCGACCTCGGCCTCTATCTCAGCGCCGAGGAGGTGGCGGCGACGCAGGCGCGTGCGCGCCAACTCCTGCTCGCCAGTAGCTTCCCCTCACCCAACGGGGAGAGCGACTGGCCGCCGTATCCCTGGCCCCTCATCTGATCCATGTCTGATCCGCGTCGCCCCTAGATGAGGGGAAGGAGGTCGCCCTCGAACTCCGGCACTCCCGACTCGAGTATGAAGAACGTGACGATGGCACCGACGCCGAAGAAACCGGCGGCCCACCAGAACGCCACGGTGTAACCGTGGATCGTCGCGGCGGTGAGGTTGACGCGGCACACCAGGTGACCCGGCGTCGTCACACACCCCACTCGACGAGTCGTGATGACGGCGATGGTATTGAGCAATGCCGTGCCCACCGATCCTCCGATCTGCTGGGCCGTGTTGACCATTGCCGCCGCCGCTCCCGCGTCGCGGGACTCGATACCCGCCGTCGCGCTAGCCGTCGAAGGGGCGAAGATGAGCCCGAGGCCCATGCCGGTCACGACGAGGCCCGGCAGCACGTGACCGAAATAATCGGCGTGCGCCGGCAGTCGCGTAAAGAGAATCATCCCCATCATGCCGAGCAACATGCCCACCGGCACCAGCGGGCGTGGCCCCACGAGGTCCAGTAATCGGGCGCTCGCCAAGGACGCGGAGAACGCGAGGGCGCCCACTAGGGGTAGGAACATTATGCCGGTCTTCAGCGGGGAGTAGCCCAGAGTGTTCTGTAGGTAATAGGCGAGGAACAGAGAAATGCCGAATATTCCCATCGAAGTGACGAAGAGCGCGATCAGCGATCCCCCGCGAGTACGATTCGCCACGATGCGTAAGGGCAGCAGCGGACTCTTCGAATGACTCTGCCAGATGACGAAGAAGAGCATCAGTGTGCCCCCGACCGCGAGGCTGAGCCACGTGTCGAAGTTGCCCCATCCCGTGGTCACCGCCCGAGCCAGACCGAAGACCAGGGCGAAAAGACTGGCGCTGGCCAGGACGGAACCCACCAGGTCGAGATGGACGACGCGCTCCACCCGTCCTCCCTCGACGAACAGCACCACACCGATGAGTGACAACACCGCAAAGAACAAATTGATAGTCAGACACCAGCGCCACGAGGCCCATTGGGTCAAGGCGCCCCCGAGGAGTAGACCGATTGCTGCGCCCGAACCTCCCACCGCGCCGAAGATGGCGAACGCTCGAGCACGTTCCTTGGGTTCACGGAAAGTGACCGTCACCACCGCCAGGGCTGCGGGCGCCAGCAGCGCGCCAAAGACGCCCTGGAGCGCACGCGCACTCACCAGCACCGCGAACGTCGTGGCGGCCCCCCCCCCTGCCGCCGCCGCCGAAAAGCCGCCCAACCCGATCCCCAGTGCGGTGCGCCGGCCCCAAAGGTCGCTCAAGCGCCCGCCGAGGAACATCAAGGAACCGAAGGCCAACGCGTAGGCGGTGATCAGCCACTGGCGATTGGCGGAGGAGAAGTTCAAGTCGACCTGCGCCCGGGGCAACGCGATGTTGATAACGGTCACGTCCAGGGCCACCATCAACTGCGTGATGCTGACCGCTACCAGGGCCCACCACCGACGACTGTGTGGCGGGGAGGTGGTTTGCATACAGTTGCCTCTAAGCCTAAAGAATCCTCACGAGTTCACGCAGCACACGGGAGACGTCCTCGTAATTCGCGTGAATCCTTGAAATTACGCGCGCGCCTTCAACGCGGCGATCAATGCGGGAAGGATCGAATGCACGTCACCCACCACGCCCAAGTCACTGATGGCGAAGATCGGCGCATCGGGATCCTTATTGATCGCGATGATGTTCGACGCGCCCTTCATCCCCACCATGTGCTGGGTCGCGCCCGAAATACCGCAGGCGACGTACAGATCCGGCTTGACCGTCTTGCCGGTTTGCCCCACCTGATGCGAGTAGGGCACCCACCCCGCATCGACGATGGCCCGACTCGCACCGGGTGCGCCGTGCAATAGTCGCGCCAGTTCCTTCACCAGTTCGTACGACGCCGCGTCACCGAGTCCGCGACCGCCCGACACCACGACTGCGGCGTCTTCGAGCGCCGGGCCGCTGCGTTCTTCGGCGTGCGACGCCCGGATCACGGCCGCTCGGGTCGAGGAGGACGCGGCTGTCACGTTCTCGATCACCGCACCATCCGTGCTCGACGCCTCCGCCACGAAGGACTTGGCCCGCACCACGATCAGTCCCGGCGCAACCGCACGGAATCGCGCCACCACGGTCTGGGTACCACCAAAAATAGGGTGTTCGGTCTCCAGATGTTCCCCCGCCCGCAGCCCCGTCACGTTCGTGAGCACCGGTGTGTCCAGCATCGCGGAGAGCCGTCCAGCGATATCTCGACCATCGTTACTCGCGGGGAGCAGCACCGCGTCGGGCGATTCGTCGCGCAGCCGCATCGCCACCGTGGCGGCCACCACGCTGGCGGGCAGTACGGCACCGATGTCCCCTAGATGCAGAAGCCGCTGGGCACCGAAGGCGCCCACCTCCGCCGCGACGCTCTCGGGGTGGTGACCCCAGGAGACCGCGGTCACCGTCGCGCCGAGCCGGCGCCCTTCGCTGAGCAGTTCGCGCGACGTTGAGGTAACCCCCGTTCCCGACGCCTCAGCGATGACCCAGAGATTGGACACGCTCACGACGCACTCCCCGAGACGATCTTGATCTGTTCGAGAAAGGTGACGATGCGCGCCGCGGCGTCACCCTCATCCACGTACTTCTCCCCCGCACTCTTGATCGCGGACATCTCGACGGCCACGACGTCCTGACGCGGATCCAGCGCCGAAGCGTCGAGGCCCAGATCCGCAACGCTCACCACGTTGACCGGCCGCGACTTGGCGGCCATGATCCCCTTGAAGGTGGCGTAGCGCGGCTCGACCACACCAGCGGTGACGGTGACTACCGCGGGCAACTGCGCGGCGACTTCGTCGAATCCCGCCTCGGTTTGGCGATGGACCACCACCGTGTCGCCCTCCACCGTAACGGAGGTGGCGAAGGTGAGCGCCGGCCAGTCGAGCAATTGGGCCAGTTGCACCGGCAGCGTCCCGGTGTAGCCATCGGAGGACTCGGTGGCGCAGAGAATCAGGTCCGGCACGTCGCGAGAGATGGCGGCGGCCAGCACTTTGGCGGTAGTGAGCGCGTCGGCCCCTCGAAGGAGAGGATCCGCGACCACGGTGGCGCGCATCGCCCCCATCGCCAGGGCGCTACGAATTCCCGTCACGTCGGTGGCGTCACCCATCGAGACGAGAGACACCTCACCCTCCCCGCGCGCCTCAACAAGCTGCAGGGCGACCTCGACTCCGTAACTGTCGGCTTCGTCCAAGATGAGCTTGCCCGAGCGGTTGAGGCGATGCTCGGCGTCGAGCGACTGGGGAGCCGCTGGATCGGGGATTTGTTTCACGCAGACAACAACGTTCATGACTCTCAATCTACGCCATCATTACTGGTCGGTAGTGCGCTCGTGTCGTTCGCGTAGCGCCAGCGCCAGGGGCGCGCCAGCGGCGCTGAGCCCCCCGACGCCGAGCTCGAGCATCCGCTCGAGATCACGCTCCAGATTCGGTGTCCACACGTGCAGTTCGATACCCAGAATTGCCGCGCGTCGCGCAACGCCGCGACTGACCCGCGCGAAGGGGAAATGTGCCGACGTCAGTCGACTGGCATCCACCTGGTCCAACACGGCGTCACCCGGTTGGCGCGTGACGAGCCAACCGACCTTCCTGCCGGGTGAGAGGCGTCGCACCTCTTGACAAATTGTGAGCGAGAAGCTTGAAACCATGCATCGTCGCGAGGAACTCGAGTCGTCGAGGTACCTCGAGACCGCTCGCGCCACCTCGGAATTGTACGTATCCGAACGAGTTGATTTGATTTCAACGTTGACCCGCAATTCGCCGGCGGCGTCGAGAACGTCGCGCAAGGTCGAGAACGTCGCCGCCTCCTCGAGTTGAGCCCGAGTCGAGCGCAGGATATCGTGCCCACCTAGGATGCGGTCATGGTTCACGATCAGGTCTTTATCCCCCGTCAGCCAGACGTCGATCTCGACGCCGTCGACGCCAAGGTCGCGGGCGTCAGCGACGGCAGCGGCCGAATTCTCGGGCCAACGCACGTGATGTCCGCGGTGAGCGAATATTGAAGTCACGATAAGAATCCTGTCGTTCATGTCCACTTTGGTGGCCAAATACCGAAAAACTCCTTGAATTCAGAGCACCCGCTGAGTAAAATTACGTTCCCGCCCTTAACGGACTCCGTGGATAATTTCGGACGTTTTCGTTAGTTTAGAAGGATTGTGTCATGTCGTTGATCTGGAACCGTACTCACGCTTGGGATGACGCCGACTGGCGTTCGGACGCGGCGTGTCGCGACACTGAACCCGAGTTGTTCTTCCCCGTTGGCACGACGGGCATGGCCACCGACCAGATCGAATCCGCCAAGCGCGTCTGCATCAATTGCGACGCCCAGAAGCACTGCCTGGAATTCGCCCTCGCCACCAACCAGGAGTCCGGTGTGTGGGGCGGGACCACCGAAGACGAGCGCCGCAAACTGCGTAAGCAGTGGCTCGCCGCGCGTCGTCGCATGCAGCAGAACTAGTACTGCGCGAGCAGTTCAGATAGCCATCTGGGTCGGCACGACCACCCGGATGAGAGTTCCCCCACCATCGGCGTAGGGCATGTTGGACATCTCGATGGTGCCGTTGAGTTGTGAACGCACCAGGTCGCGCACGATGGACAGTCCAAGACTGGTCGCGACGTCCAGCATGAAGTCATCGTCGAGACCTCGTCCGTTGTCGCGAATTTCGGCCACGGCGTGATCGCCCTCGAGACTCAGGTTGAGCGTCACCACGCCCACGTGTTCATTTTCCGGTCCACCGAAGTCGATGAACGCGTGCTCCACCGCGTTGGTGAGCAGTTCGGTGAGGGCCAGGGCCAGCGGCGTGGCCAGGTCCGTCGGCAGGGTGCCGAGCTCGCCGTTCACCACGATCTCAACCGGGTGCAGCGCCAACACCGTGTCTTCGACCAACAAGACAATGGAACGCACTATTTCGTCGAACACCACCTCTTCGCCGGGTTCGCGAGAGAGCACCTCGTGCACCACCGCGATCGAGCGCACTCGCCTCTCCGCCTCCTGAAGCGCCACCACCGTCTCGATCTCGTCACTGCGTCGCGCCTGCAGACGCAGCAGCGACGAAATGGTCTGCAGATTGTTCTTCACGCGGTGGTGGACCTCGCGCACCGCGGCCTCTTTGTTCAAAACCAAACGATTGAGTTGACGAAGGTCCGACACGTCGCGTAACAGGACCACTACTCCGGTGACCAGTCCGCGATCGAACAGCGGCACGCAGTGAAAGAGGATTGCGACGTCACTGGAACGGTCCACCTCCTCCATCGCGGGTATCCCGTATTCCAAACATCGCTCCACCACCCGCAATCGCAGTCCGGCCTGGGTGAAGGTCTTGCCCTCGGTCGAGGCGTACACCCCCAGGCGGTGCAGGGCGTTGGTGGCGTTGGGCGTGGCGAACTCCACCTCCCCAGCGTCGTTGATCAAGATGATCCCGTCGCCCACGCGTGGCATGCCGGGTCCGGCTACCGTGTCCTCGCGGTAGGGGAACGTGGCGTCGGAGACCATCGAGCACAGCCGTTCGAAGATGGAGAGGTAGGCCTGCTCGTAGAGCGACGCCGGTCCACGTAGCGGGCCCTGCAGTCGCACGAGGACGGCGATGACGCGTCCGTCAAAACGAACCGGGATGCACCAGACCGGCACGGCCTGGGCGATGGCGGGCAACGCGACTTCCCCGACGGCGCGATGCCCCGATTCGAAGGCTTCGCGTACCAGGGGCCACTCGCTGGAGGGCTGGATCGAGCCAATCAGGTCGTCGACGATCAAGGTCGAGCGATTGTTGGGGCGCACCTGGCCCAACACGACGAAGTGTTCATCACCCGCGGTGTGTTCGTCAGGCGCGCACAGGACCATGTCCGAGAACGACAGGTCCGCCAGCAATGACCACGACGCCGTGAGGCGCAGCAGGTGGTCTACTGCCGCGTCGCTGAGCGATGTGAAATCCTCGGAGAGTTCATTAAGTGTGGTCACGACGTAGTGCGCAACGGCACCATAACGCGACTGCGCCCTTCGTACGATGCGAGTTCGTGCACGCCACGAGCCTCGAGCAGTGTGGCCAGATCGTCGGCGCGCGAACCCACGCGCTCGAGGCGATGCGCGTCCGAGGCGGTGGTGAAGGTCACGCCGCGCGCCACCAGGCGGTCCAGGAATCCTTCCGCGGGGTACTGCTCGTCGACCGGCTTGAACCAGCCCGAGGAGGAGCACTCGACGGACACATCGACTTTATGTGCGGCCTCCGCCATGCGGTCCCACAGGGGGGCGGGATTGGTGGCGTAGTAATTTGCCACCTTGATGACGTCCGGGTGCGCCAGCACGTCGACGCAGCGCGTCGCCGCGAGCTCCTCGAGGGCCAGCGTGTAGTCCTCCCAGCACTGGTCCACGTCGCGGGTGCGCCATTCATCCATCTGCACCGCGTTGTCGATGTCGTCGAATTGCCACGTGTTCAGCCAGTGCACCGAGCCAATGAGAACGTCGAAGGGGTACTGGTCCAGCAGGGCTGCGACGTCGTCCATCTGATCACGGTAGAAATCGACTTCGAGGCCGACCTTGACCGGTAGTCCCTCCGACTTGGCGAAGTGGGCGAAGTTCACGTAATCCTCGAGCGAGTTGCGCGCGTGAAAGTCGAAGTAGTCGGCCATCAACGGCGCGGTGGGCTCGTGGTTCCAGCGAGTCCAGAAGTCGCCGACCGCAGCGCGCATCTCGACGAAGCGGTAGAGATGCTCCGTCAGCGCGAGTTCGTGCACGCCGTTGCTCGCGGCCTCCTCGCAATATTGGGCGACCTGGTCGATGCGGTACCCCACCGACGAGTCGTCGTGGCTCCACAAGTGCAAGTGGTAATCAATCACGGCTCAGGCCGCGCCGAAGCCCACATTGCGTTCATTGACGGTGGAGAATTCCACGTACGCGACGCGCGCGGCGGGCACGCCGACGCGCCGACCCTTGCGGTCGGTCAACCACAGCAGTTTGTCGGCCTCCAGGGCGGACTCGACAGTCTTCTCCACGGCGTCACGGTCGGTGCCCTCGGGCAACTCGACACTCAGCTCCTTCATTGATTGCACGATGCCAATTCGAATTTCCATGACGACTCCTCGGTGGGTAACAACTTTCCCATGTTACGGCTTTGGGGCAAGATGATGGTCGTGCCAGATGATTTCAACAGCCACCACAACCTCCAGTGGGCCGCCACGATGGAGGGTTTCGTCGGTGACCAGATCGTGCGAGCCCACCGCAATTCGGTCGCCGCCCTCGATCCGCACGATGATCGTGTGGTCACCGCATCGTCGCGTGACGCCCGCGAGGAGCAACTTGACCATTTATTGGCGCAGGGGGCCACTCGCGGACGAGGAGCGGGGAATCGAGTCGTCGACGAAGAGCCTGACCTGTATCGCACGTGCTTCGAACGTGACCGCGATCGGATCCTGCACTCGACGTCGTTTCGCCGCCTCTCGGGTAAGACGCAAGTCTTCGTCTTCCCCGACGACCACATGCGCACTCGCTTGACCCACGCGCTCGAGGTAGCGCAGGTCGCTACCAGCGTGGCGCGCGCACTGGGGTTGAACACTGCGCTCACCGTAGCCATCGCCCTCGGACACGACTGCGGGCACGGGCCGGGTGGCCACGCCAGCGAAGAAGCCTTGGCCCCCTACCTCGACGGCGGATTCGACCACGCCATTTGGGGGGCGGACGTGTCGTTGCGCTCGCTGAACCTGTGCCGCGAGACGCTTGACGGTATCCGGAACCATTCGTGGTCGCGTCCCGCGCCCGCCACCCCCGAAGGTGAGGTGGTCAGTTGGGCCGATCGTATTGCCTACGTGTGCCACGATTTCGAAGATGCCGCGTCGGCGGGTCTCGTGCGTTTCGATGACCTCCCCGATGTGGTGCGCAGTCGCTGCGGCTCGTCACGGCGTCAGCAATTGGGCACGTTCATCAACGCCATGATCGCCACGACCCGTGCGAGCGGCGCCATCGGGATGGATCCGCTCCACGCCGAAGCTCTCGCGACGTTCCGCGCGTACAACTACGACTCGATCTACATGCGAGACGCGTCACGGCTACAGGCCCGGCGAGTGGTGGGAATGCTGCGCGCCCTCGTCGAGCACTACGCAGCGCATCCCCATCTCCTTCCCGACTCGGAACATCCCGTCGACCGGGCGGATTCGCCCGCCGCATTGGCGGCGGCCGTGAGTTACGTAGCGGGCATGACCGACCGCTACGCCTGTCGCAGCGCGGTAGCGCTCCTGGCCTGGCCGATCGACCAGTTACCCAACGGCATCGATCGTTAGAGCAGTCGAAGTTCCTGACGATATACCCGCGAGGGACCCTGCGCGGCCACTTTGCGCGCGAGTTGGCCAAATGCCTTCGCCGCTTCGCTCTCGGGATGAGAAACGACCACGGGAACACCGGTGTCGCCCCCCTCGCGAAGTGGTGTCTCCAAGGGGATCTGGCCCAACAGCGCAATTCCCAGATCCCGCGCGAGCAACTCCCCGCCACCGCTACCGAAGATTTCGTAACGCGTGCCGTCGTCACCTCGGAACCAACTCATGTTCTCAATCACGCCGCGTACCGACAATTTCAGTTTGCGCGCGGCGTACGCCGAACGCTGGGCCACGCGCTGCGCCGCCGCCTGGGGCGTCGTCACGACGTACATCTCAATACGAGGAAGGATCTCGGACAGGGTCAGCGCCACGTCACCCGTGCCCGGTGGCATGTCAATGAGCAAGAAATCGGGCTCATCCCACCACGCTTCGGTGACCAGCTGTTCGATGGCCTTGTGGAGCATCGGGCCGCGCCAGATCACGGGTTGCTCGTCCGGCACGAAGTAACCCATCGACACGCAGCGCACGCCGTGGGCCAAGGTCGGCAGTACCGTGTCACCCAGCACGATCGGGTCCGCCACGGCCCCGAGCATCTTGGGCAGGGAGAAGCCGTACACGTCAGCGTCTAGGACTCCCACCTGGTGTCCCTGCTGGGCCAGCGAGATCGCCAAGTTGACCGTCACCGACGACTTGCCCACCCCGCCCTTGCCGGAGGAGATGCCGAGCACGCGAGTCTTGGAGAGCCGGTCGAGGAATTTGGGCCGCTCGCCGCCGCTACCAGGATCACCGTGAGTCGAGGGAGCGGTCATGGCGCCACGAAGGAAATTGCGTAGACGCAGCAACTCCTCTTCGTTCATGGTACGCGTTCGCAGCGTCGCACCCGGCATGGCCAGTTTGACGCGCTCCTCGAGGTACTCACGCTGAGGCCAGTTCGAGGCGGGCAGGACCAGAGTCACCACGAGGCCATCGGCGCTCTCCACGACCTCGTCGAGGAAGCCCAAATCACCGAGGGGTCGCAAGACCTGGGGCTCGACAATGGCCGCGAGCGAGGGGTACTGCAGGGCGTCGAAAGTCACGGCTCATCCTTTGTGGTATCTCTCAGAGGCTACCGGCGCCGATGACCATTCGCTCACCTCCCTCGCCATTGCCCCTAAACTCCGGACATATGTCGACGAACCGCGAGAATGAACTCGATCCCGCGCTGTTCACGGCCACCGTCACTAGTCTCGCGCACTCCTTCGGCGACAATACGCGGCGCAAGATCTACCTGTATTTGCGCGAGCACCCCGGCGCGACCGCCTCGGAGCTCGCGCGCCATTGCGACGTGCACGCCAACGTGGTCCGTCACCATATCGAGCGCCTGACCGAGGGTGGCTACGTCACCTACGACAACGTGCACAAGTCAACGGTCGGGCGTCCGGCTAAGGGCTACCGCGTCGTGGACAGCAATGTCGCCATGGAGGGATCAATTCGTCGCGACGCACTTCTCGTCGCGCTACTCGAGATGGCTCTCGAGCGTCTCGGACCCCGCGCGGCCGAATCTCTCGCCCACGACGTGGGACTGGAGTACGGACGCGGTCTAGGCGCCTCGGCCAACTCCGCCTCGCACGATACGACCGTGACCGTCAAGTCCGCGATGTCGTCCATCGCGGGGCTCCTGACCGCGCACGGGTTCGCCGCGCGCGTCGAGGAGGGCGTGAGCACCCAATCGGTCGTGGCCGACAACTGCCCCTTCGGTTCGGCGGCCCAGCACCACCCCGTACTGTGCGCGGTCGACCGCGGCCTCATCTCGGGGATGCTCGAGGGTCTGGGCGCGAAGTCCACCAAAGTCACGTTGACCTCGCGAGCGCGCGGCGACGACACCTGTCGCGTTACGGCCTGACCGCACTCACGCGACCCGGTCTCATCCGCGACCGATCTCACGTGCATGCTCATGCTCCAGAACTGTTCGCCGACGACGTCGGTCCTCGCGGCGCCCGTGGGATCCACGATCTCGGGACCGGTGCCGCTCTAGGCCGCCAGTCCCAAATTACGCAGGAACGGTCCCGCGATCAGTAGTTGCGCCTTTGAGGGCTTGAGGGTGAGAAAGGTCGTGAACTCCCGCTTCGCCAGCGCCTGGTTCCCCGGGGTCGCGGCCGCGACGATCGCGTAGTACAGCCGCGGCGCTGGCGAATGAGGGGCCAGCGTCACGGCTTCACGCAAGTCACTCACGCCGCGTGCGACGACGCTCGAGTTCTTACTGGTGCTGCCTGCCGTGAAGTCCAGCCAACCGGCTTCGGTGAGGGCGGCCACGTTGGTGGGCTCGATGGCGAGGATCTGCTGGTACGCCGCAAGGGCGGCGACGGCATCACCCGAAGCCACGTCCGCCTCACCCTCGATCGCCAGCTGCTGCACTCTCTGGGTTTGCGACAGGCTCAATCCGCCGCTGGCCGATTGGCCCGCCTGACGTAACGCCAGGTTCGTCCAGACCAGTACGCCTGCGGCGAGGGCGAAGCACACGAGGGCCACGACCAGTCGGCTACGTCGACGCCGACGCGGCGCGTTCGACGAGGAAGCGGGTGATGTCGCGGGCGGCGGCGCGGTGGCGCTGGCCATCGTCGCTAACTCCGCGCGGACCAGATCCAGTGCGGCGCTCTCGCGTTCGACGATGGAGGCGAAGTCGGTATCGGCGAGTTCGCCCGAGGCGTGTTCGCGTCGCGCGTCATCGAGCGACGCCTCGCGCAATCGGATCTCGTCGAGTAGCTGTCGCTCGCTCCTCATCGACGCCTACGCAGAACAATGACCGTGACGATCAAACCAATAAACACCCCGCTTGGCACGATCCATAACAGGGCACCCAGACCCGACGTCGGCGGACTTAGTAGGACTGATGGACCGTACGCGGCTTCAATGGTGGTGAGGATCTGCGTATCACTCTCCCCCTTGGCCACCAGGGCGACGATCTCGTCGCGTACCGCCAGCGCCGAGGACGACGTGCTCTGGGCCACGGAGAGGTCCTGGCACGAAGGGCACTTGACCAGCGTCTCGAGGTGCGCGATGCGTCGGGCGGTGCTCGAGGTGGCTGGGGTGCTCGCCAGCGCGAAGATCACCACCGCCAGAAGTGCGATCAACCAGAGTCGGAACGAACCCAGGTACACCACTCGACCACGTGACGGCGACATCGTACTCACGCGCGCACCCGCGCGATCACGTTATTGAGCTGAGCGGTCGTCACGGGTCCCAGGAGCTCGGCGACGACGCGACCGTGGGTGTCGATGACGAAGGTGGAGGGTGGAGAGGTGACGCCATAGTGAAACGCGAAAGTACCGTTGGGGTCGTCGATCGAGGGGTAGAACTGGCGGGTACCCCATCTGTCATCGAAGGCCCGCGCCGCCGCAATGGTGTCGTTGAAGACAACTCCGAGGACTTCCACCCCGTGAGTGTGCTGTTGCCAGGCGAAGGTGATGAGATTGGGCTCTTCGACCTGGCACGGACCACACCAGGACGCGAAGAAGTTGACGACGACGATCTTGCCGCGTTGCGCCGAGAGGGAGAATGTGCCGCCCCCCAACTCCGGACCAGAAATCGTCGGCGCGCTCTTGCCCACTAGCGCGCTCGGCACCGGGGTCGCCGAAATGGGCTGTCGCGTCACCAGCAGGATCGAGAGGCCGACGAGGGCGACGAGGGCGACGAGGGCGACGATCAGCACGAGGTGGCGTTTCATAGCGCCGCCTCGTCGTGGTGGCGGCGACGAGCGAAAGAGAGAGCGCTGCCCACCCCCCCCAATAGACCCCCGATACCCCCCCCCCACAGCAGGGGCAACACGGGCACCCCCCACACCCCCGAACCGGCGGGGACAATCGTACCGACCTGTGCGCCCGACGCGGCGCCGTTGCCGCCGACGGCGTCGAAGGTGACGTAGACGTCACGCAGCAGGTTCGAATCGATGGCGGGCGTGCCCACCGGTTGGCTCGCCCGCCCCGTGAAAGTGGTGATCGCCGGACGAAGTGTGTGCCCGTCGACGTTGACCACCAACTCAGTCTGCGTGTCCAAGGCGCTCGCTACCGTCGCAAAGCCGTCGAAACCCACGTACTGACCGTCGATCACCGTACGCTGGTGTTCGGCCAGCGTGACCTCGGAACGCGTGGTGTACGACGTCGACACCACGATGCCCATCGCCAACACCACGACGCCCAAGTGCACGATCATGCCTCCGGTGCTCGGCGCGCGCCACGCCGACCACCAGTCGCCGCGACGGCGAGCACTCTGCAGCGCCCCCGTCAATGTGCGCAGCGCCGCGCCCGCCGCGCCGACCGACAAGAACACGGCGACCAGGACCGCCCAGTGGTGCACGCCCAACGTGACGAGGGCGGCCACGCTGGCCAACGCCGCCCAGGCCGATAGTCGCACTCGCCGCCAGAGCAGGGCGGCGTCGCCGGTGCGCCAACTCACCACGGGGGCGATCGCCATCAAGAACAGCAACAGCACGCTGACCGGGGCGGCCACCGCAGCGAAGTACGGCGTGCCGACGGTCACTTGATTTCCATTCACCGCCTCGTAGAGGAGAGGGAAGACCGTCCCCAGGAGCACCACGAAGGCGAAGCCCACGAACAATATGTTGTTGGCGACGAAGAGTCCCTCGCGCGAAGCCGGGTGATCCACGCCCACCGGTGAGCGCAGTTCGTCGCCACGCCAGGCGATGAGCGCCACACCCGCGCCCACCGTGAAGAAGAAGAAGCCAATGAGCGCCGGGCCCAGGGTGGAGGAGGAGAAGGCGTGCACGCTCTGCAGAACGCCCGACCGGGTGAAGAAGGTGCCGAGCACCGTGAAGGCGAACGTCGCGATGGCCAGCGAGAGGTTCCAGATGCGAAAGAGGCCGCGCCGGTCCTGAACGATGACCGAGTGGATGTAGGCCGTCGCCGTCAGCCAGGGCAGCAGAGCGGCGTTCTCCACCGGGTCCCAACCCCAGAAG
>VFSW01009211.1_pt1 | contig 14113 bp, 8 predicted proteins | sample 5358111 | NCBI WGS metagenome assembly VFSW01 (sample SAMN11554181, study PRJNA540505) | mine drainage metagenome | isolation source: sediment from site ElyBrook_90M | place: USA: Ely Copper Mine, Vershire, VT | collected 2017
CGCCCGCCCCCCCCTCCGCCGGCCCCCCGGCTCGGCGTGCCCCTGTGGGTATGCGGAGCGGGGGCGGGTCCCGCCGCCGGCATTCACGCCACGATCGGCATGTCCGGCCTGTTCGAGATGGCGGCCGGACTTCCGGGTCAGTTCTCCAACCCCATCGCGGTCGTCGCGTTCGGGGTCGCGATCTCGGTCGCGATCGTCCTGGCCGCCGGCGATATCCTGGGGCTCGAGCCCTAGGCCGCGCGGCGATCGACCGTCGGTCGGATTGGATTCAGGGGAGCAGGCCGGCCTTCACCAGGGCTCGCCCCCAAATGGCGTAGCCCCGGTCGGACGGATGGAGGGCGTCGGGCATGATGGCCGGGGAGATGCTGCCGTCGGGCTGCAGAAAGCGCGCGCCGATGTCCAAAAATGTCGTGTTCGGCCGGCCGGACAGCTCCTGGGCCAGGATGCCGTTGAGCTTCGCGATCACGGGGCGATAGCGGCCGCGCGGACTGCGGCCGCGCGGGAAGACCCCCATGACGACCAGGCGCGCGCCGGGGCACCTTCGCTGCACCTGGTCGCAGATCGCGCGAATGCCGGCCGCGACTTCTTCCGGTGAATTGGCCCGCGAATTCCTGGTCTGGCTGAAATTGTTGGTGCCGATATTCAAGACCACCAGCCTGGGCCTCAGTCCATCGAGCTCGCCGTGGTCGAGCCGCCAGAGCACGTTCTCGGTCCGATCCCAGCCGAAGCCCAGGTTGAGGACCCGGCGATCGCCGAAGGTCTTCGCCCACGCCCGCGGGCCGCCTTGCCGCGTGGCCAGCGGCGGCCCGTACCAGAAGTGGGTGATCGAGTCGCCGATCAGGACGATGTCCGGGTCGAGCTTCGGGCCCAGATCGAGCTCCTCGGCATGGCGGCGCCACCAATTGTAGGAATCCTGCTCCAGCCTTGGAACCGGTATTACCGCGGTGTTCACCGCCGGGTCGGTCGCCTTCGCGAAAGGCTGGGTGGCCGTCATCAGGTCGCCGTAGACGATCTCGGCGATGCGCGCGGCTTCCTCCGGATCGGGGTGGATCCGGTCGGGGAAGCGTGCGGCGTCGGCCTCGAGGGGCCGGTGCAGGTCGACGAGGGGAATCTTTTCCTCGGCCGCGACCCGCCGGATGCGGGGCAGAATGCGCCGGGAAAGCACGTCCTCGCGAATCCCCATCGCGGCGGGAAAGGCCGGCGGGGGCAGGCAGGCGAAGATTCTCACCCGGGGGTTTTCGGCGCGGAAGCGGGCGATGGCGGCCTCGTAGCTGGGGACGAAGTCGCCGGGATGGCGGGCGATGTTGGAGGCCTTGGTGTCGTTGGTGCCCAGGGCGATGATGACGACATCGGGTTTCCAACCCAGGGCGGCGGCGCAGGCCGGCTGGCGCTCGTAGGGCATGTCGCCCGACTCCATCATGGTCGTGCCGCTGACCCCGAAATTCCGCACCTCCCAGCCGCCGCCGAGCAGGCGGGCGAGCTGGGCGGGGTAGGCGTCGCGCTGCGGTTCCCGAAGGCCGTAGCCCGCGGTGATGCTGTCGCCGACGCAGGCCACCCTAACGGCCGGCCCAGCCTCGCTCCGCACCGCCGGAGCAAACGCGAGGATCACGCAGGCCAGGAAATATTTCATGGGGATTCGGCCGGCGGCTCCGACATGCGGCGGCAAGCTGTGGAAGACGCCGTTCCCGCCAGCCTGGGCCGGATGTCCCGCCGCGGGCAAACCATTTCCTCGGCACGTCCAGCCGCGGGAGCCAATAGCCGATCCGAGGCCTTCCCGGCCAATGACCGCCCACGCAATCGAAAAGAGGAAAACGCCCAATGCATGAAGTTTCCTCACGGATAAAAACGTGACGGTTGGCCGCCATCCTGCCCGTCGCCTCCGCCACCATGGTGCGCTTGCGCGCCATCCGAGCCGGACGAACTGAAGTCGCGCGGTTCCGAGGGCCTACCGAGTCTCCTGCGGCGAACGCTCGGGGCAGCCGAGGGCTTCACTTGAGCCCGGACTCGGAAGGCCGGCACATGGCTCTTCGGCATCGGGCTTCCACTCGAAAAACTCCGTCCGTCTCCGGGCAACGGTCGGACGGAGCAGTTCGATCCACGCGCCCGAGGTGGGGTCGGGCTCACCGGCCACCTCGAGGAGGACCACCAGCGCCTGGCCCGGCGGTTCATCCAATGGGCCCGTCCGGTCGGGAGGGCACCGCAATGTCGACGGGCACGTCTGGCGGCCGTGGGCCGCTATCACGATGAGATCGGCTGCGGCGAGGTCCCGATTGGCTTCAGGCGAAAGTTCCGCCGCGGCGGCCATGTCAAGCCGCCAGACTCTGAGTTCGGGCAGGCAGTCATCGGCCAATTCATTCATCAGCCGCCCATACAGTCCTACGGCCAACCCGCCGGCCGCCGGCTTGTCGTAGAGGATGACAACGTTGAATGGTTCCGGATTCGGCACGGCGGACTTAAGCCAGGAACGGTTGAAGTTGGGGAGCCATGGGCTGGGTTCGCCGACAGGAGTCCCGCGGGAAATCGATTTAGAGAACGACGCCCGGGCGTGGCGGGCCGACCTGAATTCCAGCAGCACCGGCCTGTTGGCTGGAAACCACAGCGTGTCGTTTGGGGCGCGGATGTGGCGACTCCCTTCTAGCGGTTCCGGCGACATCCGACAATGGGGTGTTCACCCACTTGGGCGCTGCGCGCGCCGTTCATGGGCCCATCGGGTGGCCGCCCGGTCCGGCCTCGACCTCCTGCCATCGGCCTTGAGGAATTTTATTTGCCGCCAAGCGTTTGATTCGACCTTATCACCCGGTGCGCCCGCAATTTCCGCCGGGTCGCGTGGCACGCCCGGCTCGACGCGCGCAACCTGCTCAACCACTATAAGGCCGTCCTTTTCCCCACGACGACGAGGTTCTCCTCCGCCGACAGCCCGACCGGTCAATCTTAACCACACGATCCGCTTCCAATCCGCCCGGCCGCGTCGGGAGACGGGCTCAAACCCACCCAACTATGAGAACCCAGATCGCCTCATGCCTTTTCGCCCTCAGCCTGCAATCGATCGCTCTGCCCCTGCGCGCCGATGCAGCCGGCGCCGCGGACCGCATTCCCGCAGTCGCCGGCCCGGTAATCTGGAAGAATCCGTCGCAGCCGCTCGACGCGCGGGTCAGCGACCTCATCAGTCGCATGTCATTGGCGGAGAAGATCCAGCAGATCCGCAACGCCGCACCGGCGATTCCGCGCCTCGGGGTCCCGGCGTACAATTATTGGAACGAGGGGCTGCACGGGGTCGCCTTTGCCGGCATCGCCACGGTCTTTCCGCAGGCGATCGGCATGGCCGCTACCTGGGATCCGGCGCTGATTCACGGCGAGGCGGACGTGATCGCGACGGAGGGCCGGGCCAAATACAACGATTACACGGCCCATCACGGCGGCGACGCCAGGGGACGCTATGGCCTCACGTTCTGGTCGCCGAATGTGAACATCTTCCGCGACCCGCGCTGGGGGCGGGGCCAGGAAACCTACGGCGAGGATCCGTTCCTCACCGGAAAGCTCGCGGTGGCCTTCATCCGCGGCCTGCAGGGCGACAACCCCGACTACGTGAAGGCCATGGCCTGCGCCAAGCACTTCGCCGTCCACAGCGGCCCCGAGCCGCTCCGGCACACCTTCGACGCCGTGCCGCCCGAGCGCGATCTCTATGAAACCTATCTTCCGCAATTCGAGGCGGCCGTGCGCGAGGGGCACGTGGCGGGGGTGATGGGCGCCTACTCGGCGCTCGACGGCATCCCCGACTGCGCCAACCCCTTCCTGCTCCGCGACATCCTGCGCAGGAAATGGGGGTTCACCGGCTACATCGTGTCCGACTGCGGCGCCGTCGGGGACATCTACGCCCACCACAAATACGTGGCCACGCCGGCGGAAGCCGCGGCCGCCGCGATCAAGGCCGGGGTCGATATTTGCTGCGGCAAGGATTACAACGCCCTTCTCCAGGCGGTGCAGCAGGGGCTTGTCACTGAGGCGGAAATCGACCGGGCGCTGGGCTACGCCCTCCGGGCGCGGTTCCGCCTCGGGCTCTTCGACCCCCCGGACCGGGTGCCGTTCGCAAAGATCGGCATCGACCAGAACGACACCCCCGCGCACGAGGCCCTCGCATTGAAGGTGGCGGAGGAGTCGATCGTCCTGCTGAAGAACAACGGCATCCTGCCGCTCGACAGGTCGAAGATCAGGCGGATTGCGGTGATCGGTGAGAATGCCGACTCCGTGCCGGTCCTGGTCGGCAATTATAACGGCACGCCGGCGCGGCCTGTGACGATCCTGGCCGGCATCCGCGCGGTCGCGGGACCGGGCATCTCCGTCAGCTACCAGCGGGGCTGCCCGCTGGCCTTGCGCCGGGACGGATCGAATCGGCCGTCCGCCAAGAGGGTCGACGACGCGATCGCGGCGGCGAAGGCGGCCGACGTCGTCATCTACGTCGGCGGCATCAGCGCGGAGTTCGAGGGCGAGGAAACGATCCGGGCGAACAGCTTCATCGGCTTTGACGGCGGCGACAGGACGCGGATCGAGCTGCCTTCCCCCCAGACCGATCTGCTCAAGAAGCTGCAGGCGACCGGCCGGCCGGTCATCTTCGTCAATTGCAGCGGCAGCGCCATGGCGATGCCGTGGGAGGCGGGGCATCTGCCCGCGATCGTGCAGGCATGGTATCCGGGCGAGCAAGGCGGCCGGGCCGTGGCCGAGGTCCTGTTCGGTGACGTGGATCCTTCGGGCCGTCTGCCTGTGACCTTCTATCGTTCGACGGCCGACCTGCCCCCGTTCGAAACCTACGCGATGAAGGGCCGAACGTACCGCTACTTCGCCGGAAAGCCGCTTTTCGCCTTCGGCCACGGCTTGAGCTACACGGCCTTCGGCTACGGGCACGCCGGGCTCAACGCCGCCGTCTTCGGGCCCAAGCAGACGATGAAGCGCGCCTTCGAGCTGACGAATTCCGGCCAGCGGGCCGGCGACGAGGTGGCCCAGGTCTATTTCCGGCACGTCCATTCCGCGGTGCCCCAGCCCCGGCTCGCGCTCTGCGGGTTTCGACGGATTCACCTCGCGCCCGGGCAGTCGGCCCGGGTGGAGATCGACATTCCGGCGGAGCGCTTCCGCTATTGGGACACGGCGGCGAAGGCATACCGGGTCGAGCCGGGCGACTACCAGCTGCTGATCGGAGGCGCCTCCGACGACATCCGGCTGCGGGTGCCGGTGAAAATCGCCGCCCTTTGACCCGGGGGCGGCGCCCCGGTTCCGGCCTGCGGCGCCATCGTCCGGCTTTTCGCTCGCCGGAAAATTGCCGGGCGAGTTGTCGCGGCCGAAAAGCGGGTGTTGGGTAAGGGACAGGGGCGGGCGCCGCAACGAGCAGCCCGCCCGGCGAACCTCTGCCGTCTTCGTCCCAGTGCGCGCCGAAAACATTGTATCCATTATCTTGTTGCTTGGCTGCGCCGGCTGCGGGGGGTCGTCAGGGGTGAGCCCGGGCGCCGCCACGACCCCCGAACCACCCGCGGCCAACGCCGTGCCGACTCCGGACTTGCGCTTCGGAGTCCAGACACACTTCGCGCAGGGCTGGCCGGCCTCGTGGGCGTCCGTCGCGGCCGCCGACCAGATCCCGGCCGTCCGGGACGAGCTCTATTGGAACATCGTGGAGTCTTCGCAAGGCGTCTACCAGTTCCCGGCGGCGTACGACGACTACATGGCTGCCCTTCGGCAGAACAACCTGTCGCCGCTGATCGAGCTCGATTTCGCGAATCCCAACTACGACGGGGGCCAGACGCCGTATACGGCTTCCGGCATCGCGGGCTATGCCGATTATGGGAAGGCGGTCCTGTCGCACTATGGTTCCCAGATCCCGGCGGTCGAAATCTGGAACGAGTACAACGGCAGCTTCGCCTCCGGGCCGGCGACCGAGGACGAGCCGGGGACCTACACCCGGATGCTCGAGCAGGCCTATTCCCAGATCAAGGCCCTCCGCCCGGACGTGACGGTGGTCGGCGGCGCGACCGCCGGGATCCCGCTGGCCTACTGGCAGCAGCTCATCCAGGACGGGGCCCTGGGGTCGATGGATGCCCTCTCAATCCATCCGTACCGGTACAATATGCCGCCGGAAGGAATCGAAACCGGCGTGGCTGCCCTCCAGAACCTGATCAAGCAGTACGATGGCGGTCAGACCAAGCCGATCTGGGTGACCGAGATCGGCTGGCCCGTTCAGGGCTCCGGCGATGGCCAACTCGCCATCGATGCAGCCACGCAGGCGAAGTTCCTCGTCCGCGCCTACGCGCTGCTCCTGGCCGCGGGCGTCCAGCGGATCTTTTGGTACGACCTGGTCGATGATCCGGGCTCGACCCTGGGCCTTTACCAGCCGGACGGGACGGCTCGACCCTCCGCCACCGCCATGCAGGTGATGATCGAACAGCTCTCCGGCGCAGCGTTCACGCAGCGTGAGCCCTCGTCCGATGGGGTCTATTCGATCCTCTTCACCCGCCCCGACGGCACCCAGATCCGGGTGATGTGGGCATTGGCGCCGACCCTCTTCGCCGTCGCCGGTGTCACGGGAGCCACCGACATCCTCGGCAATGCGGTCGGCGTGGGTGGGCAGCTCAGCCTGACCGACTCGCCCCTTTACGTCAAAGGACCCCTCGAGGGCCTTCCGGCGGCCCCGAACCAGACGCTGCTGACGGATTCGACGTTGGACTTCGCAGGAGTCCAGGGGCAGCACGGATGGTGGTACGGGCAGTTCACCGGAGGGGGGCCCTTTATCCTGCTGGCCAATTACACCGTCGCGAATTGGACGCAGGAATGGGTCGGGGCCTATCCCTATCTCGATATCTCCCCGGGCGACCAGCATCCTTCGATAGGCAGCCAGCAGCCGATCGCCGCAGTCCGGCGCTGGATCAGCACGGTGGCCGGAATGGTCCATGTCGTCGGGGGGTTCGAATGCGAAAACGCCGGCGGCGACGGGGTCGGCGTCGCCCTCATTGGGGCCGGCCAGCCGGCGCATCCGCGGGGGCTGATACGCCGGGCGCGCCCCCCTGTGGACCCGGACGATCCTTTACACGGGGCCGTCAATGTCGGATCGACGATTGATTTCGTCGTCGACCCCGGACCGGGCCTCAACATCGATTTCGACGCGACAGCCGTCAACGCCACGATCAGCCTGATGCGGTAGTCCGCCGGGGCCGATGCCGCGCGCGTTTACCCTGGAATGAGAGGGTCGCGGTCGGAATCAGGAGACGCTGATCTGGACCTTCACGCTCTCCGGCCGCATCGAGCAGGCGTAGTCGAACGCCCTGATGCCGTCGGCAAACGCGTAGGTGTCCGTGATCAGGGGCTTCACGTCGATCTTGCCCGACCCCATCAGCGCGAGGGCCCTGTCGAAGACGTGGGCATAGCGGAAGATGGTGTCGATCCGCGCCTCCTTGACTTGCGCCGCCACGACGTCGATCGCGACCGGCCGCCCCGGCATGCCGATGAGAACGACCCTCCCGGCGGGGCACAGGTGGTCGAACAGGCAGGGGTACGCCCGCTCGCTTCCACTCGCCTCGAAGATGACGTCGGCGCCCCGTCCGTCGGTGGCGTCCCTGACTGCCCGGCCGAGGTCGTCCCGGCTGAGGTCCACCGGCGCGATCGGGCCCAGGCGCGCGGCCAGGGCGAGCTTCAGGGGCTGGACGTCGCTGATGACGACCCGGGAGCAGCCGGCGGCCAGGGCCGAAAGCGCCGTCACCATGCCGATCGCCCCGGCCCCGATCACCAGGGCCACGTCGCCGGGACGGATCGCCGCCCGCGTGGCGGCGTGCATCCCGACCGCCAGGGGCTCCACCATCGCGGCCTCGGCGAAGGAGACGTTGTCCGGGATCTTGAAGGTGAAATCCGCCGGATGGACGACCGATGGCGTCAGGCAGCCGTGGACGGGCGGGGTGGCCCAGAACCGCACGGCAGGATCCAGGTTGTAGATCCCGAGGCGCGAGGCCCGGCTGCGCGGATCGGGTATTCCCGGCTCCATGCACACCCGGTCGCCCGGCTTGAGTCCCCGGACGTCGCGGCCGGCCTCGACCACCACGCCCGAAGCCTCGTGCCCGAGAACCATCGGCGCCCGCACGACGAAAGGGCCGATGGCGCCGTGCTGGTAATAATGGACGTCGCTGCCGCAGACGCCGACCTGGCGGATAGCGATCCGGACGTCGGCCGGTCCGAGGTCGGAGGGCAGATCGATGTCGCGCAGCGACAGGACGCCTTTCCGTTCGAGCACGAGGGCGCGGGAATTCATGGGGCCTTGGGGACTCGGAGCGGCCTGGGCCGAAATGCTTGGGGAGAACGAGGGGTTTGGATTCGCGGATCACTTCAGGGCGCCGGCCGGAATGTAATGCGCGAGAACGGGATAATATTTGGAAAGCTGACCGGCCGTAAAGTTTCCCGTGCTCGAGTTGGCGGACGTGTTGGTCATGCTCACCGGAAACGCGTGGGTCGCCGTGACCTTGTAGACTCCGTCGGAGTTGGCGTCGGTCGCCACGGGCACCAGGTCGATCCGGTAGGTGGTCTCGGCCAATCCGAATTGGTCGAACAGGCTCTCGAATTGGTCCCCGCCAAGAGACTGAAAAGCCCGATACCGTTCCGGGCCGAGCGCGTCCTGAAAGGTTTGAATGAGGCCGGCACGAATGGCGCCTCCCCTGCCGGGGAACGGCGCGACTTGAACGATATACCGGTGCCCGGCGGGGTCCGTTCTCACACTGGCTGCGCTGATCGCGGCCTTTTCAACCCTTCGGCCCGCCTGCTCCAAACTGGCGTTCAACCGTGCCACGTCATCGGCGGAGAGGGCGAACAACTTTGCGAACTCGCCGGTCACCTTCTGTCCGGAAAATATTTGCACATTGATGTTGGGGAGACAATCGCGCCGCAAAGCGAGAAAGGCCTTGAGCCCCTCGGGGATTTTGCCCCTCGCTGCCGATGTGATCGCAATAGGTGAGGTGGCGCCGGGCGGTGGCCGGACCGCGGCTGGCCTGGGTCGAGTTGCATTGGCGCCGGAGGCGGGAGAAGCCGCCTCAGGCCTTTGCATCCGCGAACGGGCCAACCATCCCGCGGCCGCGCCAAGGAAAATGAGCATCCATGACTTCAGCAATGACCTGGCGAAGAAGTTATCGGAGCCGGTGCCGTTCATTGGGGGGGCTGGGAGGAGCGGCCTTTCGAGCCACACTGTTTTGGATTACTCCACGATCCACCACAATCTTGGCTTTCGCTTCAGAGCCGCGTCAACGAGCGTCGCGGCGTGGCGACCGTTGAATGCACGCCCGGCGGCGATAGGCCCTAGCGGGTCTTTCGCATAGATGTCGCAATGCCTCCGCCGCCACTTTTCTGGATCCGAGGCGACTAATTCAGCAGGAACAAGCACAGCTTTCCAGACGCCGCCAGGTGCGTCATGCCCCTTCCGCGAAAGGCGATATGCCTTCAGCGACTGATCGAATTTGACCCGTCCTGCCTCCATCCGTTTATCGACCGAATTTTCGGCGCACGGTCGAGCCGCGTCTCTGCTTACGACGCCGCCGGACGCCACGAAACGGATACGAAGGTCTTTGATGTGCTCCCGGGAGGTCCCGATAGCTGATGACTTTGGCGTTAATGATGCCGATCCTTCCGCTCTGACCTCCCGGGAATTTCTGTTGTGCCGCTGTAAGTCCAGGTTCAGGGTCTGATACGTTCTTTTGATTCTCGGGGGCCTATAGCTCAACGGTTAGAGCAGAGGACTTTCACGGGTCGCTGGCGGAGAAATTCGACAGTAGTCAGGTGTAAATTCGGTGAACGGCCTGCCCTGCAAGGGCGACCCAACGCCGAGCCAAGCCCGCGCTCTCGCGCGGTAAGGTGTAGAGGCCATAATCACCCACCTAAACCGATGGCGGCATGGTGAAGGCATGGTCCAGACCACGCACAAATCTCTTCAAGGGTTTTGGCGGCGAAAGCCGAAGTGGTAAGCATAATCCTTTGGTTCTGGGTTCGAATCCCAGTGGGCCCACCATTCTCTTCAGCGGCGGGCCTATCCCGACCCTCCACCAAGCGGGCTCGTCTCAACCGGCCGTTCCACCCACACTCATTGCGTGAAGGTTCCGGATAGCGGCATGCCCGATGAGGATTACTGGGAGTCGTTGTTCGACGTTCCGCTGGTCCTGGACCGGCTGTGCCTTGACGGAACTGCGCGCAATGTCGCCGAGCTCGGCTGCGGTTACGGCACCTTTACCCTTCCTGTCGCGCGCCGGGTCACGGGAACGGTCTTCACTTTCGATATCGAGCGGGCCATGCTCGACTCCACGAGCCGTCGGGCCGGAAAAGCTGGATTGGATAATGTGAAGACGGAGCTGCGGGATGTCGTTGCGGACGGATTCGGGCTTTCTCCCGGGAGCTGCGATGCCTGCCTGCTATTCAACATCCTCCATTTTCCGGAGCCGCAATCTCTCGTTGCCGAGGCGGCGCGTGTGATCGGTCGCGGGGGTCGCGTGCTCGTGATTCATTGGCGTTCGGACATTCCCACGCCGCGAGGCCCCGCGGCCGCCGTCCGTCCGCGCCACGCGCAAATACAGATTTGGGCCGCCGCCGCCGGGTTGGCCGCCGGGCCTGCGCTCGACCTGCCTCCCTGGCATTTTGGGGTCGTCCTGGCGAAATCATAATCCCCGCCCGGCAGGGGGCTCATCGAACGAAATCCGGGGCATCGCAGCGTTCCACTTCTGCGCTTTCGGCAGACTGGGTCTTCCAACGGCCTGATCATGAGCCTTGGCTCTGCCGGGAAACCTCGGTCAAGTCAGACTTCCGCCAGCCGGCAATTCAGGGTTTAGTCAGCCCGAGCATCCGATCGGCCCAGGCGATGAAATAGGGCATGTTCGAGCGATCCTGGTGGCCGCCGTCGTGCTGGCGCCAGGCGAGCTGGCCGTCGAGCAGTCCGGTGTTCATGGGCGGCATCTTCGCTGTGCGGTAGTCCTCGCGCACACCCAGCCCGCGGGCCCCCAGAAGCCGGTATACGGCGCTGGCGTCGACCGCGGCCATGAAGCTGCCCTGCTGGTCGAGCCAGTTGGCGTCGCCTTTCGCCGGATTGCCATAGCTGATGAACACCGGACGCGGCGCGCACAGGGCGATCAGCTCGTTCGAATCCACCGGCAGGTCGTTCGCGTCCTTGCTGCCGAACGTCGACTCGACGGCGCCGTACTTCAGGAAATTCCCCGCCATCCAGTGGTACTCGCCGGAACCGGTCAGGTTCGAGACGGCTTCTCCGAAATTGCGCCGGTAAGGTTTGGCGCCGCCTTCGCCCGAGGAACCGATCAGGGCGATCGCGAACCGCGGGTCGAAGGCCATGGTGACCAGCGCGGCTTTGCCAAAACGGGACACCCCCTCGATGCCGACCCGTTTCACGTCGACCGACGGATCCGTGCCCAGGTAATCGAGCGCCCGCGATGCTCCCCAAGCCCAGGCGCGCAACGCGCCCCAGTCGTCGGGCTTTCGGCGATGGCCGCGGTTGGCGAGGCCGATGATGCCCTGGGTGAGGCCGGCGCCGTTGTCGGCCTGAACGCTGATCGCGCTCAGGGAAACGTAGCCCCAGCCTGCCGCGATCAATGCGTCGGGCGACGGGGGCCCGGGCGGCGGCGGCCCGAAGGCGGGCGCAGGCTCGTCGGGCATGTTGCCGAAGCCGAACTTGATCAATACCGGCACGGCGTGCGAGGCATGGGCCGGGGTGACGACGGCCATCTTGATGTCGACCGTAATCGCCGGGTCAGCCGAGTTGTCCACGTGTCCGATGACCAGACGCGCGCGCACGGGACGGCCGGCCACGTCGGTGTCCAGCGTGCGAACCACGCGCCAGGTGATTTTCGGCGCATTTTCGGGGACGCGGCCGACGACCTCGCGTTCGAAGTCCTCGACGATTTCCGGCCGCCGGTCGCGCCACCACATTTCGGGAGTCGCGACCTTTCGTCCGTCCTCGAGGGTGAGGGCATCGGGATAGTCCGGATACGGATTGGCCTTGGCCGGGTCGTAGTTGGCGGGATTCGGCTCGCCGGGCTTGCTTCCGCCGCTGCGCCCGGGGCGCAGTTTCTTGATGCCGAGCTGGGCCATCATGTCGGCGTGGTCCTCGTCGGTGAGTTTCTGCATGCGCTCGCGTTCCGCGGGGCTGAGCTGCCAGGGGAAGAGGAACGTGGATTTTGACGCGGGGCGGACCGGCGACGACGCGGCGGCGCGCGCGAAAGGGCAGGAAAGCCAGGCAAGGGCGAACCCAGCCAGGTGAACGCAGCTTCGTTTCAGCATCATGGGTTCAAAGGGGGTTGGGACCAACGTTGACCTGATCGGGCAGAATTCGACGAAATAGATCGGAAGGAAGGCGCCAAGGCGCTCACCCGATCCGCCCGCCAGTCTGCAGCCGGTAGAGTTCGGCGTAAAGCCCTGTGCCGCCGGCCAGTTCCTCGTGCGTGCCCGTCTCGACGACGCGTCCGTGCTCGAGCGCGACGATGCGGTGCGCGCGCCGAATCGTCGACAGCCGGTGCGCCACGACCAGGGTCGTCCGATCCTTCATCAACCGGCCCAGCGCCTCCTGGATGAGCGCCTCCGTCTCCGAATCCAGGGCCGAGGTGGCCTCGTCGAGAATGAGCACGCGCGGATTGCGTATCAGGGCCCGCGCGATCGCCAGGCGCTGCTTCTGGCCGCCGGAAAGGCGGGCGCCCCGCTCGCCGACCGTCGTGTCGATGCCGTCGGGCAGCACGGACACGAATTCCCAGGCGTTGGCGTCCTGCAGGGCCGCGGTGACCACTTCGGGGGGCACGGCCCGCATGCCGTAGGTCACGTTTTCGCGGATCGAGCCGTCGAAAAGGATAGACTCCTGCGGCACGACCGAGACGTGCCGGCGGTAGGTGCGCAGATCGAGGGACTCCATGTCCCGGCCGTCGAGCAGGATCCGTCCCTGGGTCGGCCGGAGGAACCCGATGGCGAGGTTCAGCAGGGTCGACTTGCCCGCGCCGGAGGGCCCGACCAGCGCGACCGTCTCTCCCGGCCGCGCCGTCAGGGTGAAATCGGACACCGCCGCCGCCTCGGTGTTGGGATAGCGGAAGGTCACCGACTCGAAATGGATCTCCCCGAGGACCTGGGTGACCTCAGCCTTGCCCTCGTTCTGCTCGAGGTCGGGGCACTGCAGGACCTCGCCGATCGAGCGGATCGCCTCGAGCCCCTTGGTCACCTGGGGCGAGGTGCTGACCAGCGTCAGCACGGAGCTCGTCATGAGGCCGAAATAGGTCGTCAGCATCACGACGTCGCCGAGGGTGATGGGCAGCCAGTGGTGCGCGTAGACCAGGGCGGCGAACACCAGGCAGGCCATGTTGAAGAGATTGAAGATCATCCACGAGAGCGAGCCGAACACGGCGTTGATGCCGTCGACCTGCAGCGCCGCGGCGCGCGCTCGCTCGATCGAAAGGCCGATTCGCTCGAGCGCGCTGGCCTCCAGGCCGTGCGCCCGGGTGATCGGAATAAGGTGGGTCATCTCGTTCACCCGGGACGACATGAGCTCCATTTCGCGGCGCAGGATCGTGTTGCGCGTCGTCAGGGTGGAGCGCAGCGCGGCGACGAGCACGGACGCCAGCGGCACGGCGAAGGCGAAGAACACCAGGAACCAAGGGGCCCGCAGCGCGGTGATGATGACGGCGAACACCAGGTTGGTGAGGGCCGAGAGGCCGGCGTCGAAGAACGTGCGGGTCAGCTGCTCGATCGACTCGACGTCGCGCAGGACCTTGCTCTGCAGCACGCCCGCGCTCTGCCGGGTGTAGAATCCGACCGACAGGTGCTGCAGGCGCCGGCACATCGCGGAGCGGAGCCGGGTTTCGATCGAGCGCACCGCCAGGCTCACGGCCCGGACATAGAAATAATGGAGCGGCACATTCTGCAGCAAAAGGGCGGCCAAAATCGCGCCGTTCACCCACAATTCGGACAGGGCGTGCTTCTTCGGCTGGGCGATGATGTCGATGATGTTCGCGGTCAGCCACGGCATGAGCCAGACGGGGCTGTGCTTGACCACGAAACAGGCGACTCCGGTCAGGAGTCGGCGCCGCTCGCCGCGGTACAGGAACCGCAGCGTCCGCAGCGGGTT
>VFSW01009212.1_pt1 | contig 14111 bp, 21 predicted proteins | sample 5358111 | NCBI WGS metagenome assembly VFSW01 (sample SAMN11554181, study PRJNA540505) | mine drainage metagenome | isolation source: sediment from site ElyBrook_90M | place: USA: Ely Copper Mine, Vershire, VT | collected 2017
ATAGGCGCCCGCAGAGCTCCGGGCGTACGTGCTCTGTTGAAGCGCCGTCCGCCCACTCATTCCGTAGGCCGCCCCCGCCGAAATAACCAGGGCGATCGCGACCCCCAGTCCCAACATCATCATGTTCCTGCTTTTCATTTTTCTTCTGCCTCTGGCTGTAGGATAGGCGAAAGGGTGCTATGGTAGTTCGCTGAAACGAAGAGGTGAAACGGTTTCAGAGCCCTCTTGTAACGTGTTTCTTGCAAATCCTTCAAAAAACGGAGAGGAATCCGCCGAATCAAGGACTCTTGCGGGATTCCATGTCTTGCCTCAGCCAAGGCGTCAGGGTGATCTCGTTCGTGTTCCCGCTCTTCACTGCGGTGGCCATTCCTCTTTCGACGAAGCGAGAGACTATCCTGTGAGTCTTGAGCCTGCTAAGGCCTGATTCCTTGACGATGAACTTCTGGAGATACGTCCCCTCGTGTGTTGCTAGGACCTCCAGCACCTTCCGCTCTTCGGGCTTCGATGTCCGCATCACGGTATCCCAACTCTCCTTAGCGCCAGGCGGAGGTGGTTGAGCGCTGGACGCGGTCGCAAGCATCGGAGCGGCGGTCTTGATCTGGGGGAAGGCGAGATAGTAGACCAGCCCGACGGCTCCTACCGCGACAAGGATGAAGAGCGTCAGGAAGGAAGTCCATACGTAGCTTGGCATCGTCGCGATCGTGCCTTGGGCGTACTGGTTCCCCATCATCTGGCCCATCAGCCCGGTCATCGAGCCATTCCCGCCTTGATACGATGCGAGATACCAGGCTCCGACGAGGAGGAGGGCGACCACGGAAGAAGCCAAAATCGCGACAAAGAGCCCGATTCGTCTCATCTTTGGTCCAATCTTGACGGCCGAATCCGAACGATATAAGCGAACGTGCGATTCTCAGGACTGATAACATGCCTTTGATGATCGGCACATTTTCCAAGAGGCGGAAGGCATGCGAGCAGTCCGTGAACCTTGACCGTCGCGCGATTCCGAAGGCGAAACGCTCGCGTGCCGATCCCTGAGACGGATTCGCGGCATGGCCGGGATTGCACCTGTCGGCTCATTACTGGAGTAGAGCTTGGCGTATGCGCCAAACAGAGGCCAAAAAGGGAGCCCGTCCAGGGTCCGGCCCCATGCGGGAGCGGACCGAGGGGAAGCGTTGGCCCGTCAAAACCCTTTCGAGTAGACTTTCCCAGTCTTGAGAATCGTCTGTTCAGCCTAAATATGAAACAAGCTCCACATTGCACTCGAGGGCGAACGGGTTGGAAAGCAGAGACATCATGCTTGTAGGCCTCTGGGCATTCGCGATAATCTCGCTGATCGGAGGGATTTACGGCCGGCTCGACGGGTTCATCATGCTCGTGTTCTTCATCGTGGCGGTGGTCGTCAGCTTAGGGGCCGTCGCCATGCCGAAGGCCAAGACCCAACCCTAGTGCTGTGATATGCTCTTTGATGGTCCCGAGGCTGAAGGCGTCGCAGGGCGCTTTTCTGACAACCAACATGATACAGACCAGTCCAGGAGAAAGAAGGTGACTTGAACCGGAACGCGCTGGTCATTATCTTGGTGGGAATCGTAGCACTGGCTGTCGTCTCTGGCACCATAGCGTTCTACCTGCCTCTCACTTCACCTCAGGATGGCTTTGGACTTGAATTCCACAAGACCGGGGGGATAGCCGGAGTAAACGACACCCTGACCGTCCGAGGTGACGGCTCTGCCACGGTCGTGAGCCGGTATGGCGACTCCTTCAACGGGACGGTCCCCTCGGTGGAGTTCTCTGAACTCAAGCAAGTCATCGCGAGAAATCTCGACGGCATCTCGCCGAGGACGCTTCAGGCGAGGGCGGGTGCCGCTGATTACTTCGGATATCGGCTCGCCGTTACCACCACTGCCGGGACGACCCAACTACTCTGGGTCGACCAGTGGGCCGTCAACGGCACATTTCCCGAGGGGCTGAGTGCGCTTCAGGGAGAAGTGCAGAAGCTGGAGACTGACCTCACGGTCCGGCATAGCTTCGCCAACTCGAACACTTCGGAAGCGGGAGCACTGCGAATGACGATCCTGACGGACAAGCCCAGCTACAAGACGGGAGAACAGGTCAGTTACGGGGTCATTCTGGAGAACACAGGCTCGTCCAACATCACGTACACGTCGCCCACGCCCTGCACCCAAGACATCAGGATGGTCGTCTCTGACGGATCGACAACTCAAGACATCACGACGAACGGCGGCCCCCCCTGCATCCAAGTGCTTCAGCCAAGGACATTGCAAGGGAACACGTACCTTGTCCTGACCGGGGTGTGGGACATGACCCTGGAGATAGGCGGCAACCACGCCTCTGCTTCGCCAGGTTTCTACACAATTCTGGCCGTCTTTCCGTACGCCAGTTTCGAGAAGACTTTCGTGAGTTCTTCGGTCGAGATATCGGTAGCGGCCTGAGGCTGCGTCAACATGGGACCGACGTGTGGCCTCCCCGCCCCCTGACAATCTCGGCTTTGGTATGGCGTCGGGCATGAAGACGGTCTCATCATTGGCGGAATCTTCAGTCTCGCAAGGTAGTCAACCCGAGCACCCAACCATAAGAGAAAGCCGCCCCGCGGAGCGAGCCTCCCTTCTCAGTAGTACGCCAACTACGGCTGTGTCAGAATAATGGAAGCGTGTAGGACTTGACCAAAAAGGATTAGCCAGTCCAGGATTCCGCGCGCTAAGTTCGACTTGTCCCAGGGTTGGTCGGTCTGCTTCAGCCCAGGTTCAGCCCCCCGTCGCCCCGAAGTGTCTGGGACGGCGAGGGGAGATCAGCAACCCATTCAGTCTTAGTGTCTGTCGTCGAGAGGTGACTGGCGCAGTCTGACCCCGTCAAAGGCTATCCCGCATTTAGCGCCTTCTCGAAAGTGCGACGGGAAGTCGTGAACTCGCCGCCAGAGAAGGATGCCATAACTTGACACTCTGCTGCTACACACATCATGCTGCTAGCACTCTCCTATAAGCTTCCAATGACAACCAATACCGATGTCTAGCGTCAGCAATACAAATCGGTCAAAGAGGAGTCCTCGGGTCACGATAGCTGTCGCGGCAGTCGTTGTCTCGGTCCTGGTTCTGGCCGCCACAGGGATGTTCGAAAATACCGTCAAGGCAGCCGGAGTGGCCCCGGTCCAGGCTACCGGAGCCTTGACAGGAAGCATAAAGTATTACCTCCAAGCCCCGCTCGTCGTACCCGGAGCTGGGCAATCCATCAACACCCACGCCGACTTCTTTACCTTCACCGGAAGTCAATCTGGAGACAGCACCATTCTTCTCCAGCCTGAATTTAGCACTGCAGGCATCATCCACGCCTCGTTCATAGGCCCGTTCGCTGGTACGTTGGGGGATTCAGCTCCTGGTAGCTTCACACAGATCGGGACTTTTGATGTCAATGCGTCGGGACCGATATGGCAACTTCACGCTACCTATTCCGTCGGCGAGGGCGTGGACGGCCTGGCGGGAATATGCGGAGGCGGCACCTTCTCTGGGATATCAGTCGGTCCTATACCGGCGAGCGGCTTGGTCAGCTTCTCCATGACATACAATGCCACATACGCTTTCGGCGCCAAGTGTCCATGACTGGCGTAGGCAGACAGCCGGTGTATTCGACACTTCGATCAGAGCTGCGTCAGGAACTTGCGCGTAGCGGGCACTTCGCCAAAGCTGCTGACAGATCGCTCACCGGCATGATTTCACCGATGGAAGCCCTGTCGAGCCGTCGAAAAGATCAAGGGTCGCACACACGCCCCTGGGCTTGATATCTGGTCTCGGGCTCCAGCCCGCACCGAGCCGTTCGGGGAACCTGCAGACGCCATGACCTCCTCGATATTGTACGATGCCACTAGCGCCCCGTTGCAAAAGCAGGCAAACCGTCTTCTTGGAGACGCGCCTTTCGGTCGTCAGAATCCTTAATTCGAGTGAGGCTGATGAGGCGCTCGTTTGGCTGCGAAAGCGCCGGTGGGTCCTCTGACGGGAGAGAGGCCTCCTCCTCTTGTGATAAGGCCAGCGAGACCAAACGACGTTTCGAAGCTCTCCGCGTTCTTCGTCGAGGCGTGGAAGGAGGCGGGACCCGGCGCCCTCGGGTTCGCCGGGGCTACCGACGAAGCGATCAAGGGGATCGCCTCGGAGGAATTCCTGAAGAAGAGGCTTGCTACTCCCACGATCCAGATGACTGTCGCGGAGGAGGGCCGGAAGATCATCGGCTTCTCCAGCATGAGAAGGGTCGAAGCGAGGGAAGCAGAGCTCTCTGCCATGGTGGTGCTGGAAAGCGCGACCGGAAGGGGGGTCGGATCCAGGCTGCTTCGCAAAGCTCTTGACGCGGCGAGAAGGCGCGGGTACAACTCCGTCCTCGTGAAGACAGAGGTGGCCAACGAGAGGGCGATCAATTTCTACAGAAAGGCGGGATTCACAGAGTCGGGAAAGGCCGTGGAGAGGGTCGGAGGAACCAGGGTGGCGCTTCGGTTCATGGTCAAGAGACTGCGCTGACCGCTGCGTCGAGAAGGAGGAGGGGATAGCACGTCCAGGATTCTCGTCTGTCTGTGTTCGAAGGTGATTCCGTCGCGGCAGCAAACGCTGAGTAGTGGTACTTGGCTTTGACCTAGGGATTGCCCTGTGATTCCAATGCTGCATACGCTACCAAGTGCAGCATGTCTGCAAGGTCTCTCGCCTTGGCGGGTTCCTTTTCGAATGCGGCAGTATGGCCGAACTCGCGTTTGATTTCCCTGGTCATCATGTACTCGAAGACGCCCACTCCGGCTTCCCCGTAAATGGCCTTCAGCCCCTCGATGAATTCCGTTGGCTTGTCCATGATCTCATTCCGCCCGAGGTTCCGGGTTACGTGCAGGTTCCAGAAGATGATCTCTTGCGTTGCAGAACTCGCGCCGATCGCATCGAAAGCTCGACTCATGCAATTCATGATCCTGGCGGCGAAGGCAGCCTGACGTTCTGAGTAATCAAAGGCGGCCACCTGGTTAGCGTGGTAAAGCCCACCTGCGCTGTGTCCTTGCTCCTTCTCAATCGGCGTTACCGTTTCCATAACTCTGGCCTAAACTTCTTGAGAATTGGATGTGGTGCCGTTATAATGTCGCTGAATCACGAATACTAATGTTAAATCTATCCTTGCTTGACCATCAAAGTCATAGAATAGGGGATTCGCACAGAAGAGGGCTGAATTGCTCCCACGTCATTCAGTGAAGCAATGTTGCACCCCTGTTTGGCAAGAATGGCGATAGCCCGTCCAGGGTCCTGCCCCGCATGGGGGCGGACCGCAGCCCGACGCAAATCGGGTCGGCCAAGCCGCGATTTTGGGGATGGTGCGACAGCAGGTCGGACTCTCCAAGAGCCGCCGGGCCCTCCTTGCGCATGAGAGCCGGGGGACAGACTTCCGAGAGGCGGTCCATCTTCGACTGGGTGGTCCTTGTCCCTCTGCCTGAATGGGCGGAATGTGCCTGGTCTGCACACGGCGGCGAACCGCCTACGAACGCTCAGCCACGTCGGACTCGATTTTCAGCTCGATTCGCGCGGGTGATGCCCTTGTTGCCGTCTCCTCCACCTCCGAGTCTGTAGCCAGCGGTTACCCGCGCTCCGGTCGCGGGTTTGGCTCCGTGCTTCCCATCTCCGAATTCGATGTATGACGAGCCGCTCTGATCGGGGTCTTGCTTGAGGACGTAGACCTTGTCGGTCGGGCCAGCACTCGAGAACGAGCCCACCCTCATCCAGGGAACGTCGTCAACGCTGACTTCGGACTCCGGGAGAACCAGCGATCTGCCATAGCCACGGTCCACGCGGCCAAGGGCGAATCGGACTTTGGACGACGCACTTCCAGTCTTGGCGACCTCGCGAGTTACCCGTAGGCACCACTCCCCCGACTCCTCCTGTTTCCCCTCTCTTGCGCTCGTATCCGGCCCTCCAGCGGCGGCACCTGCTATGGAGCCGTCCTCGGTCCCTCGGACCTCTCTCTCCCAAACGTCGAGGCAGACGATATCGTCGTAAGCGCGCACATCCAGTCTCTCGTTCCAATCGGCGTCCAGCTGCACCCGTCCCTGCTGCATGCGCACGGTGCCGTAACGTCTTCTTGTGAATGTTGATTCGTTGAACTCGCCCTTCATGCCACGCATTGCCGTGATTCGTGTTGATATGTCCTGTGGGAGAGTTGTCCTACTGTTGCCTCCTCGGAGCCATCAATAATGCGCCGAGAACAGCGTAGCGGATTCAAGTCGCCCGATCGCGTTATGGGAGGAGGTGGAAACGACGTCGCACGCCCAAATCACGGGGCCGTCCATAGAGACACGTCGAGGCTTGAGTGAGCTGCCGAAAGGCGCGGATTTCGCTTCTAAGCATATGAATGAGAATTCAGACTGATCGCGCGTCCACGGGGCTGACCACATACGGACGCGGAACGCCGAAAAGCTTGCCTCTTCCGATGAATTGTGTGAGGCCCTCTGCTCTCTCAGGCCGCGGCCTGGCGCTGAATCTCAGGTTCTCAGACATGGGAATCGTGTCTGCTGCTTAATAGCGGACCAGGCTCTGACACGGTGACGATCTAAATGAACCTCTTCCTTCACGCTGAAGATGCAGAAGGTCGCAGAAAGGTTCGGGCGCTTCTCCTCGTTTCCTGTTCCCTCGCAGCCTTCCTTCTGCCCGCCTTCGGCGGAGCGTTCTCGAGGGCAACCGCGGCGACGCCAGCACTGTACGACGTTCAGGTCTCCATCCGAACTACAAGCCCTCTGCCCGACTACTTTGTCGTCTCAGCTTACAACTCCAGCGGGGCGCTCCTGACAACTAGCCAAAGCCAATACCCATCGGGGTCGCTAGAGGTCCCCGCGGGGAGTTACGTTTTCACTGCCTCGGCGATCGAGCAGTCCAGCTACTATCAGCCATACCCGGTGTATTATGGGGCAAGTGCTGCGCCTTCTTCTTCCCCATCGGTGTGCTGCGTCTACAAGCAACCCGTCGTGGAGTACGGGTTCGCCGTGCAGACGGTCTCAGGTTCGATGTCGTTGACGATCCCAACCAACAATATGAGCGCCACATCGACCACGGCGATCACGATTCAGGCAAACTACCAGAACGGGACCGCGGCGAGGGGCGCTTCGGTGTCGGCATCGATTGTAGGGAACTCTTACTGGTGGGGGTATGGCTCAAAGGTCTCGATGTATGACACTACCAATGCGGGCGGGAGCGCGACCCTTGTCACTCCGAACGCGCCTCTCCTCTTGAGTGTGTGGGCGAGCCTCCCCGTGGCGCTTCCTACGAACCAGACAACGGTGCATCGGACCATCGCGGGTGAAGCGGTCAACGTGACGGTCTACTGGCAGCCGACCTACGTCAGCTTTGCGGGCTGGTCATTAGTGACTCCGCCGCAGACAACCGCGAAGGTCGTCCTCCACTACCAACAGCCCATGTATTACGTGACGCCTTACGTGGGGGCCGGTGCGAGCTCATCAGGAGCCGGCGTGCCGAGTCCAGCAGGTTCGGGAGCCCAATCAGCATCGAGCGGGGTAGGGCAGGCGACCACCGTCTATCCGGGTTTCGGACCCGGCGGGATATCACAGCCACCCGGCCAGAGTCAGTTGTCGATCCAGACGGTTTACGTCGCCACAGGCGGAGCAGAGGCGAAATCTACTCCGGCGCCTGACAACACCCTGCTGCTCGGCGCTGTAGGGGCAGCGGTGGCGCTCGCCGCGCTTAGCCTCCTCATCGTCGCTGTCAGATTGCGCAAGAAATCGGCATAGAGTGACTCGCCTCTTCTTCTACTCGTCCTCCTTCAATCTGAAGGAGAAGAACGGGCTTGTCACGATCATGGCAGCAGCCCGTCAAGGGTCCGCGCCCAAACAGGTACGAATCCAGTAGCTGTGTGGTTAGCTCGTGCCTATGGTTAGAAGCGATTTGATTGCGCGGCGTTCGTCCATCTCAATGTAAGCCTGCTTGATGCCACTCAGGTCGGTGACGTAGTCGAAGACGAGTCCTGGGTTTATGCGACCCTCGAGCACGTCGTCAAGGAGCTCTGGAATGTACCTTCTCGCCGGAGATATCCCTCCGCGCAGTCCGATGTCGCGAAAAATCACCTTGTCAATTGGCACTACGACGCCATGAGGCGCCCCAATCGCGCCTACAATAGAACCTGGTCTTGCCACCCCGAATGCTGTGTTCATCGACTCACCTGTCCCAACACACTCCAGCGCCGCGTCAACTCCGATTCCGTTAGTCATATCAGTTACTTTCTTCACTGCGTCGTCCCCGCGCGCTGCAATGATGTCAGTTGCGCCGAACGTCTGCGCGAGCCTTTGACGAGAAGGGTTCCTACTCATCGCGATGATTCTGCGGGCACCAAGCCTTCTCGCGGCTATTATGGCGCATAGCCCAACGGCACCATCTCCCACGACGCAAACCACGTCGCCTTCCTTCACCTCGGCACTCACAGCCGCGTGGTGGCCCGTGCACATCACATCAGAGAGAGCGAGCAAAGAGCGCCGTGTCGCGTCAGAAAGGCCGGATCGGGGAACCTTGACCAAGGTGGAGTCAGCAAACGGCACGCGGACGGCCTCGCCTTGACCTCCGTCAATTCCACGATTCCCGAAGGATCCGCCCGCCGCACAGTTTGATGTCCAACCCGCACGGCAGTGTGGGCAAGTGCCGTCGTTGTAGGTGAAGGGAGCCACGACGAAATCACCAGCTACAAGGTTTCGTACATCCTGTCCCGTGCTCTCTATAACACCGATGAACTCATGCCCAATTGGGCCCACGTCATGAGGGGACTCACCGCGATAATACCAAAGGTCCGATCCGCACACGCAACCCAGTGTCACGCGTACCACGGCATCTCTCGGCCCCTGAATCTTGGGATCTGGGCGTTCTCCGAGCTCGATGTTGCCCTTTCCCCCAAAAATCGCCGCTCGCACGTCTGCCCTGCGGTCTTGGGCTGAATAAAACCGCGCTGTAGCCCGTCATCGCGTTCGCTGCCGCCCTCGGATCTTGGTCGACGGGCGTGTACTTGAAATCGAGCTGTTTCCTGGTCAGCTTATGGTCAATAGTGTACTTGATGAGCTTGACCTGCGTTCCCGCGGGTGGTGGCACCAGTGCGGAGTAGACGTTTTCTGGGAGCTGGGTGGGAGAGAAGTTGCCCTCGTGGGCAGGGTCAGCCGGGTCGTAGCGGAACCAGAACTGAAAGACTTCGGCCACTGGCAGGTCTGGCGGGGGTGGGCCTCAGGGCGTCACGATGACCGTGACCGGTAAGATCATGCTGGAAAACCGGAGATCCATCGTGTTGGGAAGGCTGCATGCATAGGCGTCCTTTACGTTCAGGTCAGGGTCGCACGGTTGAAGCAACCGCCCTGCCTGGCCTCCCACATATTTTGCCGCCGACCCGCCCCCCTTCGCGAAGACTTCGCCCGCGCGGCGTGCCTGGTAGTACCTCTTGGGCGAGGTAGCTGTAGCTCGCCTTGTCGCTGTTCGGCTCGACCTCGAGCTTCTCATTGATGTCGAACTCAATCTGGAGCGGAAGAATCGAGGTGTGGATGTTGGCCTTGCCGAAGGTGCTCTCATATTCCTGGTTCGTGACGCCGACCGCGTGCCAGCGGACGACCATGGCGGTCTCATTTTCCCGAGGCGCTATTTAGGCAGCTTGGGAGGCCTACGATAGCATACACGGCGTGACTTGCAGCCTGGTTGCAGGGCTCCTGAATCCACTAACTTGTGCGTGGAAGTCTGCAAAATACCCCTTCTCTTGACAAACGGCTTGGGTCTTGCTCCACCTAGCGAAGGTGGCAATAGCCGGTACAAGGTCCGCCCCCGTCCAGGGGCTACTAGGCGGCAGCGTTGCGAGGACGAGTCCGAGCTTGGCACAGCAATAGGCGGGATTGCCCGAAATGGCTTGGCCTCCAGCCGCGGCTCTTCCCGAAGAGCAGGCACATGGATACGATGGTCGAGCTTGTGTACGAGGCGCCTCTCATCCCTGTCATCTTCGCCTTGCACATCCACCTTATCCCGTTGTCCCTTGAGAGGGCATTTTTCCGATCGGGTGGTTCTGGAAAGGCGACCGAACCCTAATCTAGCCGCATCGGGCTCTCAAAGGGGATGGCTCTGCGTCAAGGTTCCAGTCGTGCAGCTTGGCCATTCGTCTTCATTGCCCTCCTGATTCTCGCGTCTGCTTTCGTTCCGTACGCCAGTGCTCAGGCGTTCGTCGTCGCGACCGTGAGCGTAGGGTATGGGTCTGATCCCCAGGGCGTAGCCTACGACCCCGCCAAGGGCGAGGTGTTCGTGGCCAACGCTGGCTCTGACACAGTCTCAGTGATATCCGACGCGACCAACGCGGTCGTCGCGACAGTGGGCGTAGGGAGTTATCCAGAGGGCGTAGCCTACGACTCCGCCAAGGGCGAGGTGTTCGTGGCCAATTTTGACTCCTCTGGCACCGCCTCAGTGATATCCGACGCGACCAACGCGGTCGTCGCGACCGTGGGCGTGGGGTCTAACCCCCAGGGCGTAGCCTACGACCCCGCCAAGGGCGAGGTGTTCGTGGCCAATTCCCAATCTGGCACCGTCTCAATGATAGCCGAAGGTTTGACCACGACGGTGACCGCCACCGTCACATCAGTCTCCACCTCGACGATGGTTAGCACGACGACATCGATATCGACAACTACGACGACTTCCAATGTCACTGCGACTTCCATCGTCACTACGACTTCGCCTGTGACGAGCACCACGACCCTCATCTCTGCAACTACCGTAACTCGAACTACGACGGCCGCCGCCGCCACAGTCACAATCGGCGGACCAACGACCACCATAAACGGCCAGGGAACCATAGCGACAGTTACGTCCATCGCCTCATCCTCTGGAGTCAGTTCAACCGCGCTCTACCTAGTCGCGGCGGTCGCAGCGATCTTTATCATCGCAACAGTCTATCTTGCCATGACAAGAGGCAAGAAGACCGCCTCCTAGTTCCTCCGCGAGGTTACCACAACTCGATGGCCACGATGCCATTTCAAGTCATTAATCAGACTTATTATGCCAAACAGGGCGCAAAATGAGGAGATAGCCCGGCCAGGGGCTGCCCCCAAACAGGTTCGAATCCATCGCGCGCCCCGTGGGCAAATTTACCAATGTGGGGGAAAATATAATAATCGGGGAAGATTGTGGCGTTTGGGGTAAAAATGGCTGTTACCAAGGTCGATGACAGAGGGAGAATCAAACTGCCTCGAGAGATGGTCTTTCCTGGAGAATCCGTGATCATCATCGACGCGAATTCCTACTTCCTCGGCATCCCGATTCCCTCGGATCCTCTTCTGTCCTCGGGGTCTTGGCTAAAGGAGGATCGAGATGTAAAGGAGCTGAAGCGGGCAGCAGAAGACAGTGCGGGTCAAGACGCAAGAAGCAGGGCGACGAGGCGGAAGCAGCTTTGATGATTGAGACGGACATTCTCTTCTCGCACATAAAAAATGAGGATTGGCTCAAAGAGGACGCCGAAACGATATTGAGGCATGTGGCCGCGGGTGGGTTTGGTGAAGTACAAGTCAGCAGAGAGGCCATTCATGAGCTCTATTACCTCCTCGATAGGACCGGCCATCCCCCTGCGGACATCCTTTCGAAGGTAGGAGCACTGACGAGGATTGCGAACCTATCTTGGGCCTCAACTACCACGGATCACGACCTACTCGCCCTTTCGCTTGTCACGACGTACGGATTGTCGTCCATCTTTGACTCTTACCATGCAGCGACGTGTCTACTGGAAGATCCTGAGCACAAGATGGTCTCGACTGACGATGTCTACGATAGAATCCCCAGAATCACGAGGATTGATCCTCGCAAGCTGGCGGCGCAGATCAGAGAAGAAGAATCAAAGAAAGCCAAGCGCTAGGCTAGGCGTCCTGCGTGTGCACCCAATCAGGTGCGAATCCGATTGCATCGGCTAAACAGGGCTAGAATTGAGGAGATAGCCCGTCCAGGGGCTGACCCTATTTAGGGGCCTTTACGGGGGAATTTGACACTCTTCTGGCTGTATCTTCGCGTGAACATTGTCCCCACCTGATTCGGTGCGAATCCATCCGCTCTCAAGGCGGGTTAGGTAGATCGAAGGCTACTCCGAAAGTTCCTTCTTCAGCCTGATAACCAGCTCAAGTGCGTCGGCTTCTTCAAGGAAGCTCTCGGGACTTCTTTCGAATGCTATAACCACACGGTGAATCAAACGCGTCTCGAGGCCTGCGAGCGTCTCCGTGAGCCTCGATTTCTCTTCAGCCATCCGTCAATCACCCTGTCCGCCCAGACGTTGAATCTCTCTGGGTCTTTTCGCAACTCGCTCATGAACTCCAAGGCCTCCTTCACGTCCTCGGCCTCCTGCGATCTCGCCGTCATGCACACCCTATCATCTCACGGTTCTATTTATTCGCCACCTCTGATAATGCGCTCGCGCTCTTGGGCAAGAATTGACACTGAGGAGACAGAGTCAGCCCCCGGACGGCTGACTCTGTTTAGGGGCTTTCAGGCGGGAATTTGGCGCTGCTATGGTAGGGTTCAGGGCGAAAACGAGTAGATGCCGCGGAGGAGGCGCAACGAACCCTTAATGCGCTGGCATTATTCTGCGAGCAGACTTGAAGCCCCTGCCGCTCGTCGCGTTCGAGAACGCGAACTTGGTTCCCATGTACAACGCCAAGGTCTTCCACGACCGCGTGGTCGTAGTCCAGGGTAGCCGGATAGTAGACGTAGGGCGCAAGAGCGCAGTCAAGATTCCATCCGGCACTCCCGTAATCGATTGTCTGGGAACGCGTTACCTAATGCCCGGCCTCGCCGACATGCACGTCCATGCGTGGAACGAACCAGATTTGTTACTGTTTGTCGCGAACGGGGTTACAACCATTCGCAATATGTGGGGTGGCCGCCTCCAACTGGGGTGGAAAAAGAGGATTACCAAGGGCGCTCTGCTTGGTCCGGCGATCTACACGGCAGGGCCATTGCTCGACGGCGACCCACCGATCTGGAAGGACTCCAAGGTCATCAAGAATCCTCGGGAAGCGAAGGACGAAGTCCCTCGGGAGAAGCGGGCTGGATATGATTTCGTGAAAGTCTACAACCGGCTTTCCCCGGGGTCCTACAGGTCGATTGTGACCGCAGCCAAGAAGTGTGGAATGCAAGTCGCTGGCCACGTCCCCGACGAGGTCGGACTAGCGGGAGTGCTGGAGGCCAGACAAGACTCTATCGAGCACCTCGACGGTTACCTCCTCGCTCTCAAGGGTGATGGCTCGCCAAGTGGGAAAAAGGTCAACTTGAATATGAGATATGGAGCAACTGATGAAGTCGATCGCAGAAAGATCTCACGGATTGTAAGGGCGACCATCGCTGCGAGCGTCTCGAACTGTGTCACTCTGGTCGTCTTCCAAAAGTGGGTCTCGAAAGAGGACGCAAGAAAGCTGCTCGAAGAGCCGGCCATGAGGTTTGTCCGTCCTGAGCTCCGCGAGGAGTGGAATCCGTCGACGAATCTTCTCTTGAAGGAAAGGTCGGCCTCGGACATAGAGGCCTTCCGGAAGGCGGACAGGATAAGGAAGGAAATCGTCGGAGCTATGAGCAAGGCGGGAGCGAAGGTCTTGCTTGGCACCGACACGCCGAATCCCCTAGTAGTGCCTGGTTTCTCTATCCACGAAGAGCTCGATAACCTGGTGGACGCGGGAATGTCGCCCTACGAAGCCATCAGGGCAGGGACCAAGGACGCAGCGACCTTCCTTGGCGCCGCGGAGGAGTTTGGAACGATCGAGCCGGGCAAGAGAGCTGACCTGATACTAACTGAGGCTAATCCGCTGGAGGACGTTCGGAACATCTCACGCCGGGCCGGTGTCATGCTGCGCGGCAAATGGTTTCCCGAAGCGGAACTGCGAAGAATGCTCGAAAACCTCGCTGCGTCCTACGTCGCATGGGAGGCGCAATGAAACCCCTGTCCTGCATGTCATCTCGGGATAAGAATATGCGCTCTTCGGGACAGTGCGACCTCGACTATGCTCAGAATCGCGAATAGAGGCGGAATTGAGGAGATAAGTTAGCCCGTCCAGGATTCGAACCTGGGTCAGAGGCTCCAGAGGCCCCTATCCTTGA
>VFSW01009213.1_pt1 | contig 14110 bp, 14 predicted proteins | sample 5358111 | NCBI WGS metagenome assembly VFSW01 (sample SAMN11554181, study PRJNA540505) | mine drainage metagenome | isolation source: sediment from site ElyBrook_90M | place: USA: Ely Copper Mine, Vershire, VT | collected 2017
ATGAAGATTGATTCGTAAATCGGCATGTGCATTCCCTCCTTATGGGTTATAGCCCCCTGTCTGTTGCAGGGAGCAAGGAGTATCCCGCATTCGTGCGTCCAAACGGGAATCGACCTTACTCTTTTTTTGGAACTTGAACAGTATCACAGGCAGTCTCGAAAATCAAGCCTTTTCTCAGATCATTTCATTGCTTAGCGTCGGTCTTTCAAGATGGGGCGAGTATTTTTTATTGACAAAAGGTAGATACTGTTTTATTATCAATTTTACTTTTTAAATTGCGTGGTTAGAAGAAGAAATTCTTTGAAAAAGAAAGGGTTAACGATGTCTGAGCAGTTCGGCAGGATCAAGAGACTGCCGCCCTATGTTTTCGCGATTGTGAACAGCATGAAGATCGAGGCGCGCAGGCGGGGCGAAGACATCATCGATCTCGGCATGGGCAATCCCGACCAGGGCACGCCCCGGCACATCGTGGATAAACTCATCGAGGCCGCGCAAAACCCCAAGAATCACCGCTACTCCGCGTCCAAGGGCATCACCAAGCTCCGCTCCGCTGTCTGCGACTGGTACAAACGGCGCTACGACGTCGACCTCGATCCGGAAACGGAAGCCGTCGTGACCATCGGGTCCAAGGAGGGGCTTTCCCATCTGGCGCTTGCGACCATCGAGCCCGGAGACGTGGTCTTGACCACGGCGCCCGCCTATCCCATTCATCCTTACGCCGTGATTATTGCCGGCGGCGAGGTGCGCTCCATCCCTCTCCGCAAGGACAGCGACTTTTTTGACGATATGCAGGAGGCCTATAAAAACACCTGGCCTCGTCCCAAGATGTTGATCATCAATTTCCCGAACAACCCGACCACGGCTGTCGTGGACATCGCGTTCTTTCAGAAGATCGCAGACTTCGCGCGCGAGAACAACATCATCGTGGTCCACGATCTGGCTTACGCGGACCTCGCTTTCGACGGCTACCGCGCGCCGAGCTTTCTCCAGGCCAAGGGCGCCAAGGACGTGGGCGTCGAGTTTTACAGCCTCACGAAGAGTTATAATATGGCAGGATGGCGCGTGGGCTTCTGCTGCGGCAACAAAGAGGTCGTGGCTGCGCTCATCAAGATCAAAAGCTACCTCGACTACGGCATGTTCCAGCCGATCCAGATCGCTTCGATCATCGCCTTGAACGGGCCGCAGGAATGCGTGAAGGAAATTTCCGACATGTACCGGTCCCGCAGGGATGTGCTCATCGATGGTCTCTCGAAGGCGGGTTGGGCCATCGAAAAGCCCAAGGCCACCATGTTCGTGTGGGCGGAAATTCCCGAGCCTTTTAAAAAAATGGGATCGATCGAATTTGCGAAGCACCTCATCAAGGAAGCCGGGGTGGCTGTTTCGCCCGGCATCGGGTTCGGCGAGTACGGCGACGGTCATGTGCGGTTCGCGCTTATCGAGAATGAACATCGCTTGCGGCAGGCGGCCAAGGGCGTCAGGCAGGCGCTGCAAACGTAGTGGCAAGTAGCAAGGGGCAAGGTTTATGCTTCAGCAGTTCCTTGCTGCTTGTTACTTGACCCTTGACCCAATATTCCAGGAGTGAGAATGGCAACGAAGAAAAGCATCAACGTAGGCATCATCGGCTTCGGCACCGTCGGAACAGGCACGGCGCGCATCCTGATCGAGAACGCTGATATCATCAGGCGCCGGCTCGGCGCTCCCGTGGTGCTGAAGAAAATTTCGGACCTGGATGTGAAGCGGGACCGGGGCATCAAGCTCACGGGTGTTGAGCTTACGACCAAGGCGCAGGAGATCTTCATTGATCCCGAAATCGATGTCGTGGTGGAGCTTATCGGCGGGTACAAACCAGCCAAGGACTTCATTCTTGAAGCGATCAAAAACAAGAAACACGTGGTGACGGCGAACAAGGCGCTTTTGGCCGTGCATGGCGAGGAAATCTATGCCGCAGCCGAACAGGCCGGTGTGACCGTGGGCTTCGAAGCGTCGGTCGCGGGAGGGATCCCCATCCTTGCCGCAGTGAAGAACGGGCTTGCAGCCAACAACATCAAATCCATCTACGGCATCGTGAACGGGACCTGTAATTACATTCTGACGCTCATGACGAACGAAGGCAGGAAGTTTGACGAAGTGCTGAAGGAGGCCCAGGCAAAGGGCTATGCCGAGGCGGACCCCACCTTCGACATCGATGGCATCGACTCGGCGCACAAGCTGGCGGTCCTTGCCATGCTCGCCTACGGAACGCCGGTGAAATTCGACGATATTCATACCGAGGGCATTTCGAAGATCACCCCGCTCGACATTGATTTCGCAAAAGACCTGGGCTACAAGATCAAGCTCCTGGCGATCACCAAGATGGTTGACGGTGAGATCGAAGCGCGGGTGCATCCCACCATGCTGCCGGAAGAATATCCCATCGCTTCCGTGGACGGGGTGTTCAACGCGCTTTCAATCGTCGGCGACGCCGTGGGCTCGACCATGTTCTACGGCAGGGGGGCGGGCGACATGCCCACGGGCAGCGCGGTCGTGAGCGACATCATCGACATCGGCCGGGACATCCTCGCCGGCTGCACTGACCGGACGCCGGTGGTCGCGTTCCGGGAGCGAAGGCTGCTGAAAATCAGGAAAATGGAAGATATCACCTCATGCTATTATCTGCGGTTCTCTGCGATCGATAAGCCGGGTGTTCTGTCCCGCATCACCGGCGTGCTCGGCAAGAACAATATCAGCATCTCATCGATGATCCAGAAAGGCCGCAAGGTGGATGAGGCAGTGCCCATCGTTATGATGACCCACGACGCCATTGAGCGTGATGTGCGCAAGGCGCTCGATGAGATCAATAAGATGGACTGTGTGGCAGGCGCAACCATTGTGATAAGAGTGGAGGAAGGGAAGCAGTAATTGCGGATTGCGGAATGCGGAATGAAGAGCAGAAGTCGAAAATTGATACTCGTTCCGCAATTGCCAATCCGAAACGGAGTACAAAATGAGTGATGAAATCAAGATAGATAAGACGATCGACATCAAAGGACAGGTCTGCCCCTATACCTTTGTCCGTTCGAAGCTGGCGATCGAAAAAATGAACCTCGGCGAGGTGCTGGAGATCGTTACGGATCACAAGCCCGCGTCGGAAAATGTTCCCAGGAGCATGGAGAACGAAGGGCAGAAGGTCCTGAAGATCGATCAGACCGGAGAAAAAGAGTGGCGTATCCTTGTCCGGAAGGATAAGGAAAAGAAAAAAGCGTGAGACGTTAAGTAGTGAAGAATTAAGAATCAGGAATGAAGGAGCAGGAATCCTCATATGGACTTTACCGAAGACCAAATACTGCGTTACAGCAGGCACATTCTGCTCCCTGAAGTCGGCGGCGAGGGGCAGGAAAAAATTCTGAACGCGAGGGTCGTGCTCGTGGGCGCCGGCGGGCTCGGCTCCCCGGTGGGCTACTACCTTGCAGCGGCGGGCGTGGGGACCATCGGCGTGATCGACAACGATCGTGTAGAGATATCGAACCTTCAGCGCCAGATCGCCCATAATACGAGCCGGCTCGGAGTGTTGAAGGCTGATTCTGCGAAAGAAACGTTCGAGACGCTGAACCATGATGTGAAAGTCGTTACGCACATAGAACGGCTTACCTCCGCCAATATCAAGAATATCATCAAAGACTATGATATCGTCGTGGACGGGAGCGACAACTTCCCGACCCGCTATCTCGTGAACGACGCCTGCGTCATGCTTAAAAAAACGCTCATCAGCGCCGCGGTCTTCCGGTTCGAGGGCCAGCTCATGAGCATTTTCCCGGGCGAAGGACCCTGTTACCGTTGCCTGTTCGAAGTTCCCCCGCCGCCGGGCATGGTGCCGTCCTGCCAGGAGGCCGGTATTCTGGGCGTTGTGACGGGCGTCATCGGCACCTTGCAGGCAACCGAAGTGATCAAAGCGATCCTCGGCATCGGTCATCCGCTGAAAGGCAAGCTTCTCCTCTGGAACGCGCTTGATATGAGTTTCCGTACGGTCAAAGTGCCCCGGAACAAGGAGTGCCCGGTCTGCGGAGAACATCCGACGATCACGGAACTGATCGACTACGAACAGTTCTGCTCCATGAGTCATTAATCATAAAGGTGTAAAAAATGCTGACCTTCAGGAAATCAGACCTTCAAACGATGATTGACCACTGCACTGCGGGACTTCCGAACGAGGCCTGCGGCATGCTGGCCGGCAAAGCCGGCAGGGTGGAAAAGGTCTATTGCATGAAGAATGCGAAGCCCGGACCGGATTTCTATGAGATGGATGCGGAAGAGCAATTTCGCGTAATGAAAGACATCCGGGCAGCGGGCCTTGAAATGGTCGGCATGTTCCATTCCCATCCTGCCGGACAGGCCTATCCATCGAGCGTGGATGTGGAAAAGGCGTACTGGCCGGGAACGCAGTTGCCGAACTACCCCGATGCCGTGTATGTCATTATATCCCTCATGGACCGCACAAAACCCGTTGCCCGGGGTTTTTCGATCGAAGAGGGAAAGGTGGACGAGGTCCGCTTGTCCGCGCAGTAACGGGATTGAATCCACGAATTCCGTACAATCCGCGAAAGCCTTTTAATGTGGTTTATTTTCAGGAGGAATACCAATGTCAATCAAAGTGAGAATCCCAACTCCGTTGCAGAAGCTGTCAAATGGGAAAGCAGAAGTCGAGTGCAGCGCGAAGAACATCACTGAACTCCTTGACGCGCTCGAAAAGGATTATCCCGGGATGAAGGAGCGTTTGTCGGAAGGCGGCAAGGTCCGGCGCTTCATAAATATTTACGTGAATGAGGAAGATATCCGCTTCGTGAACAAGGAAGAGACCGCGCTCGAGGATGGGGACAGCATCTCGATCGTCCCGGCCATCGCCGGCGGATGCGGGCTCAGTTAAAAAACGCAGAATCTAAGGATCGGCCCAAAAGATCCTTTCTCCCCCCATTCTCCGTTTCCTTTCGCTGATGCATGCGTCTTTTCCACCTGAGTACAGGAGGGAATATGGCAACGAAGAGACTCAAACTCACCTTTCCCCGGGAACTGATCAAGGAACCGGTGATTTTCACCATGGCCAAGAAGTTCGATGTTATGCCGAATATTCGGCGTGCCAAGGTTACCGAGAGCGTGGGAGAAGTGGTGCTGGAACTCGAAGGTACGGAAAAGGAACTTGAGGCGGGCATTGCCTATCTCAAGGAGCGTGGAGTCAACGTAGAGGCTGTTCAGGGGAATGGGGTCTCTTGATTTCGGAGCCTGGACGTGCTCCGTTGGAACAGCATTGTGTGCAGAGTTTCCCACGCCCTCTTATCATTCCGGTTTGTCCGGAAGCTTTTCCTTGCGGTAAATTTGACAGCATAACAGGATTTACAGGAAGTTATTTAAAGCAAAATCCGCGCTTACCCGATGTTATCCTGTAATCCTGTCAAAAGCTTTTCCGGCTTGTCCGGGTTAGGAATTATGCGATGAAATATATCATATTACTCGGCGACGGAATGGCCGATCGTCCTCATAAAGACCTGGGTGGGAAAACATGCCTGCAGGCCGCCAAAACGCCGAACCTCGACCAGCTTGCGACGTCCGGTACGGTAGGAATGGTGTACACGGTACCTCCGGGGTTTCCACCGGGCAGCGACGTGGCCAACCTTACCGTCATGGGGTATGATCCCCGAAAGTACTATACCGGGCGCTCACCCCTCGAGGCGGCCAGCATCGGCGTCGAACTGGGGCCTGATGATGTTGCTTTTCGCTGCAATTTGGTGACCTTGCGCATTATTGGCGGAAAGTCCTCGGGTAGCGGCCGCAGGGCCATCATGGAGGACTTCAGCGCAGGTCATATTTCGACACAGGAAGCCCGTCTCCTCATCGAAGAAATCGACGCCAAACTGGGCAATGAACGCATCCGTTTTTATCCCGGGGTAAGCTATCGCCACCTCATGGTTTGGAAAGGCGGGAAGGACAAGCTCGAATGCACTCCGCCGCACGATATCCAGGACAAGGACATCCAGGGATATCTTCCGAGCGGCGAAGGCGACGATGTCATCAACGGGCTGATGGAAGAATCGACCGATCTTCTCCTTTCCCACGCAGTGAACAAGGCGAGACAGGAGAACGGCAAGCGCGTTGCGAACAGCATCTGGCTCTGGGGCCAGGGAAGGCGCCCGAAGATGCCGACCTTTAAGGAAAAGTACGGGGTCGAAGGCGCCATGATCTCCGCGGTTGACCTCACCAAGGGCATCGGCATCTATGCGGGTTTCGAAGTCATCACCGTGCCGGGCGCCACGGGCTGGCTCGACACCAATTACGTGGGTAAGGCCGAACATGCGCTCTGGGCCCTGAAGACCAAGGATGTGGTCTACGTGCATGTTGAGGCCCCTGACGAGGCCGGGCACACCGGCGATCTCAAGAACAAGATCAAGGCAATTGAGGATTTCGACGAGTTCATTGTCGGGAATATCATTCACGGCATGAAACAGTTCGATGAATATCGGATCCTGGCGCTCCCGGACCATCCTACTCCGATCGAGCTCCGCACCCATTCGAATGACCCCGTGCCGTTCGTCATCTACGACAACAGGTCGGAGCGCGTCGGCGACGCGGTCAGCTACGACGAGGGGATCGCGCAGAGAAAAGACGCTCTGATTTTCAAAGAAGGACATACCTTGATGGATTATTTTTTAAAGAAAGATTAAATCTGCCACGGAGACGCGGAGACACTGAGAGGAAGACAGGAAATAAGCCCTGATGCCGGCGTTATCTCCGTGGCAAATGCTTTTTTAAGGAGGCAGTAGCGGTGCTCATAGTTCAGAAATACGGCGGCACGTCCGTGGGAAATCCCGAGCGGATCAGGAACGTGGCGAAGCGCGTGTGCCGCGCAAAAGATGAGGGACACGACGTCGTGGTGGTCGTCTCTGCCATGAGCGGCGAGACGGACAAACTGATCAACCTTGCCAACCAGGTGAGTGAGAATCCCGATCCCCGGGAAATGGACATGCTGGTGTCCACGGGCGAGCGCGTGACGATTGCGCTTCTGGCCATGGCGATCCAGTCGCTCGGGTACAAGGCGCAGTCCTTTACCGGCAGGCAGGCGGGCATCATTTCGGATAACGTCCATACCAAGGCGCGGATCGAAAAGATCACCGGAGACCGGCTGAGGCATGCGATCAAGGAAGGCAAGATTGCCGTGGTCGCCGGATTCCAGGGAATCACGGAAACGTCGGACGATGTGACGACGCTCGGGCGCGGGGGATCGGACCTTTCTGCTGTGGCGGTTGCCGCAGCGCTCAAGGCTGACCTGTGCGACATCTATACCGACGTGGACGGCGTGTATACCACGGACCCGAACATGGTGCCCCAGGCGCGGAAACTCGACAAGATCTCCTATGATGAGATGCTCGAACTGGCGAGCCTCGGGGCCAAAGTGCTCCAGACCCGTTCCGTCGAGTTCGCGAAAAAATATAATGTACCGGTACGGGTGCTCTCGAGTTTCAACGACAACCCGGGGACCCTGGTGACCAAGGAGGATTCAGACATGGAGAAAGTGGTGGTGTCCGGCGTGGCATATGACAAGAACCAGGTGAAAGTGACGGTCCAGGGCGTGCCGGACAAGCCGGGAGTGGCGGCAAAGATCTTCAATACCATTTCCGATAACAATGTTGTGGTGGACATGATCATCCAGAACATCGGCGAAGGCGGGCTCACCGACATGTCCTTCACCGTCCCCCGGACCGACGCCAAAAAGATCCAGGAGGTCATGAAGAAGGTCGTGGCCGAGATCGGGGCAAAGAACGTGACGGTGAAGGAAGACATCGCCAAGATCTCGATCGTCGGCGTGGGCATGCGATCTCACTCCGGCGTGGCCGCCAAAATGTTCACGGCCATGGCCAAAGAAGGGATCAATATCATGATGATCAGCACGTCGGAGATCAAGATCTCCTGCGTGATCGACGCGAAATACACCGAACTTGCCGTACGTGTCCTTCATGAGACGTTTGAAATGGATAAGGCGGCGTAGAAGGGCGGAGGCAAAGAGCAGAGAGCATAGGGCAGAGGGTCAAAAGCAAAGTAAGCCGCATAGTCAGCGCTATGCACTATGCGCCATGCAAAACAAACATGAAACCATCGGTAAAGTTATACGATACGACGCTTCGCGACGGGGCACAGGCCGAGGATGTGAACTTCTCGGTCGAGGACAAGATCCGCATTGCGCGTAAGCTCGACCAGTTCGGCGTCCACTATATCGAGGGCGGCTGGCCCGGGTCCAACCCGCGCGATGTGGAGTTCTTCAAGGAAATGCGTCGGGTCAAGCTGAAAAAGGCGAAACTCACGGCTTTCGGCGCAACGCGCCGCGCGAAGCTGAAGGTCTCCGCCGACCCGAGCATGCAGGCGTTGGTATCGTCAGGCGCGCCTGTGGCCACTATCTTCGGCAAGACGTGGGATCTGCATGTGCTCAAAGCGCTCAAGACGACCTTGGACGAGAACCTCAACATGATCGAGGATTCCGTACTTTTTCTGAAGGAACATCTGGACGAAGTGGTCTACGATGCCGAGCATTTCTTCGATGGATACAAGGCAAATCCTGATTATGCCCTCCAGACGCTGCTTGCCGCAGAAGGCGCCGGCGCGGACTGCCTGGTCCTTTGCGACACGAACGGCGGCACGCTGCCTCACGAAGTTGAAGAGATCATAGCTCACGTCAAAAAGACGATCGCGACGCCTTTCGGGATCCACGCGCATAACGACGCAGACGTCGCTGTAGCGAACTCTATGACGGCGATCAGGATGGGCGCTGTTCAGGTCCACGGCACCATCAACGGTTACGGCGAACGGTGTGGAAACGCGAACCTTTGCTCCATTATCCCGACGCTCAAGCTGAAGCTGGGGATCGACTGTGTATCCGGCGCCAGTCTGGCCAAACTTCGCGATCTGTCCCGGTATGTGGACGAACTCGCGAATTTGCCGCACCGCAAGCGTCAACCCTATACCGGCGACAGCGCTTTTGCGCATAAAGGCGGCGTGCATGTGGATGCCATAGGGAAAAGCGCTCTTACCTATGAACATATCGCGCCTGAACTTGTGGGGAATAGAAGGCGCATACTCGTGTCCGACATGGCGGGGAAGAGCAATATCCTTCAGAAGGCGGCGGAACTCGGCATCCCCCTTAAAAAAGACAGTCCGGAACTGGCCGTGATCCTTAAAAAGGTCAAAGAGCTTGAGAACGAGGGGTACGAGTTCGAGGGCGCCGAAGGGTCTCTCGAGCTGCTCATGCTGCGGGCCGGGCACAACTACGAGTCGGTGTTCACCATGTTCGACCGGATCGATTACCGCATCCTGACCGAAAAACGCAAGGTTGATCCCCATCCCGTGAGCGAAGCCACGGTCACGGTGGAGGTCGGCGGCAATGTCGAGCACACCGCGGCCTGGGGCAACGGTCCGGTGAATGCGCTTGACAAGGCGCTCCGCACAGTGTTGCCCAAGTACTTCCCGGGCAAGGGACTTGAAAATCTTCGTTTGCTTGATTATAAGGTGCGCGTTTTGACGGCAGCCGAGGGCACGGCTTCCCAGGTTCGCGTGCTGATCGAGTCCGGCGACGGCAAAAACAAGTGGGGCACCGTCGGCGTGTCCGAGAACGTGATCGAGGCGAGCTGGCAGGCGCTGGTAGACAGCATCGAGTACAAGCTCCTGCGATCGAAAAAAAAGTGAAGAAAGGCAGAGGGTAACGCGCTTAGGGCATAGAGGAAAAGCAAGGCTATGCGCTGTGCTCCATGCTCTCTGCAAATGAATGGTGATACCATGATCGAAGAAGAAGGCATTGTCGCTGAGACAGAAGGGGACATCGCGAAGGTCTCCATCCTCAAAAAGAGCGCTTGTGAGCAGTGCGCCGCGTCGGGCGTCTGTCATCCCGGAGACACGGAACTCATGGAGGCGGCGAACCCGCTCGGCGCCGTGAAAGGCCAGAAGGTCAAGGTCGTGGTGGCACCGCAGGTCTACTTGCAGGCCTCTCTCATACTGTACGGCGTTCCCATGGTCGCCCTTGTTGCCGGGGCCATTATTGCAAAAAACATTGCCCGGCCCTATGTGGGGGAGCAGCATTCCGACCTCTGGGCCTTTATCGCCGGCATGACGGCCATGGCCATATCTTTTTTCTTCATCCGCATGTATAATAACAAAGTTGAAAAAACACAGAAATACAAGCCGGTCATCGTCGAGATTCTTTCTCCGAAGGATTGAGTCTCCCGTATTAGGACGTTATCCATGAGAATGATCAAAAATCCCGATGAAGCACGAAGACTGGCACGGACCATTCTCTCCGACGTCCTTATGTATAACCAGGCCAAGGTCAAGGAAGGAATCGAGAAGGACAGCCTTTTCGATGTTTTGACGGAGGAACTTGCCGAAGGCAAGAAGTACTATGAGAGCATGGTAGACGATGAGATCCGCCGGACCACCAATTTTTTCAACGAGGCGGTCGTGGACGTGCTGATCAAACAGGGAGGCAAGATAAAGTCCGATATCTGGTAAATCTGCTACAATAGAATACGACAGGCATCCTATCCCCGCTGAAACCAATTCCCGTCACTGGAAGGAGTTGTCTATGCCGAACGCTGATGTCAAGGAAGTCCGCAATATAGCTATCCTCTCTCACGGCGCAGCCGGTAAAACCTCACTCGCTGATGCAATCCTGTATACTGCAGGCGCAGTCGATCTTCTTGGTAACGTCGATGCGGGGAGTTCCGTGTTCATGCACGAACCGGAGGAAATCAGCCGGAAGATCACCATTACCGCCGCCGTCGGTTTCGCCGAATGGAAGGGCGTTCGCATCAATGTCATCGACACTCCCGGCTATATCAACTTTCTTGAGGAAACGAGGGGAACGCTCCGCGCCGTCGACGGCGCCGTTCTCATCATCTCCGCCATTTCCGGCGTGAAAGCCGAAACGGAAAAAATCTACAAATTCGCCTGCGACTACGAAATTCCCCGCGTGGCTTTTGTGAGCAAACTGGACAAGGAGCGGGCGGATTTCTTCCGTGCCATAGGCGATATGGAAAAGTATTTCTGCAAGAACTCCCTGGTGCTCCAACTCCCGATCGGCCATGAGGACAGCTTCCGTGGCGTCATCGATCTCATCAAAATGAAGGCGCTCTTCTTCACCAATGACAACAGCGGGAAGATGGAAGAACAAGAGATCCCCGGAACCATGAAGCAGGATGCTTCCCTCTACCGGAAAAAACTGGTGGAGCAGATAGCCGAGACCGACGACGAACTCCTTGAGAAGTACCTGGACAAGGGGGATCTTTCTCAGGAAGACCTTATTGCCGGGCTCAAGCACGGCACGATCGGCGGAGGCCTGTTGCCCGTGCTGTGCGGTTCTCCGGTCAAGAACATGGGCATCCAGCCGCTTCTCGACATGATCCTCATGTGCCTCCCTTCACCGGTCGAACACGCGCGGAGTGTCCAGATCAAAGGCAAGGACCCCAAGACGGGCAACGAAATTTTTCGAAAGCCCACGCCCGAAGAGCATCTTGCGGCCATGGTATTTAAGACGATCAACGATCCCTTTGCCGGAAAACTGTCCCTGGTTCGCGTGTACTCGGGTACGCTCAAGTCCGACTCGAGCGTCTATAATTCAACGAAAGAGGTGAAGGAAAAGGTGGGATCCCTGTTCTATATCCAGGGGAAGAAGCAGGTCGCGACGCAGACGCTGACCGCCGGACAGATAGGCGCGATCGCGAAGCTGAAAGAGACCCTGACGGGCGATACGCTCTGTTCCGAGCAACACCCGATCCTTCTCGAGTTCGTGAAGTACGCCGATCCGGTGATGTCCTATGCCGTTGCTCCCAAAACACGGGGCGACGAGGACAAGGTGAGCATCGGCATTCACAAGCTCCTGGAGGAAGACCCCACGCTGAAATTTACCTATGACGAGCAGACAAAAGAAATGGTGTTGTCAGGCATGGGGCAGGTCCATCTCGAAGTGACGCTCGAGAAGCTCAAGCGGAAGTTCGGCGCCGACGTAACGATGAAGACGCCAAAGGTCCCGTACAAGGAGACGATCCGCACGAAGGCCGAGGCGCAGGGAAAATACAAAAAACAGTCCGGAGGCCACGGACAATACGGGGACGCCTGGCTCAAGATCGAGCCCCTGCCGCGCGGTGGCGGTTTTGAGTTCGTGGACAAGATCGTAGGCGGCGTGGTCCCGCGCCAGTATGTCCCCGCGGTTGAAAAAGGCGTGGTCGAGGCCATGCACGAAGGTACGCTCGCCGGGTATCCCATTGTGGACGTACGGGTCACACTGTTCGACGGTTCCTATCACACCGTCGACTCTTCGGAAATGGCGTTCAAGGTCGCGGCAAGCATGGGGTTCAAGAAGGCCATGGAAGCCGCCAGGCCGGTGCTGCTCGAACCGATCATGAGCGTTGAGGTGGTGGCCCCCGATGACACGCTCGGCGCCGTTATCGGGGATTTGAACTCGAGGAGAGGCAAAGTCCAGGGTGTGGTGCCTCAGGCCAACGGGCAGTCGATCAAGGCGCTGGTGCCTATGGCCGAAATGCTTTCCTATGCGCCGACACTCAACTCGCTCACGAGCGGCAGGGGCATGTATACCATGGAGTTCTTCGGCTACGAGGATGTGCCGAGCCATCTGGCGCAGAAAATCACCGTTGAGCGGGCCGCGCAGCATCAGCATCAGGGAAATCACAACCAGAAAGAGAAATAATTCATGTATAGAAAAGATACCCTCGAAAACGGCATACGGGTCGTTTCCGAAACGCTTCCGAAGTCGCGCTCCGTATCCATCGGGGTGTGGGTGAAAGTCGGCTCCCGGCACGAGCCGCCGGAGATCGGCGGCGTCTCGCACTTTATCGAACACATGTTCTTTAAGGGCACGGAGAAGCGGTCGGCAAAGGATATTGCCATCGAAATGGATTCCCTGGGCGGGGAGTACAACGCTTTTACCTCGCAGGAAACGACCACTTACTACGCCAAGGTGGTGGACGAGCACCTGCCCGTGGCCATTGACATCCTTTCCGACATTCTGCTCGGATCGAAATTCGAAGCCGCAGAGATGGAAAAAGAGCGCAAGGTCATTCTCGAGGAGATCAAGGGCGTTGAAGACACGCCCGACGACTATATCCATGAACTCTTCACGAACACCGTTTGGCCCGACAACTCGCTTGGCCGCCCGATCCTCGGGACAAAGGAAACCATCAGGGGGCTCAAGCATCGGGATATCCTTGCTTATATTGATAATTACTACAGCCCGAAAGAGATCGTGATTTCCGTGGCCGGTAATTTCGAGCATGCCCGCTTGATCGATCTGTTAAACGCTCAGTTCGGGAAGCTTGCGAGAGCCGTGGTCTCCAAGCGGGAAGATACACCGGCATTCACGCGGGACATCGTGGTGAAGAAAAAGCAGCTCGAACAGGTGCAGCTCTGCATGGGCTGCAAGGGGCTTCACAACTCCCATGAAGACCGCTACGTAATATCGGCGCTCAATACGGTGCTCGGGTACAGCATGAGTTCCCGGCTCTTTCAGGAAGTTCGCGAACAGCATGCCCTCGCTTATTCAATCTATTCCTATGTAACGTCGTACCGGGATACGGGCTTGTTTACGGTCTATGCGGGGACCGGCCCCTCAAATGCGCTTGAAGTGGTGCGACTGGTGTTAAAGGAGTTCAAAAAGATCAAAGACGAGGGGATAACTCCTGCCGAGGAATTGCGCGTCAAGAACCAGATCAAAGGGAATTTGATCCTTTCGCTGGAAAGCAGCAACAGTCACATGAGCCGTATCGCGCGCCAGGAGATTTATTTCGGAAAGTACCTGTCTATGGACGATATCATCAAGGGCGTGGAGAAGGTAACGGGGGAGCAGGTGCAGCAGTTGGCGCAGCAGCTGTTCACCCGGGAAAATATTTCACTCACGATCCTCGGCCCATTGACCAGGGCCGACGTGCCGGATTCGGTTTTGGAGATCTAATTTCGCAGAGAGCAGAGAGGCCGAACCCTTTGCGCCATGCCCTATGCGCTATGCCGATTTTGCCATGTCTGATCATCTCATTATCCACATAACGAAGCTCAAGAATTCCGAAGGGCTCCCCCTTCCTCATTATCAGAC
>VFSW01009214.1_pt1 | contig 14109 bp, 10 predicted proteins | sample 5358111 | NCBI WGS metagenome assembly VFSW01 (sample SAMN11554181, study PRJNA540505) | mine drainage metagenome | isolation source: sediment from site ElyBrook_90M | place: USA: Ely Copper Mine, Vershire, VT | collected 2017
GATCGCGTTCGATGATGTTCTCGTCCACCAGCTCGCGGGCCAGTCCGTGCAGACTGGCGAGATGGCGGCGCTGCGAACTGACCGCCAACCCCCGATCCGCCAGCGCTTCGAGGTACGCGGTCAGGGTGGCGGCGTCGAGTTGCGCCGGCTTCAGCCCGATCTTGCGGCACCACGATTGAAAAACGCTGAGGTCGTGCGCGTAGGCGTCCATCGAATGACGGCTGAGCCCGCGCTCGACGGCCTGGCGCGATAAATGGCGATCGATCAGCTCGTCCCAGCCGGCGGCGCTCACGCGGTTGCTCCTGCGCCGGGATCCTGTTCGACCTTTTCGAGCAGGGCGGCGCGCAGCTCCCGCATCCGATCGAGATCCTCGATTTTCCCGCCCTCGCGATCGCTCACGTAAAAGACATCGAGCGCCTGATCGGCGTTGGTTGAGATGCGCGCGAGGTGAATCAGCAGGCCGAGCCGGTAGAGTGTGTGGGTGATCGCGAACAGCAGTCCGACGCGGTCCTGGGTGAAGACGTCAATCACGGTGAACTGCTCGGAGGTGCGATTGTCCACCGTGACTTCGGTCGGCACGTGGCGGACGAACTTGCGGCCGGAGCTCTGCACGTGGTGCGCCGCGGCGACCAGCTCCGCGATCTCCTGCTGGCCGGTGATGACGCGCTCGAGGTCGTGCTCGACGCGCAGCCAGCGGTCCTCTTCCATCGCCATCGAGCCGGCGCCCATCCAATGCGACACGCGAAACACGTCCATCGCGACGCCGTCGGTGCGGGTGGTGATTCGCGCCGACAGGATGTTGAGATTGTTGGCAGTCAGCGCGCCCGCGATCATCGAAAACAGTCCCGGCTGATCGCGCGTCACGACGATAAACTCGCTGAACTCCAGTTCGGGGAAATGCCTGATGCGGCAGACCAGCGGCCGCTCCTCGAGCGAGCGCATCAAGTCGAAGTGCAGCGCAATGTCGGCTTCGGGCACGGTGAAGAAGTAGCGGTCGGGCATCTGGTCGAGGAATGCGGTGACGTCGGCCTCCGGCGCGCCCGCGGCGAGCAGGGTCGCGCGGACGGCGGCTTTGACGGTAGCCAGCCGGCGCGCGGGTTCGACCGCCTCGCGATCGCCATGCTCGAGAACCTTCAGCGCCCGCATGTAGAGATCGCCCAGCAGCATGTCGCGCCAATTGTTGTAAACCTTCGGCGCCACCGCGCGCATGTCGGCATAGGTGAGCAAGTAGAGCGCCTTGAGGCGGTTGATAGAGCCGACGGTACGCGCAAATTCCTCGACGGTAGTGTGATCGTCAAGGTCGCCCTTTTGCGCGATCTGGGACATCAGCAGATGGTTGCGGACGAGGAACACGACACGGTCGATTTCCTCGCTGTTCAGTCCAAGCCGCTGCGACACTTCCGCGGTCAGGTCGGCGCCGCGCTCATGATGGTCATGGCCGTGGCCCTTGCCGATGTCGTGCAGCAGCAGCGCAAGGAACACCAGCGGCAGGTGGTCGAATTCGCGCACGACCTCGGTGAGCAGCGGGGTCGGATCCTTGAACTCTCCCGTGCGCAAGCGTTCGAGCTCGCGCACCGCAACCAGCGAATGCCGGTCAACGGTGTAGATATGGTAGAGGTCGTGCAGAACGCGCGCGTAGAGGTTGCCGAACTCGGGGATTATCGCGCCGAGCACGCCCTACAGATGCATCGCCTCGAGCGTTTCGGCGACGCGCTGGCGCGCCGACAGAATCTTCATCAGCGCGGCGCCGACGCGCGGGTCTTTTCGCATCGCGTCGTCGATCAATTCAAGATTGTCACGCACCAACTGATAGCCGCTGCCTGATAGGCTCACGTTCTGCGCCTGGCAGTCCGCGTAGATCGTGATCAGGTTGAGCGGATCGCGCTTGAAAAAATCGCGATCCGCGATGCTTAGCAGATTGCGCTGAACGATTACCCCGGGGCGAATCTTGCGGGTCGGCGTGCGGCGAAAAAATCGCCCGCCGGAGCTGTTCTCGGTCACCCGCGCGATCAAGCCCTCGGCAAAGCGATGCACCGTCGAGGCGTGCTGGTAGTACGCGCGCATCAAGGCGGAACCCGCCGCCTGTCCCTCCTCGGGCTTGAAGCCCAGCATCGGCTCGATCCGTTCCTGCATCTCGAAGGTGAGCTGATCGAAGTGGCGCCCGGTCAGAAAATGCAGCGAATTGCGCACCCGCCAGAGAAAGTCGCGCGCCTCGATCACTTCGGCCGCTTCGGGCTCGGTGATGACGGCCCTTTGCACCAGCTCTTCGAGGCAATGCACTTTGTATTTGACCTTGGCCAGCCACATCGCGGTGTGAAGATCGCGCAGGCCGCCTTCGCCTTCCTTGATCTGAGGCTCGAGCAGGTAGATCGAATCGCCGTACTGGGCGTGCCGTTTGCGGCTTGCTTCGAGCTTGGTGGCGAAGAACTTGTCCTGGTTGCGATTGAGCACGTCGGCGACCAGCAGCTTGTCGAGATCGGCGTAAAGCTTTTCGTCGCCGCATAAGAACCGCGCGTCGAGGATCGCGGTTTTTTCCTTCAGGTCCTCGTTCGCCAGCCGCACGCATTCTTTGGCCGCGCGAACCCCGTATCCGACCGTCAGACCTGCGTCCCAAAGCGCGTGCAATATTATTTCGGTGACAACTTCGGCGTATGGACCACGCTTGTAATCGTGCAGAAACAGCAGATCGACGTCGGATTGCGGGTTCAGTTCGCCGCGCCCGTAGCCGCCGCGCGCGACCACCGCAAGTTTCTGGTTGAGCTTGGTAAATCGCCGGCCGTGTTCCGCGTCCGCATAATAAAACAGCGCGCGCATCAGATCGTCCATCGCCGCCGTCAGCGCGCTCACGATCTCGCTGCCGCTCGCGCCGGCGAAATGGCGCTCGGCGAGCTCGGCGCGGACCGATTCGAGATAGGCGCGCGCAATCGCGCCAGGCCGCTTGCTCGCGGCGAATTGCGCGAGGATGGCCTGCTGGCCGCGCGGCGAAGACTCGGCAATTGGCACAGGCTCGGCGCGATTCGCGCCCCCGACCAGACTCACAGATTTCCCACCGCCAGATCGGCGTTGAAGTAATGCGCTACTGCGCTGGCGACCGCGCCCGCGAGCACCTCCTGGTAGTCCGCCGACGCCAGCCGCGCGGCTTCACCGGCGTTCGACATGAAGCCGCATTCGACCAGCACGGCCGGCATATGCGCGCCGACCAGCACGTAGAATGGTCCCATCTTTGCTCCCAGCGCGTTCACCTTCAGTCCAAATCCGGCGTCGAGATCGGCGACCGTCTGCGCGTCGATCATCCTGGCCACAGAGGCCGCTTCCGACGCCTTATAGTTCTGGCGCAAGTCGGCCAGGATGTAGTTTAAGTTGGAGGCGTCGGCTGCGCCATAGCCTCCCGCGCCGGCGTTCTCCATTCGCGCCAGCCGAATCGTCGCCCGGTCGGTGGTGTTGTTCAGGTAATAGACTTCGATTCCCGTGGTGTCGGTGTTCGGACTCGAATTGAGGTGGATTGAAACGAACAGGTCCGCGCCGGCGCGATTCGCAATTCGCGTGCGCTCGGCCAGGCTGATAAATACGTCGGTCGAGCGCGTCAGCTCGGCGCGGATGCCGCGGGCTTCCAGCGCGGATTTCAGCCGCGTCGCGATTTGGAGAGCGAGGTCCTTCTCCTCTGCGCCGGCCGGCGATTGCGTGCCGGGATCGTAGCCGCCGTGACCCGGATCGATCATCACCAGGAAATGACCCGGCTGCCGGATTTCCTCGCTCATGTTCGAGGGCGTGGACGCGACTGGCTGCGCGCGAGAGTTGGCACCAGGCTTCGGCGCGGGCGCGAATGCGACCGCCCGCGCGACCGGCGCCGCGGGGCGTCGCGGGGCGTCGTCATGAACGATCATCGGGGCCGCGATATTCGGGTCCGCGCCGGCGGATGCGACCCGCAGCACTATTTCATTTCTGCCTCTCAGCCGCGCGATCGCGTAGTCGGCCTTGCCTATAACCTCGACGACGATTCGCGACCTGCCGCCGGCCAACTCGATCGCGCGCACGCTCGCAATCGGCGCCGTTTCATAGCCGAACAGCGGGCGCGGCGGGATCGCGATGCGCGTGCGCCCGAGCTCGACCCAGAGTTCGATCCCGTGCGTGCTGAGTTCGAGCGGTGGGGCGGGGCCGCTGAATCCGAAATGGATTTCGAGAGTCGGGCCGCGATGCTCGATTCGTGCGGAGGTCAGCGCTGACGCGGGAAGACCCGCGCCGACCATGACCGGGGCAACCATCGCGCCGATTGTCGCCGCCGCCGCCGCAACCGCCATCATTCTCCGCATCACCGCAACCCTGCCCAGTATGCAAGGATAGCCGCCGCTTGGACCGATCGCCACGCCCCACAACGAGATCTGAGGCGAATTGATCGCGGGGAGATCGTTGTCGTTCTGGCATGTCGTTTGCTCTAATCTCCATCCGAGGAATCCCGAACCAGATGCCGCTAGCTCAATCCATAGCGCTATGGGCGTGTTGAACGGCGAATCTACCGCCGGGTCGCCGCCGTCATCGGCAAATTCGGCGCAGTCCGTTTGCGGCGCTGCAGTCGGCGGCTTGCCGATCGTCGCGCTTGCACTCGCCGCAGTCGCGGTCCACCTGGTCACCAATCTTGGACTGGGCGGCTACGGCTACTTCCGCGATGAGCTTTACTACATCGCCTGTTCGCACCATCTCGCATTCGGCTACGTCGACCATCCGTCGCTCTCGATAATCCTGCTGTGGATCGAGCTGCATCTGTTCGGCGATTCGATGTTCGCGCTCAGGCTGTTCCCAGCGCTGGCGCACGGCGCCCAGGTGATCGTGGCCGCGATGCTGGCGCGCGAGATGGGGGGTGGACGCTTCGCGATGGGCGTGGCGGCGTTGGCGGTGCTTATCGCTCCGGTTTTCCTGGGCCTGACGGCATTCTACTCGATGAACGCCTACGATCCGCTGTTGTGGGGAGCCGCGGGACTGGTCGTCGTGCGCATCCTCAACACTGGCGATGCGCGTCTGTGGCTATGGTTCGGCCTGATCGCGGGGATTGGGCTGGAAAACAAGATCTCGATGCTGTTCCTGTGCCTGGGCGTCGTGGCCGGGTTGATCCTGACCGGCAGGCGGCGCGATCTGCTGAGCCCCTGGCTGTGGATCGGCGGCGCGCTCGCGGCGCTGTTGTTCCTGCCCTATGCGATCTGGAACGCGCGGCACGGCTTTCCCACGCTGGAGTTCATGCACAACGCGGATCTCTATAAGAATTATCACCCGTCGATTCCCGCCTTTGCCGCCGCACAACTCATGCTGCTCAATCCGCTGATCGCGCCGTTGTGGATGGCGGGTCTTGGCTGGTGCTTTTTCGGAAACAGCGGCCGCTATCGTCTCATCGGATGGATCTACGTCGCGGTGTTCGCCCTGACGTTCCAGGGCGGCAAGGCCTACTACGCGGCGCCTGTCTATATGCTGATGCTCCCGGCGGGAACGGTAGCGCTAGAGCGGTTCAGCTCCGCGCGGCAATGGGGTGTTGCTATCCGCCGCGCCGCGGTGGCCGTGTTAGTCATCGCCGGAGTAATCTCCGCACCTTTTGCGATTCCGCTCCTGCCGCCGAACGCGCTCGCCAGCGTTGCCGAGCGGCTGGGTCCCAGGCAGAACACCGCGCTCGTCGGCGAGCGCACCGAGCAGGGCATCCTGCCGCAGAATTTCGCCGACCGGTTCGGATGGCCCGAGATGGTCGCGGCGGCCGCGCAAGTTTACGCTTCATTGCCCCCGGACCAGCGCGCGCATACCGCGATCTTCGCCAGCAATTACGGCGAGGCTGGCGCGATCGATTTTTTCGGTCCGCGCTACGGGCTGCCGCCGGCGGCCTCGGGACACAACAGCTACTGGTTCTGGGGCTTAGGCAATCGCGAGATCGATACCGTGATCGTCCTTGGTGGCGACCGAGCGAGCCTGGCCAAGTTCTTCGGTGAAGTGATCCCGGCGGCCAAGTTCCGATGCCGTTACTGCATGGGTTTCGAGAACGGCCTCGACATCTTCATTTGCCGCAAACCGGCAGCCCCGATTGCAAAGGTCTGGCCCCGGCTCAAGAAGTTCATTTGAGCTTACTTCTCTTGCTTGAGGCGGGCGGTCGTAACACCGAGTGCAGGGGTCATCTCGCCTGCGCGGCGGGCGGTCGTTGGCACGACGGGCCAGTATTAATTCGCTGCGCTGCCGTCGCAACGGCCAGGGGTCACCCCTGCTTACCCCTGCTGCTTGAGGCGCGCGGCCAGACGCGCCAGCGCGTTCAGCGCGTCCATCGGGGTCATCCGCTCGACGTCGAGTGCGCGCAGCTCATCGATGACGCGTTCGTCTCGTGGCGAGAACAAACCGAGCTGAGGCGGCGGGCTCGTAGCGCGTCGATCGCGGGCAATTCGCGGCATCCCGGCCTCGTCCAGTTCGCCCTGCTCGAGGTTGGCGAGGATTTCCCGCGCGCGGCTGATGATCGAATCCGGCAATCCCGCCAGCCGCGCGACCTCGATCCCGTAACTTCGCGACGACGGCTGCTCGATAACCCGGCGCAGGAAAATCACCTCGGCGCCCCATTCGCGCACCGCCATGCTCAGGTTCTTGACCCGCGGACGCTCGCGCGCAAGGTCGGTCAGTTCGTGGAAGTGGGTCGCGAACAGCACCTTGGCGCGCGTCTGATCGTGCAGGTATTCGGCGACCGCCCACGCGATCGCAAGCCCGTCGAAGGTGCTGGTGCCGCGGCCGACCTCGTCGAGCAGCAGCAGGCTGCGCTCCGACAGTCCCTTGAGCAGGCGCGCCGTCTCGCTCATCTCGACCATGAAGGTTGATTCGCCGCGGCGCAGTTCGTCGCGCGCGCCGATTCGCGTCAGCACGCGATCGATTAGCCCGATGGTGGCCTCGGCGGCGGGCACGAAGCTGCCGACTTGCGCCATGATCGCGATCAGCGCGACCTGGCGCAGGTAGGTCGATTTGCCGGCCATGTTGGGGCCGGTGATGAGCAGGATTTGGCGCGTGTCGGGCTCCGCGTCGAGGTCGTTGGGCACGAACTCGCCCGGGCGCATCCCGGCTTCGAGCACGGGATGGCGTCCGTCGCGCACCCGCATCCGAAGGCCGGTGTTGATCGTGGGACGCACGTAGCCGCGATGCCGCGCCACTTTCGCCAGCGACATGATCGCGTCGAATTCGCCCACCGCGCGAGCGGTTTCAAGTATCGTGGCGGCGTGCGACTGCAAGTCGCGGAGCAGCTTTGTGAAAATCTGGAGTTCGAGTTCCTTGAGTCCCGATTCCGCGGTCAGGATTTTGCGCTCGAGTTCCTTGAGCGCGGGCGTGGTGAAGCGCTCCGCGCTGACCAGCGTTTGCTTGCGCTCATAGTCGGCGGGCACCCGCTCCAGATTGGGCTTGGTGACCTCGATGTAATAGCCGAAGATATTGTTGTAGCGCACCTTGAGCGACGCGATCGCGGTGCGCTCGCGCTCGGTCGCTTCCAACTTCGCGATTACGCCGCGGGCGCCGGACGCCAGGCTGCGCAATTCGTCAACTTCGGCGCTGAGCCCCGGACGAATCACGTTGCCGTCGCGGGGATTTACCGGTGGTTCGTCGGACAGCGTCGCCGCGATTTGCGCCGCCAGCGCGGGCATCGGCGAGATCCGCGCAGCCTGTTCGCGGATAAGCGGGCTCTTGAACGCGCCCATCGCTTTTTTCAGTGACTCGTCCGCCTTGAGCGCGTCCGCCAGGCGCAAACAATCCCTCGGCGACGCCCGCATCGCGCCGATTCGTCCCGCCAGCCGCTCGAGATCGCCGATTCGTTTCAGCGATTCCGCCAGCGCGCCGCCCAGGTCGGCATCGAACAGCTCTTCGACGGCGTCGTGGCGCGCGTGGATCGCGTCGAGCGCGAGCAGCGGATAGGTGATCCAGTTGCCAAGCGTGCGCGCGCCGGCGGCAGTCAAGGTTTCGTCGAGAATCGACAGCAACGAGCCCTTGCGCGCGCCGTCGGTCGAGGCGACGAGTTCGAGATGACGCCGCGTGGTCTCGTCCACCAGCATGTACTCGGCGATCCGGTAAAGACGCGGCGCTTCGAGATGGGCCAGGTCGCGGCCGAAAGTGTTTTCGACGTAGAGCAGCGCGATTGCCGCGGCGCGCGCGATCGATTCGTGGAGATCCGCGGCGGCGGCCGCGAAACGATTCGAGAACGCCGCGGCCGCCTGCTCGGCGCTGAACGATTCATGATCGAGCGTCGTCACCGGACAGTTTAAGTCCTTCAGCAGCGCGCCCAACTCGCCGTCATGTCCGGGCGCTGGCGCGGCGACTACGATTTCGCGCGGCGCGATTCGCGCGATTTCCTCGCGCAGCGCGGCAGCCTCCCGAACCTGCGTGGCGAGAAATTCCCCCGTCGAGACGTCGAGCGCCGCCAGCGCGAACCCGGCGCCAGCGTCTTTGGCGGCGGTGACTGCGACCAGGTAATTCTTCTCGGCGGCGGTCAGCACCATCTCCTCGCCCACGGTGCCGGGCGTGATCACGCGGACTATTTGCCGCGGCATCAGCTTGGGAGACCTGGCGTCGGGCGTCCCCTGTTCGCAGATGGCAACCTTGTGGCCGGCCTTCAGCAGTTTGGCGATGTACGGTTCCGCGGAATGGTACGGCACGCCGCACAGTGGCACGCCGTCCTTGTTGCGCGAGGTGAGTTGAATGTCGAGCACGCGCGCGCCGACTTCGGCGTCCTCGAAGAACATCTCGTAAAAGTCTCCGAGGCGGAAGAACAGGATCGCGTCGGGAACGCGCTGTTTGACGCTCAGATACTGCGCGATGAGGGGTGTTTGCTTGACTGCCACTGATGCGATTGCGGTCCACAATAGCCGTGATGGGAGCAATGGGCAAAACCGCCTGCGCGGCGCGTCGTGAGCGGACGCAATAGCAAGGGGCGCGCGCCAACTTTTCGCTTTGCCGAACCCATCTCGATTTACTAGAGTGCGAGTGTTACTCAGGCTCTATGCCGATCGCCACGTCCAATCCCGCCGGGCAGTCTTCGCGGCCGGCGCACGGCGACACATCACCGATAGGAGATTAGGAAAGATGGCATCAGCATCAGCGTCATTGGAATCAGCAACTCACGGCGCCAAGTCGAGCGCAGCGCTTGAGTTCCTCAAGCGCTCGCCCAAGAAACTGCTCATCAACGGCAAATGGGCGCCGTCGAAATCCGGCAAAACTTTCGAGACTCTCAACCCGGCTAACGAGCAAGTCCTGGCCCTGGTCGCCGAGGGCGACAAGGCCGACGTGGACGAGGCCGTCAAGCACGCGCACAAAGCCTTCGAAGACTTCAAATGGGCGAACATCACCCCGCATGCGCGCACCCGATTTCTGCTCAAGATCGCGGACCTGATCGAGCAGCATGCCGAGGAGCTCGCCGAGCTCGAGACGCTCGACAACGGCAAGCCGCTGTTCGAGTCCGCGAACATCGACATTCCCCTCGCTGCCGAGACCTTCCGCTACTACGCGGGCTTCGCGACCAAGATTTACGGCGACACCAACCCGTCCGATCCGTCGATGTTCAACTACACGCTGCGCGAGCCGGTCGGCGTGTGCGGACAGATCATACCGTGGAATTTCCCGCTGCTGATGGCGTCGTGGAAGATTGCGCCCGCGCTCGCATGCGGTAACGTCGTCATCCTGAAACCTGCCGAGCAGACTCCGCTGACCGCGATTCGCCTCGGCGAGCTCATCTGCGAGGCCGGCCTGCCCGATGGCGTCGTGCAAATCATCACGGGCTTCGGCCCCGGCGCGGGAAGCTCGATCGCCGAGCATCCCGACATCGACAAGGTCGCCTTCACCGGCTCGACCGAAGTCGGCAAGCTTATCCTGAAGGCCTCGGCCGGCAACTTGAAGCGGGTATCGCTCGAGCTCGGCGGCAAGTCGCCCAACATCATTTTCCCCGACGCCGCCATGCCGTCGGCGGTGTTCGGCTCGGCGCTGGGCATTTTAATGAACCAGGGGCAGGTCTGCTGCGCCGGCTCGCGCGTGTTCGTGCAGGAAAGCGTGTACGATCAGTTCACCGATTCGCTGTCGCAGATGGCCGCCGGCCTGACGCTGGGAAATCCGCTGGACCCCAACACCCGCATGGGCCCGCTGGTTTCCAAAGAACAGCACGATCGGGTCAAGGGATATTTGAAAGCCGGCAAGGCAGAGGGCGCGAAGGCCAAGACCGGCGGCGAGCCGGGCAAGCAGGAAGCCGGATACTTCATCCAGCCGACGGTTTTCACCGGCGTGAACAACCAGATGAAGATCGCGCGCGAGGAGATCTTCGGCCCCGTCGCCGCGGCGATCCCGTTCAAGGACGAGGCCGACGTCGTCTTCCAGGGCAATGACACGACTTACGGGTTGGCCGCCGCCGTGTGGACCAAGGATATCAACCGCGCTCACACGATCGCGCGCAAGCTCAAGGCCGGCACGGTCTGGATCAACACCTATGGCATTCTCGATCCGATGTCTCCGTTCGGCGGCTACAAGCAGTCCGGTTTCGGCCGCGAGCTAGGCAGGTACGCGATCGATCTGTACACGCAGATCAAGTCCGTCTGGGCCAAGATCGGGTAGTTCGGGAAGAGTTCGAATTGCGTGGGAAGGGCGCCCAACCGGGCGCCCTTTTTTTGTGCCGCCGCGCGGCGCGCTCCGTTCGGGGAAAGCAAAAAAATCATGCCTTCGGGGCGTAACCATGTTTCGCTTGACCCCTCGATTCCCTATTATTGACGGCAGTGAGCCAGTAGGGGTTGGCGTCATGCCGCGTTAGACCGATTGCGGCCGGCGCACGTCTTACGGCGTGAGGATGAGCCGTCCCGAGGGGACGGCATCAAGCGGGTGGTGTGGAATCGGCGTCGCCGCAGGTCCGACGGCGCGGTGGGGTTCACCAATGGCGGCCGGCAACAACGATGGCCCGATCGACGCGACGGTCTCGTCGCGAGTGCCTCGTCGCACCCATCAGCCAATCAATCCCGCAAATCCGGTCGAGACGCTGACCGAACAATCTACTGCCGAAGAGGCCCGAGAAAAGGCCAGGACCGAAGCGCGCGAGCCCCAATCGCCGCGGCTGCGTCCGCCGGGGTATTCGGGGCTCGAAGGGCGGCTCGAAGTTCGTCCCATCGGCACTTCGCTGGGTTTGCGCGAGCTCGCCGCGCTCCACAAGCGGACCTGGAGCACGCTAAACGTACAGGAAAAGCGCGTGCCCGCGCGGCTATGGCCGCTGGCGATCCATTTTTGCCTCTACGCGGTGGGTCTGGGCAACGAGCAACGGCGCCCGCCACTGCTTGGCGCGTTTTGGGCGCGATGCCTCGCTGACGCGCCGCTGACGCTTGGCCATCTTTATCCGCCGCAGTTGTTCAAGGGGTTGCTCGCGTCGGAAGTGTTCGAATTTGGCGGGATGGTGGTGGACCCGAACTACCAGGGCAAGGGCCTGGTCAAGATGATGTCGGACACCGCGCGATTGTTTCTTTTTTCGCGCCGTCCCAAGTTGTTAATCACAAATCCGGTTGAGCCGCTCTACGAGATGTATAAACAGCTCGGGCTCAAGACGGTAGGCCGCGAGACGGTCGAGCATCCACACGCATTCAATGTGCGGGTGTGGCTGATGTACGGCAAATTCGACCAGTTGGCGAAGCCATACTTTATGTAGAGATTCGCTACACGCTTACGACTTTGCTTTGTGCTGTGGCTTGGCCGGGCCGCCCATAAGTGCTGCCGCGCTCCGCATGATGCTGGTGCCGACGCTCAGCATCGCGTCGGTGACGCCCGGGAACAACGACGCGAGTTTCTGCGCGACTGCGGCGCCGGGAGGAACGTCCACTTCCGTCAGCCCGAACGCGGCCGCGGCCAGCACCGCCCACGTCACCCATCGCGGCGGCATCGCCATCATGGCGGATACGCCCTTGAGCGGATCGTGCTTGAGCGCGTCGCGCGCCATGGGCGTGTCGATCACTCCGGGCATCACCAGCGACACTTTTATCCCGCTATTGAACAACTCTATGCGCAGAGCTTCGGTCATTCCCACCAGCGCAAACTTGGTCGAGCTGTAGCCGCCGAGCGGACTGACGCCGCGGCGCCCCGCCAGCGACGAGATGTTCACGATGCTGCCCGACTTGGCCTTGCGCATCACGGGCAGCACCGCCTGCATCGCATTGAGCGCGCCGAAGACGTTTATCGCCATCATCTTTTCCAGATCTTCGGGACGCATCTGCTCGACCGGATCCGAGATGAGCAATCCCGCCGAGTTGATCAGGATGTCAACTCTTCCGAATGCTTCTTTAACCTGCTCAATCGCCCGGAATACGCGCGCGCGATCGGTCACGTCGCAATCGAGCGCGAGCGCTTTGCCCCCTGCCTGATTGATCTTATGCGCGAGTTCTTCGAGCTGCACGCGCCGGCGTGCGAGCAGCGCGACCTGCGCCCCTTGTTCGCCGAACGCGAGCGCGACGCCGTGGCCGATTCCACTCGACGCCCCGGTTATGACCACCGATTTGTCGAAAAAGTATCCGCGCACCGGTCCTTTGGATTGGCGCTTGGCTTCGCTCATAACCGTCACCTCGATATGGGCGCCGCGGCATGGAACTGAGGGTAGGGGCGTCGCGCTTTTGGCATTGTGCCCCGGTCGCACGCGCAGGCGCAAATCCCCGCTGAAGCTGGTTGCCGCGGCGATACGGTGTGATTAGCTTTAGTCTTGGAGAAAGGGTGGGACGGGGGAAGGCTCAAAATAGTGAACTCGAAAACTTTGATTGCTGAAATCGCCGCCGCAGGCGCATTGATCGGCTCATATCCGCTGGATTGGCTGGTCAAGAGGGGCGAGCCGTATTTCTCCGCGCCGGCCAGCGAGCCGGTAATTCTTATTCACGGCTTCGGCGGCAGCCGCGCCAATCTGTTGGCGCTGGCAGCGTACCTGCGGCTGGCGGGATTCGACAACCTGTCATACCTCGAGTACCCGCGATGGCAGTCGATCGATGATTCTGCCGCGCACCTCGGGCGCATCGTAGAGGGAAAGTCCGGCGCAAAGGGCGCTCATCTGATCGGCCACAGCCTCGGCGGCACCGTAGCCCGGCGCTACGCGGCTGGCGCGCCAAAGGGTGCGGTACGCTCGCTCGTCACACTCGGCTCGCCGTATTCGTACGGTCAACGGAGTCCCGCCGAGATCGGAATTTTCGGCGATGATGACCCTGTCGTGCCGGCGCCGATCGAGGCGTTGATTACTCGCAGCGCGTTCGCGCGGATCGTGACGCTTCACGAGGTCGGGCATCTTGCACTGATCTTTCATCCCGAGGCCCTGCGGATCATCGGCACCGAACTGCGCGCAAATCGCGTGCCCGGAAGCAACGCCGCGGCGGATTAGTGTTCCGATCCCGCGATTGCCGGGGATTGCTTTGTTAGACTCCGCGCCATGAGCTCGACAGTTGCCGCCAGTGCAATCGTCCTCGCCGGAGGACGCAGTTCCCGGATGGGCCGGCCCAAGGCGGCTCTCGATTTCGGCGGTGTCCCGATCCTGACGAGAATTATCTCCGAGCTCAGGCGGCACTTTGCGGAGATCGTAGTCGTCGCGGCCCCCGAGTCTGAGGATTCGCTTCAAATTGATCTCCCCGCGATAAAAATAGTGCGCGACGAAACCGCGTATCAGGGACCCTTGGACGCGCTCCGGCGCGGCCTGGACGCCGTTGGCAACGAAATCGCGTTCGCCTGCTCATGCGATCTGCCGCTGCTCGATTCCGAGGTCGCGGCGGCGATCGTCGCGATGCTTGATGACTTCGACGCGGCGATTCCGATCGTTGGCGAAAAGCCTCAACCGCTGCACGCCGCGTATCGCAAGCGATGCGTCGGCGCTCTGGCGGCGCTTGCCATGCGGGGAGAGTCGCGTCTGATTGCGATCGCCGATGCGGTCAATACGAGGCGGATTTCCGAGAACGATCTTCTCGCTCTCGATCCGCACCTGCATAGTTTCCTCAACCTGAACGCTCCCGGCGACTACCAGCGCGCACTCAAGATCGCGGGCCTCGCCCGATAAATTCCGCCGCTACGCCTTCTTCTCCCACCTCAGAATCTGGTGGCGCGCGGCCGCGGCCTCGTCCACGCGCGAGACCGGCAAGG